>Ga0115002_10004655_pt1 | contig 16509 bp, 18 predicted proteins | sample ArcticOcean_MG_C_8_FD_89576 | JGI IMG/M metagenome (GOLD analysis project Ga0115002, IMG submission 89576) | Marine microbial communities from western Arctic Ocean - ArcticOcean_MG_CB11_86 | ecosystem: Environmental > Aquatic > Marine > Oceanic | place: Arctic Ocean: Canada Basin | collected... | reverse complement strand
TCCTAATGTTCCACTATTATCAATAGAAAGTACTATTGTACTGTAAGAAGATGTAGCCCCAACAATTAACGTGGAGTTAATAGTGATTCCAGACGTGAAAGTCATATCAGCTGTTCCTAAAGTGTCACCAGTACTTAAAGTTGATAACTCAAGTGATCCGGCATCAGAAGTGAATAAAGCAACATCAATATCTGTTTCTCCAGCATCTTGACTCACATCAATGCTAAGATCTGTTAAAGCATCACAAGTGTTGTTAGAAGTTGTAACTGATACAGTTGGTGAGAAATTTTGCGCATAGCTATTTAAAGATATAAGCGATAGAACTAATAAGAATGATAAATTCTTTAAAAAGTTTAAATTGTAGTGTTTTTTCATAATATACTTGTTACATTAATTAAAATCTGCTCCTTTCCCAAGTTAACAGAAAGACAAACTTATTAAAAAAATAACTCTGTTGCAAGTATTATTATTGAAATAATCTAGAATAAAATACTATTTAGAAAAAGAAAAACAAGTAATAAATACTTAGTAAAATTACTGAGGGAAATAAAAAAGTTGCCCGACTAGGGCTCGAACCTAGACTCTTCTGCACCAAAAACAGACGTGTTGCCAGTTACACCATCGGGCATATTACTACAGTCGGCAAAAATAATAATAAATAGTTACTAGCAAAAAAAAATTAATTATTTCCTTTAGTACAACATATTACAACCAATATAAGTTTAAATTTATAAATTCGCATTCACATAATTTAATATCAAATAATGGAATCATTTAAAAAACTAAATAATATTATAGGCTGGTCAGTATTTGCCATCGCATCATTTGTATATTTATCTACAATTGAACAAACAGTAAGTTTCTGGGATTGTGGTGAGTATATCGCAACAGCATATAAGCTAGAAGTTGGTCATCCTCCTGGGGCTCCATTATTTCAATTATTAGGTAGAGTATTTTCCTTATTTGCAGAGCCAGCAACAAGTCAAGTAGCTGTTGCTATAAATATTTTATCAGCACTCTGCAGCTCATTCACCATATTGTTTCTTTTTTGGACAATTACCGCATTCGGTAGAAGAATTTATTCTAAAAAAGCACAAAAGCAAGAAGACCCATTTCAAATGATTACAATCCTTGTAGCTGGAGTTATAGGGTCATTAACATATACTTTTTCTGATTCTTTCTGGTTTTCAGCCGTTGAGGGAGAGGTCTATGCAATGTCCTCATTTTTTACAGCTATAACATTTTGGTGTATCTTAAAATGGGAGGAAGAATCTGAAAATCCATCAGCAACTAGATGGTTAATTTTAATTGCATACCTAATAGGATTATCTATCGGTGTTCACCTGCTAAGTCTATTAACAATTCCAGCAATGGGTATGATTTATTATTATAAAAAATATAACTATACTAAATCTGGAGCAATCAAAGCATTTATAGTGTCAATGGCTATTTTAGGATGTGTTCAGGGTATTATTATTCCATATGCAGTAAGTCTAATATCATCATTTGAATTATTTTTTGTTAATACCATTGGATTGCCATTTAATTCTGGAACAATAATATATTTTCTAACAATAACAGCTTTAATTTCGTTTGGTATTATATACACTAGAAAAAATAACAAACCTCTTTTAAACAGTATTATGCTTTCTTTTATGATGTTCTTAATTGGTTATTCATCATTTGCTGTTTTAGTTGTAAGGTCTAATGCAAATCCTCCAATTGATGAAAACAACCCTGAAGATGCAGTGGGCTTGTTATCATATCTTAAAAGAGAGCAGTATGGGAGCTGGCCAATTGTATATGGTCAATATTTTAATGCTAAACTAGATAATAAAAAACCATATTTAGACGGAAATCCAACATATGCAAAAGATGAGGTGAAAGGTAAGTATGTAGTAATAGATAATAGAAAAAAATCTATCCCTAACTTTAGCTCAAAACACAAAACATTCTTCCCAAGGATGTGGAGTAACACCCAAAGTAGACATGCTGCAGGATATAAAAAATGGGGTGGTTTAAGCAATACTGAAAGAACTCCAACTTTCAGCCAAAACCTAAAGTACTTTTTTAGTTATCAAATTGGATGGTCATATTTAAGATATTTTATGTGGAATTTTGCTGGCAGACAAAATGACTATATGAATATGGATGGGAATTCTTTACATGGTAATTGGGAAAGTGGAATTGGATTTATTGATAATTGGAGATTAGGTACACCTTCTGATTCTATTGCGCCTCAACATCTTAAAAATAATAAAGCAAAAAACCACTATTACTTTCTTCCTTTATTACTTGGTCTTATTGGAATGTTATTTCATTTTAAACAAAATAATCAAGATGCAATAGTGGTTCTGTTATTCTTCTTATTTACTGGAGTACTAATAATTATATATCTAAATGTTGTTCCTTTTCAACCTAGGGAGAGAGACTATGCTTATGTTGGTTCTTTTTATGCTTTTTCTATATGGATTGGCTTAGGATTATTAGGAATTTATGATTTTCTCAAACAAAAAACAAATTCGAAGATTAGCATTGTCACTGCAACTATTCTATCAATGTTAATGGCACCGGTTTTAATGGCATCAGAAAACTGGGATGATCATGATAGATCTGGAAGATTCACTGCATTAGAAGTGGCAAAAAACTATCTAAACTCTTGTGCTAAAAATGCAATTTTATTTACTAATGGGGATAATGACACATTCCCGTTATGGTATGCCCAAGAAGTTGAAGGAATTCGAACTGATATTAAAGTTGTCAATCTATCACTCTTTAATACCGACTGGTATATTGACCAAATGAAAAGAGCTTCATACGAAGCCGAGCCAATACCCTCTTCCCTAGAACACAATGATTATAGAAGAGGAACAAGGGACTATACTCCTATACAAGAAAAATTTAAAGAATTTAAAGAGGTTCGTCAAGTAGTCAAATTTATAAATAGTAACAACCCCAAAGCAATGCTTAGCACTTCTGCTGGATTAAGAAATTATTGTCCAACTAAAAAATTAAAGCTTACGGTAGATAAAGATAAAGCCAAAGGATTTGTTCCTTCAGAACACCATAAAGATATTGTAGATGAAATTAAGTGGAAAATTAAAGGTAATGGAATATATAAAAATAAATTAATGGTATTAGACATCCTTGCTCATTTTAACTGGGATCGACCTATTTATTTTGCAATTACTGTAGGTAGAGATAATTTTATGGGTCTAGAAAAATACTTCCAACTTGAAGGTTTAGCCTACAGATTAGTTCCTTATGTGACAAATTCTAGTAATGGGCAAACTGGAGCCATAAATACCGAGGTGATGTATGAAAATCTTATGAATAAATTTCAATGGGGAGGGCTTAACAATAAAGACTTATACTTTGATGAGACTAATACTCGTATGGTTATGAACTATAGAAATAATTATTCCAGATTAGCTGAATCCCTATTTGTAAAAGGTGATACTGCTCGTGCTATATCAGTAGTTAATAAATGTCTTTATGAGTTTCCTAGAGATGTAGTGAATTTAAGCTACTTTGCTATTCCTTTAATTGACCTGTATTACAAAGGAAATGAAGATGGTAAAGGAGATGAGCTTCTTGCTCTTATGATCGATGACTACTTAGTTGAGTATAACTATTTATCCGAATTTAAAAAAGGTAGTGGGCTAAAGCAAAATTTCAATATTTGCGGACAAGTACTTGCAAGCTTAACTCGAATACTTCAAGTACATCAACCAAATGATGATTCATATTCTTATTTTAAAGAAGATGATAAATTCTATAAATCTAAAAATGAAAATACAAAAGAAGAAATTAACTACTCATCATATAGAATTAATACTTTTTTAGATGAATACTATACACTACAATAAAAAAAGTGTTTGTAAAAACACCAACAATAATACAGAGGTTTTTTCCATCAATCATATGGAAAAAAGAAACTAGTAAAAAAAAAATTTGGTTAACCTTCGATGATGGTCCTGATGAAAAAATTACAATCTTTTTATTAAACTTATTAAAAAGATTACAAATTAGAGCAACTTTTTTTCTAATTGGAAAGCAAGTTGTTAAATACCCTGAACTTGCAAGAAAAATCATAGAAGAGGGCCATACTATTGGAAACCATTCTTACTCTCACTTAAATGGATTGCTAACATCTAATAAAATATACTATGATGATATTGATAAGGCTCAAAAAATAGTCAACTCAAAGATTTATAGACCTCCTTATGGGAAAATAAGCCCAATACAATTAAGAAAACTAAAAGCAAAGTATAAAATAATTATGTGGGATGTTTTAAGTTGGGATTTTAAAGAAAATATTAGTTCAGAAAAAATATACCATAACGTTATAAACAACACTGAAAAAGGGTCAATTATTGTATTCCATAATAATATCAAAAGTTATAATACTATTATAAAAACACTTGAAAAAATATTAGTAAAATTAAAAGAAGAAGGTTATATCTTTTCTGCTACTTGGTAGTAATACAAAAGTAATCTAAACAATTATCTGTAGAGTCTTCAATTGAATAATCAGACACCTTTACCGAATCCACCATATTTTCATTATTAGATTTTAATCTATTCCTATTAAATCTATTTAGAATATCATAAGGAATCTTTAAAAACCATCTAGGCATTATATATTGTAAATTAAAAATATCAAATCTAGTTATCTTATCTACAGATTCTTTATTTCTATTGTAATAATCCATTACAAGTTCATTGCCAAACACACCCTTAACTTTAAGGGTGTAAAAGTACTTTCTTAATATATTCTTCATCTCAATTGGAGTATACTCTCTAATATGCCACGGATTACGAGAAAGTGACATTAGCTTATTTGGTGTGGTTAAAAGTAGTTTTCCTCCAGGTCTTAAAACCCTATATATTTCTTCAAGAAAATAATGATCGTCTTGAATATGCTCAATCACTTGAAATGTAACAACAAAATCAATACTGTTTGCCTCAATATTCTCTAATGGAGGAATCTCCATCTTATGAAAGATAATATTATTATTTTTCTTTATTTCATCAGATATATTAGTTTCAAACTTATCCACTCCAATGTATTTTTCAGAATGTTTAGCTAATTCATTAATTCCATACCCCTCACCACAACCAATTTCTAAAACTGTACCATGAATTAACTTAGCAGCTTGATTGTATGCCACCATATGTCTTTGGAAAATAACATTCTCAGAGGGATCTAAATGTGAACTTCTTTCTGCTGTTTGTATTGCCATTTAAAAATTATATAATACAAATGTAATAAAACTAAATGGCTAATTCTACTAGAACAGGACAGTGATCTGAATGTATAGCCTGTGATAAAATAACTGATCTCTTTAGATTTGGCAATAAGATCTCTGATATCATTATATAATCAATTCGCCATCCAAGATTTTTAGCACGTGCATTAGCCCTATAGCTCCACCAAGAATATTGATGAGGGTTACTGTTATTAATTCTAAAAGCATCAACAAAACCGCTATCAATAAAACTACTCATCCATCGCCTCTCTTCTGGTAAGAATCCTGATGTGTTTTTATTTCTTGCTGGATTATGAATGTCTATAGATTTATGACATATATTATAATCTCCACAAATTATTAAATTGGGGGTTTTCTTTTTAATGTTGCAAATATATTCTGTAAATAAATTGAGAAATTTAATTTTAAATTTTTGTCTAACATCACCACTACTTCCTGATGGAAAATATACACTCATAACTGAAAAGTTATCATAATCTGCTCTTATAATTCGCCCTTCATAATCAATAATATCAATACCACAACCATGCTCAACATGCTTAGGTTTTTTTTTACTTAAAATTGCAACGCCACTATATCCAGGCTTAACAGCAGAATGTATATATGAATAATACCCAAGCTGTTTAAAAACTAAACTATCAAATTGTTCGGGCATAGCTTTAATCTCTTGTAAACAAACAATATCTGGACCACAAGATTCTAACCAAAGAGGAAGGTCTTTTTTAATGGCCGCCCTAATACCATTAATATTATATGTTAAGATTGAGGTGATATTATCTAAGGTGAAATTGTGATTCAGCAGTAAAAATATTATCGATAAAAATCTTTAATCTATAATCTCCTTCAACAAGCAAAATATATCTCTGCCAATCAATACAAACAAAAGATTGCTGATTGCTATATTGAACGTCAGCTTTAGCTGAGAATATTATCTGTTGTTCATTTATAATTGTATCAGATCCAGATAATATTTTATTTTTAGGGTCTATATATTGAATTAATATTTCTTTTTCACCAGCATCTGCAATCAGATTTGCAGAAATATAAAAACATGCTCTCAAGGTTTGTGTCTTCTCAGCAGATCTTGTTGAAACCTCTTTTCCTGTACTTCTATACCTAAATGGCTCAACCGAGATTTCTTTAATCTTTAGTGTTGACCCCTTATTTACCTTCTCTGATAACTGAATGTTAGTTTTATTTAATTTATAATTCTTCCAATTAATATTCTTATTAACTTTAATAACACTATCCTTTTCTAAGCTTAGTCTTTCAGTAACATAAAAAAGAGAATCAATATCCTTAATATAATTCTGTGATATTCTTTTAAGATTGTTGATCTTAACCCTTGCCTTATTTAAATCATTTTTATTTCTTATGAGATTGCGAATCTCTACAATTTGTTGTTGAATTAATGAGTCTTTCTGATATAGTTGATTATTAAGATCGCCATACTCATCTAATAACTCATCATGTTCGTCAATTAAATCGTCAAGCTCATCTCGTAATATGTTTTTCTCTTCAATAAACTTTATTTTTAAATCCATTTGCTGCTCCATGTTTTTTTTCTGATAAAAAATAAAAAAAACTAAAATAAAAATCATGAAAAATAAAAAAATAATTACTTTCTTACTTTTTAATGAACTTATAAAATTCAGAAGTCTATTCATATATCAATTAGATGTATTGCTAAGATACTTATATCTATTAAAAAAATACCACACTCAATTAAATGAGAACTAAAATATCTTTACAAAAATGTAAAGATATTTTATTTTGTGGGCCTAGCAGGGCTTGAACCTGCGACCCCTTGATTATGAGTCAAGTGCTCTAACCAGCTGAGCTATAGGCCCTCCTTTTAAAAAAGGTAATGCAAAACTATCAAATTTGTTGAATTATCTGTAGTTTTATTTAATGAAAAGCATAGAATATATTATTTTTGATTTAGGTAATCTTATTCTAAATATTGACTACCGATAAACAGTTGAGGAGTTTAATAAACTTGGTATAATAACGCATAATTGTCTTAAAGATGAAACTATTTTTCCTGACACAGCTCTATAAGCACACCTAAAGTATCTTTTGGATGTAAAAAACAAATAAGCTTATTGTCTGCCCCTTCCTTTGGAATTTCATTTAAGACTCTTATCCCTTCTTTTCTAATACGTTTTATTTCAAGATAAATATCACTGACCTTTATTGCGATATGATGTATTGCACTATTATTATTATTAAGAAATCTGGAAATAGTATGATTTTTATGGGTTGATTCAATTAGCTCAATCTTTGATTCTCCTAAATCAAAAAAAGAAGTAACAACATCTTCAGACTCAACATACTCGGATTTATAATTTATCTTTCCTAAGATTGATTTAAAAACAGCATTAGCTTCAGTAATATCTTTAACAGCAATACCGATATGTTCTATTTTTTCCATTACTAAAAGATCCAGAAATTAGTATGTCGATTATGATGTAATGCTGGTAATTGAAAAGAAATAACAAATTCATGTGTTCCATAATTATAATTCATAATACTTCCTGTTAATTGATAATCATAGGAATATCCAATATGTATTTTATTTGATTTAAATCCAACACTAAATGACATTGTACCATCAGTTCTGTATCCAATTCCTGCCCAATTATCGTTTAGATATATTAATCTAGTTGCAAAATTGATAATCTGTTTTTGGTTAAGAGCATTCCTTAAAAGAAATACAGGCTCCAAATTCCACTCATTATTAATAATATCAAACTTATATGATGCCATAGTATAAAAATTCATAATTTCAGAATTACTGCCAAAACTTGAATTTCCAACTGATTGGTTAGATTGTTGAACAACTTCTTTATTAAAAGAAGCTTGTAGCATATTTAAACATGAAAACCCTAATGATAGACGCTTATTATATAAATATAAACCAGAAGACAAATCAACTAATGTGGAGCTAAAGGTAGATTCAGAAAAAGCAGGATCCTGATTTTCAGGAAGATCTTCACTATCAAAATTTAATGAATAATATAATAACTTAGGAGCAATACCAAAAGATAAAAAAGTACTATTTGAATTTAAAGGCACATGAAAAGCATATGATAATTGAAGATCAGTTTGAAAAGACGGACTAGTATTTTCATAGCTAAAAATACCTCCAATTGCAGAATTATCATTAAGTAATTTATGATAGCTTATATTGGTGCTAAATGGAGCCCCCTCAAAACCCAACCATTGCTGACGAGTTTGTATTACCAGAGGATTATATGCTTTACTTCCACTTACCGCAGGATTATATATAATATCATTAATATAAAACTGACTATATGTAGTCTGTTGTTGAGCATGAAGTAATATCAAAGAATTAATAAAAATTAAAAATGTAAAAAGTTTTCTCATTATCGCACAATTGTTAATGTTCCTTTAAAAACATCATTTTTTTCTTCTAAGTTGATTATATAATAATATGTAGCAGATGGTAAAATATTTCCATGCATATCAATTCCGTTGAATGCATCGTTAATTGAGTTTTTATAATTTCTTCTTCTGTATACTTGCCTACCACTTTTAGAATATATTTCTACCAGAGCACTAGGATATATATTAATGTTTTCAATCTCCCATATATCATTTATACCATCATTATTGGGGGAGAATACTTTAAATGGAGATAAACATATATCATAATCTGGCTTAATTTCAACTGTATCGTATGCAATACATCCGTTATCATCAATAACTTCCAGGAAATAACTATCTGAAGATAACCCTTTAATACTAGAAGATATGGAGTCTATAATTATTAAAGATGGGTCGCTGGACCAAATAAACGAATAAGGCGGATTCCCTTCACTAACAAAAGCCCTAGCCTCTCCTGACTCATCATCCTTGCAAATTACACCAACAAAAGACATGAATATTTTCATAGAATTTTTTGGATCAACTTTTAAATACTCTGTCTTTAAACAACCATTGGCATCAGTTATATTTAAAGAATACGGAAGTAAAGGATTAGATTGTAAATTATTTGTATTTCTAGAAGTATCACCATTAGACCAGAGAGTAAAATAAGGAGGAGTACCTCCAAAAACATTTGTCATCACATCAACTGAATCCATAATACTACATAAACCCGATAAAATGAATTCTACACTAATATCAAATGTTTCCTCTATTGTTATTGTATCTAGTGGGTTTCCATCAATATCACGATTAGAACATAACTCCTGAGAACTTGTGTCTCCAGGAATGATATTACTTACAATAGTTAAAATATAATTTCCTGCAAATAAAGAGGATAAATTAGTTGAATTACTAACAAAACCATTAGGACCAGTCCACCAAAATGATATATTAGGGTCTGTAAAACTAATATCAATCGAACCTGTATTTTCTGAATAACAATTTACATGAGTATGATTATCAAGTATAAACTGACATTGTGCTAATAACTGATTCTGAATTACAGCAAAAAATATAAATAATAAAACAATCTTCTTCATTAGTATAAAGCTATATTAATTACAAATATAAAAAAAATGCTCGCTTTCTAGTGAGCATTTTGAGGTATCGAGCGGATTCGAACCGCTGTAGATGGTGTTGCAGACCACTGCCTAACCGCTCGGCCACGATACCTTACTAAATAATAAACAAATTTAAATATTCATAAGTATAAAACAAAATCAGTTTAGAATTTATTTTCTATTTAAATTATTCATTGTTTGATCAATACCCATTGTACAAAAAGAATATACAATTTTAGTTGCTTCTTGTATCCAACCTTTCATTTCATTAATTTGATCTTCATTCCAATTACCTAAAACATAATTTGTTTGCTGACCTTTTAAAAAATCATTACCTATTCCGAATCTTAATCTAGGATAACTATTATCACCAAGAAAACTACTAATATCTTTTAATCCATTATGCCCTCCAGAAGATCCCTTAGCTTTTAACCTTAAATGACCAAAAGGTAATGATAAATCATCAGTAACTACTAAAAGCTGATCAATGCTTAATTTTTCTAAATTAAGCCAATAATTAACTGCTTTTCCACTAAGGTTCATAAAAGTGGTAGGCTTTAAAAAAATCAAATTCCTTCCTTTATACCTTATCCTAGAAATATAGCCATATTTTGAGCTTTCAAATTCTCCATCTTGATCCTTTACTATCGCATCAATAATATTAAAACCAATATTATGCCGCGTATTATTATACTCAGAACCATGGTTACCTAATCCAACGATTAAGTATTTCACTATTATTGATTTTCTTTACCTCCTTCTGGAGCGCCTTCAGTTGGCTTGTCTGTAGAGGATCCTTCAGCAGCACCTTCTTCCGTAGCACCTTCTTCAGTTTCTTCTTCATCTTCAATTTCATCTTCAATTGCAGCTCTTGCTGTTTTAACTCCAACAACAACTGAATTATCAGGTGCTAAAAATGTATACTGATCAGATTTTAAATCTTTAATATATATAAATTGGCCAATTTTTAATTCAGAAATATCTATTTCTATTGCGTCAGGCAAATTACCTGGAACAGCTCTAGTAATTATCGTTTTTCTTCTAAAAAATAAATTACCTCCATTTTTCACCCCCATCGCCAATCCATTTAGAATTACTGGAATATTAACAGTAATCTCTTTATCTTCAAATGCTTCAAGAAAGTCTACATGTAGAATTTTATCAGTTACAGGATGGAACTGAATATCTTGCATAACACAAGAGGTATTTGTTCCTTCTATATCTAAGTCAACAAGAAAAACATCAGGAGTATACACGAGCTTTCTTAGATCATTTTCATGAACATAGAAGCACACTTGCTTTTCTCCCCCGTAAAGCACGCATGGAACTTTACCCTGATTTCTTAACGCCTTAGAGTCTGACTTACCTACATTCTCTCTCTTTTTTACGCTAATTGCTAGTGATTTCATTATAATTTATTTTAAGTTAATTTTTATCTTAGAAAGTATTTATGCATAGATTTATGTTTTAAAACAGCATCTATTGAGCTTGCAAATAAATTTGCTATAGAAATTTCTTTAACCTTTTGAGATTCATGTTTTTTAGGAATAGTATCTGTCACAGCTATCTCTATTAAATTTGACTCCTCAATACGTTGATAAGCTGTTCCTGAAAAAACACCATGAGTACATACCGCTCTAACACTATTTGCTCCCATTTCTATCATTAAATCTGCAGCTTTAGTTAATGTACCTGCAGTATCTACCATATCATCAACAAGAACAACATCTTTATCTTTTACATCTCCAATCAGCAACATTTTTCCAACTTCATTTGCTTTTTCTCTATGCTTATAGCATATTACAAGTTCAGAATTTAAAAATTTTGCATATGAATTAGCTCTATTTGAACCTCCCATATCAGGAGATGCGATTGTTAAATTAGATAATTTTAATGATTCTATATATGGGATAAATACACTTGAAGAATAAAGATGATCTACTGGAATATCAAAAAAACCTTGAATCTGATCAGCATGTAGATCCATAGTCATAACTCGATCAACACCTGCTGATGTTAAAAGATTAGCAATTAACTTAGCTCCAATCGGAACTCTTGGCTTGCCTTTCTTATCTTGTCGTGCATATCCAAAATAGGGAATAACTGCATTGATTTTATATGCAGAAGCTCTTCTAGCTGCATCAATCATCAATAACAATTCCATTAAATTATCTCCAGGAGGCATAGTAGATTGAACTAGAAAAATATCTGCCCCTCTTATAGATTCATTGAATGAAGGTTCAAATTCGCCATCACTAAATTCAATCACGTTTTCGTCCCCTAATTCTGTACCATATGCTTCGCAAATTGCTAAAGCTATTTTTCGAGAAGCACGTGCAGTAAATATTTTAAATGGTCTTGACATTTATTTATCTAAAAATGGGATGCAAATATAATAACTTTATAGTTAAAAATTTAATGTTTCTAAATATTAGAAAAACTAATGATATATTGTAGTAAAATTCTATTTTTACAGCCCACTAGCCCAGGTGGCGGAATTGGTAGACGCGTTGGTCTCAAACACCAATGGGGTTAACCCGTGCCGGTTCGATCCCGGCTCTGGGTACAAATAACATCAGGATTAATGTAATTTTAAAGTTATTATAAATGGAAATTGAGAAGGAAAATAGATACGATTACGCATATCTAAGACTTGCATTAGAATGGTCTAAGCTTTCTTATTGTTCAAGAAAAAAAGTTGGCTCATTAATAGTGAAAAATAATATGATTATATCTGATGGATATAATGGAACGCCTACAGGTTTTAATAACAGTTGTGAAAACAGTGAGGGAATAACTCACTGGTATGTATTACACGCAGAAGCAAATGCAATTTTAAAAACTGCTAAATCAAATCACAACTGCTCTGAAGCCACATTGTATCTAACACTATCTCCCTGTAAAGAGTGTAGTAAGCTCATCCACCAGGCAGGAATTAAAAGATTAGTATATATAGATGAATACAAAGACACATCAGGGTTAGAGTTTTTAAAAGAAGCCGGAATTAAAATAAGGCAGGTTAAAAAATTGAACTTATTTTAATGAAAAAACAATACCAGCCAATAATTATTTCATTACTAATTATTATAGGAATTGTAATAGGAAGTAATATATCTCAAACAGATCAAAACCAAAAAAATAATAAGATAAACTCTATACTTCAACTAATAAATTCTCATTATGTTGATAGTATAAGTAAAGATTTTGAAGAAAATATTATTAATTCAATAATAAAAGATTTAGATCCACATACTTCATATATCCCAAAAAAAAACTATCAATCAGTAAGTGAAAATATGTTGGGTGATTTTAGTGGCATCGGTATAGAATTCAATATTATAGAAGACACAATAGTTGTGGTCTCACCTATAACGGGGGGTCCTTCTGAAAAACTAGGTATTCTTTCAGGAGATCGTATAATTGAAGTAGATAGTATAAATATTGCAGGCATAGGTATTGAAAATAGTGGTGTAGTCAAAAGACTTAGAGGGGAAAAAGGTACAAGCGTAAACATCAAAGTAAAAAGAAGGAGTGTAAAGCAAATAATTGAATTTGATATTATTAGAAATACAATACCGTTAAATAGTGTTGATGTATCTATGATGATTACTAAAACAACTGGCTTTTTAAAATTAAATAGATTCTCTGCAAAAACCAGTTCTGAATTCACTACAGAGACTAATAAACTTCTTAAAGCAGGAATGAAGGAGCTTATATTTGATCTTAGAGATAACCCTGGAGGATATTTAAGTGCAGCAGCCAATATTTGTGATCATTTCTTACTTGATGGAGATCTTATTGTCTACACAAAGGGGAGAAATCGAGAGAAAAATGAAATAATTGCTGGAAGGAGTACATTGCTAGAAGATATTAAATTAATAGTACTGATTAATGAAGGATCGGCGTCAGCTTCAGAAATTATAGCTGGAGCAGTACAAGACAATGATAGGGGTGTCATTATTGGAAGAAGATCATTTGGAAAAGGTCTAGTACAAGAAGAAATTAAACTACAAGATGGGTCGGCAATTAGACTAACAACACAAAGATACTATACGCCATCTGGAAGGTCAATACAAAAAGATTATGGGAAAAACAATAATGAATATTTTCTTGAACAATATTTAAGAAATGATTCTATAATTCCCGATTCTCTTAAATTCAAAACAAAATTAGGAAGAACAGTGTATGGAGGGGGAGGTATAAACCCAGATATAATTATAGCTAAAGACACATCATTAGATTATAAGATAATAAATCAGATTATTATAAATGGCTGGATTAGAGGTTTTTCAATGAAGTATTCTGACCTAAATAGAAAAAATATTAAAGAAATAACAAACTCTAAAGATTACCTTAAGGCAATGGAAGAAATTATTTATAATCAATTCCTAAACTATATTAGCAAAAAAGACAATGGTTTTGATAAAACTATAAAAGAAGCAGACAAAAGATTTATTAAAAAACAAGTTATCGCTAATATTTCAAGAAACCTTTGGAGTAACGAAGATTACTACAGGATAATGATAGATGATGATAAATATATAAATGCCGGATTGAAAATTATAGAAAATTCTAACTATCCATCCGCAGGTAATGATTTTAAATAATCACTAAAACTACCTTTATTTTCTTCAAAAGAAGTGCTTCTATCGAAATTATTGAAAAAAGTAGCAGAACTAATGTTACAATTAACAAAACTAGATTTATCAGTAAAACGAGTACAGTAGGATTTTATAATTGGCTTTAAAAAAATTAAGAGCTTATTAGAAAAATTTCTATTATTAAGTGATCTAATTTTATCAGATAATAAAGATATAATATAATCCCTTTTTCCTAAATAAACTGTTTTGGAAATATTAAAATAACGAATCACTACATGGGTATAAAATTGAGGGTTATTGTTTTTCCTATATACCTTTAAATAAATTTTAGGCACATAACTTTTTTTAATAAATTTCAATTGATTATAGATTCTCCTGTTATCAACTACTAGTCCAGTTAGTTCATCAGTTAAGTTATTAATTCTCTCTTTTAATTCATTAAGATGGGTGTGTTTCTTTTGTATTTTAGAGAAATTTTTAGCAAATTCTTCACCTAAATTTGAATATACTTCAGGCAGTAAGTCTAAATCTTTTTTTTCTATATAATATTTTTTATTCAATTCTATTTATTTATTGAATTTATACAAAAATATAATATATAATTAAAAAAATAATGAAAAAAACAAAATATATTTTAAAAGCACCTATATTTGTTAGAACTAAAAACAGAAAACAAACATGGAAAAGAAACCAAAAAAAAGCACACTTTTATGGCTATTTCTATCAAGCTTTGGAATCATGTTCGCGGCTCTATCATGGATACAAGAATCTAACCTAATTAATGCTGATTTAACGAATGGACCTAACAAAGGGTTTTTAGCTGTATTAACAGGTATGGCCTTATATTATTTTCTAGCTAAAAAAACTCTTTAAATTATGAATGAACTTATCAGTAAAATAACACAGTGGCATCATGACCGAAATTTGATTGCAGGAGCAACTGACAAAGATCAGTTCTGTAAACTAATCCAAGAAGCTGGTGAATTAAGTGATAATATATGTAAAGGAAAAAATGTTGCGGACGATATAGGTGATATAATAGTAGTTCTTATAAATATTGCAGAAAGAAATAATTTACGTCTTGAAGAATGTCTTGAAAAAGCTTGGAGCGACATAAAAGATCGTAAGGGAAAAATGATAGATGGCATCTTTGTGAAAGAGGGTGACTCTTAGTTTAAATTATCATATACTATAAATAAATTGATGCCAATACTTCTAGTTTTCCTATTAATATTTCTAATCATAACATATATCCTTTACAAATACTCTTATAGCTACTTTAGAGAAGAAACAAGTGACAAAATGTGGAAATTATGGGGCCTAAGAACTCCTTACTGGGAAGGACTTGTCTTGATTAGTCTAGGCATTACTACACTTATTTTTTTACTATTAAAAACAATGATTTAGTATATTTGAGATATGAGAAAAATATTATCAATACTATTATTAAGTATAATTATTCTAAGTTGTGGTAGTAGTAATAATGATTCATGTTCTGGAGTAACTGTTGAAGGATATTCTTGTAACAACACTTCATCGAATTCATCAGGATATTGTAATATTCATGAAAAACAAACAAATACCAAGTATAGTCCAAGTTCAAATAGATTATCCAATTCCTCTAGGTGTAAATCGAATACAAAAAAAGGATTAAGATGTAAACGAAATACATACTGTAATAATAAAAAATGTTCTTCACACGGAGGTAATTGTTATTAAAAACAGAAAAATCAAAATTATGAACCATTAGGATTTATTATATTTGACATATGAAAATCATACTTTCAATTTTATTTATAGAAATCTTTTTTAATATTTCTTTTTTCATTACTGGTGGGGGTGTTTTAGATACAAAACTAAAATTTCACAAATATGAAAAAGAAAATTTTAAAGAAATATTTTATTTGAAAAACAAAGAGTCAGTTAAAACATATTGCATTAAACATTCTGAATTTGAAAATGTTAAAAAAGTAAAACATCATCGACCTGGTGGTGGACAAGAAACTAAATACAAAGTAACTACCTCTTTAGACTAAGATTTCAAAACTGTTGTGAAAGATATAATGATTTACTATATTTGATAAATAAATAACTTTAAATATAATAAGTATGAGTGAGTTT
>Ga0115002_10004654_pt1 | contig 16511 bp, 35 predicted proteins | sample ArcticOcean_MG_C_8_FD_89576 | JGI IMG/M metagenome (GOLD analysis project Ga0115002, IMG submission 89576) | Marine microbial communities from western Arctic Ocean - ArcticOcean_MG_CB11_86 | ecosystem: Environmental > Aquatic > Marine > Oceanic | place: Arctic Ocean: Canada Basin | collected... | reverse complement strand
TTTCAAAAACAAGTTTACTAGTAGGTGCAATTAAAGTAAAGGTAAAAATTTTTGTCATAATATATTCCTAGAAAACGGTGGCGACGGTGGCTGTGTTGGCGACTGTATTAATGCTGATTTAGATGGTGTCGCTCCAATACTTAATGTAACCCTTGGTTCTAATGGAATAGATTTATGTGGAAGTAATCTAGGAAGTAATAATACATCACCTGTTTTGACATGAATTACTCTGTTTTCGTTTGCTTCTTCATTTGATAAAACATAAGCAATTTCTCCATATCCTTGTATTAATAAAACACTTTCGGCATCACGATGCATAAAGAGTGAATTATGCTTGTCTGATAAACTCCAAAATAAAGAACAATTATATACAGTTTCAGTCTGATAAGATTTGTAGTTTGTTATGAATTCTGTATAAAAAGGTTTTATTTGCTTATGAGTTTCAACCGAAGGTAAGTGACTACTATAACCATCCATAACCATATCATGATTAGTAACCCTAGAAATATATTGATTGATAGTTAATAATGTATCAAAGTTAATATTTTTTGCTTCAGGAAATATACCAGGCCAATGTTTGCCTTGGTTATTTGTACGAGCTTCGTTTAGTTCTTCCCAAAATTTTTCACGCATTATATATTCCTAGAAAACGGTGCCGGTGGAGTGACTCGAACACCCGACCTGAGATTTACAAAACCCCTCCTCTTCCAACTGAGCTTCACCGGCTATTCAACTATCTTTCCTTATTGTATTTCCGTGGTGGACGATATCCCTTCGGCCAAGAAGGTTGCCGATTAGCAAGCTTCTTAGTCCGTTCAGACAGTTCAGAGTTTGACCTTTGCAACTCTGCACAGTCAAACTCAAGTTCCTTCACTCGAGCGCCGAGTGTCGAAACTTCGTTTTCTAGAAATACTTCATTTCTAGTATTCATAACTTAGACTCCTCTATAAGTTTCAATAATAGTATTCTATACCTTTCAACATCAATTGTCAAGAACCCTTTGTAATTATTCATAAGTTTTTTTAAATCTCCCCATATAAAATCTTCAGCCAGTTCTTTATTCCAATTGTCAACGTAGGAAACCAATTCATTTAATATGATAAGAGTTTCCAATGATACTCTTTTACCAAGATATTCCTGTAATAATTTTGGATGGGTGTTAGATTTAACTTCAAATAAAGGTTGAAATTCGTTAACCAACGGGCGCATTTCATCTGTAAAGATTGTATAAAAATTCTGTCTCTTGTATAACCATTCTTCATATACCTTATTAGAAAATCGTGCAACATAACCAATTGATTCCCTGATAAAATTTGCTATCAGATAGTTTTGTATATCTTCATGTTCAGTGTATTTTTTGGATAGTCGGACAAAGAAAAATCTGTCCTTTCGTTTATAGAAAGAATCTCTTTTGATACGAGTCTTACCCTCATACTTAAAATAGTTATAATTGGATTTGCTGAAGTGTGCTTTCATAGCACAATACATCAAATAAACGTCAATTGGTTCCATCCATTAAACTGGTAATTGTGCTTGTTTTGGAAGAAAATTTAATTCTCTAGCATTAGCTTCGATTTTTTGTTTTAACCCTTTTGAAATAAGAGAACCAACGGCATCTGGTTCTATACCCTCTTGATCACAATACCACAAAACTGCTTCCATGTGGGTTATCTTTTTTTCTTTTGCTATATTTTCTATAACTACGGTAAAATTTTTGGGGGTGTTTAACATCATATATATCTCCTGCCATTATATAAGTTGTGGGGTTAACCATGACCCCACACGCACTTATTAGGAAGTGACCCCTGTGTGTTCTCTAGACCAAAGAGAATAAATGGTTTTAATTAGAGGGTCTCCAAATCCACACACTTTCTCCTTTATATTAACCCTTCCGATACGATATGTGTTACAATTCGTTCATGGGGATAAAATCAAACTCGCCTTAGTGCGTTAGTTTGAAGTGGGGTTATTCTGTTACTAGGAAACCCCAAAACCCTGTTCACTTCTTACGCGGAGCGTAGAGCTGCATAACCAGCAGCAACGACCGAGCGTGGAGCTGTACCCATACGATACTTCATATAAGTTTCACCATCATAAGTCGAGGTACGCTTATTCAAGAAGATAGAATAACCTTCTGAACGTAGCCTGCTGATGACCGCACGAACATTCTTAACACCATAACGTGATGTAATCTGCTTAGCGGTTAGTTCTGCACCATTCTCTAGTGCAGTTGCGACCTTAGCGGTCTGGGTAGTAGTAGTCATAAAAAATTCTCCTTATCATGACAAATTTGAATTACCCCATTGGTAATTCTTAAAGTGAGCCCGTTTGGTAACAAGGTGGAACTCATACCCCGTGAGAACCTATGCTGCTAGAGCATACTCCTCAAATGCAAAGTTATCATTCGCAGTTACTATAGTGACCATAAGGTGGTCAATCCACAATTCTCCACTTCTCTATTCACCGTCAGTCGATCCTATTTCGCCCCCAGCATAAACACACGAATTAATTAAAAATGTCATCGTGTTTAATCCAAGCATCACAAGTTGGGCAACCTTCTACTGTATCAGGACAACGTGTTCCAAACAGTTTGTGTATGTAAATCCAACTAATCAACCTATCTAGCATATGCCTTCCGTATGTTTATGGTGGAGGCGGGGGGTATCGCACCCCCGTCCTGCCCGACTTTCAATCCGCATCAACGAACTGTAAGTATATTTATACCACACTGAACACCTTTTGTCAAGGCCTTTTTCATCATTTTAGAATTTTTCTTTACCCGAACAGTAATCACACATTCCTTCATTTTCGTCATGTTCTTTTGAAGTAATAGGACAATCACATACCGGGCAATCTAACATATATGCTCGAATTGCTTGTATCCGTTTATAACTTTCTTCTAAATCTTTAGACCAAACCATCTAATCAGAATCTTTCTTTAAATATTCTTGTTGTGCAAAATAATAAAGTCGAAATTCAGCATTAGCATTATCTTCTTGTTTGATGCCGCGTATAATAGCCCTGCCGCCAGTGCCTAATATTTGTTTTTTATAATCATCAAGTTTTTCTTGCATTTCTTGACTGTAAGAAATTTCATAGGATATGGGAACATTTTTTCCTTTTACTACAACCCAAAGATAAATAACCTCTGACTCTTCTGCGACATGGTGATGAACTACAAAAAACTCTTCAGGCAACTCTTTTTTAGTAGGAGTTCCTAGAAGATCGGTATATGTATAAATTACACTCGTTGCAATAAAAAGTGATAAAGGAATAAACACAATTAACCATGCTTTTCTTTTTAACAATGTTATCATTGTTCCTAAACATAACACTACAAAAAACACCATTGTAAGAAGTATTATGTTGAGTTCCATTATTAACATTATCGTTTTCCCTGAGGCTCAAGCATTGGCTGATCACTAGGCTCGCGAGATTCAAACTCACCCCGAAGTCTGGTCGTGTTTATAAAAAATTTCTCAATCGTATTTGTTTTAATCATATCTCCCTTTAGATTGAGTGTAAAACGCCGCACAGTAAGTTCTTGACCATGATGGGTCAATAATATATTTTCTTCCCATAACAATTTATAAGGATTTATTCTTAACAATGTAATTTTAATTGGAATATCATCACCACTACGTTTTTTATACGCATGTACATTAACAATATATTCGCCCTTTATCCATCCACGAAATGTAACTACTTCTCTATTTAATTCTATAATTTGTCGTGTTCCATCTGGTAAGAAAATAATATCATTGACTTGACCAAGATCATCTTTATCTAGATGCATCAACCCTGCAACTTTATTTTTAAATGATAAAAGATTTTTTACAGGGTCTTCTATCCATATGTCAATATCGTCCTTGGATTTATCACCCCATTCAAGTGTTACGATATACTCTGCTTTTCTTTCAATCTCTGATTTCTTTGGAATTGGATTAATCAACATCAATGCAAGAATAAACATACTGATAAAAGCTAATAGTAGAATGAACAAAAAATCTACAAATGCTAAATGACCACTCCTAGAATACATTATATTTTATATTCCTTTTACCTTCCCATACACTGTCAATTGAACTTTAAGAATGATTGTTGAAACTAATCCTATTAGAGTAGTATTTAATGCGGTAAATAATCCCTGACTCATTGAAGATAACGCTAGACGAATACTGTGAGCATCGTTAAATTCAATTGAAGAAAATGTACCTTGCAACATTATCATAAATCCAATAACAGTTCCTAACATACCTAATGTTAATACAACATCAGATACAAACCATTCAACATTAACACTAACAGCGTCTAACACCTTAAATTTATAACCAAGACTAAGCGTTGTTAATACAGTAATCACTGTGATTACAAATGTTATATAGGTAAGGTCATTAGTATATAATGGCACTAACCATCCCATACTATGCGTGATATGTAAACCTGCAACCATCGCACAAACAATCAGCCACCAACAGAGAAAATCTTTCATTATTGAGCCACTTCCTGTTTTGCTGGTATAATCATTTCAAAATTTTGTCCTTGAGTAAGTATACAACTCCTTTGTGTAGAAAAATGTTCAACTACAGCAAACAAGTTATTAAGAGGATTTGCATACAGTTGTATCAAAGATGTTATTGCGCCCATTTGATTTTGATTTGTGCCAAACATAACTGGTTCCATTCCATTCATATCTTGTATATAATTTTGTATTACAAGAGTATTATTACAAGGAACTGTTTTTTGTACCATAACTATTGTGCCGTATGGTGGCTCTTGGTTTTCGTTTATTGGTGGTGTAACTTCTATTATTGGTGTAACTTGTGTAACTTCATTTTTTTCGGGCCACAGCGGAACTGTTTCCACTTGTTCACCAGGCGATTCTATTACTTGAGCATAAACAACTGTTGGAATAAGTAAACAAACAGTTGTCAAAAAAAGTATAAAATTTCCTTTAATTATGGATTGGGCGGCCTGTATTATCTGTCTCATTTTGTTTTTTCCATTCATCAACGGAGTCTGTCAGTGCATCTAAAAAATCACACTTTTGTCTGATAAATTCTTGAACAGTTCCATCTTCTGTTACAACTAAAATTACTACTTGACTTATATCAATTCCTGTTAACTCACTAAACATCTCTGCATATGCAGAACCTTGAATATAGTAATTTTCATTCCATGCATCTGACCGTTCTTTGGTAGAAGTCTTAAAATCTATAATTGAAAGTCTGCCCTTATACTTTGCAATGCAATCAACTCTACCTGCTACCCCATATTTATCACTATATAAACCACACTCTTGGGCATATATGTCACTTATATTCCCTAGGGCATTATTCTTTAATTGGTTAAATAAACACAAAGGAAGGAAATCCTTTTCATGTTTTTTCCATTTCTCAGGATAATCTATAGATACATTATTTAAATAATCTTCACACATATGATGAACTTTAGTGCCTCTTGCAGCTGCCTTTCCCGCTACATAATTTGCAACCTCATCACCCACACGTTTACGCCATTCTACCAATCCTTTTTTATTTCGGATTGATAAAACAGTGGTGATTGAAGGATAATAATTTTCTTGTGGTGTTACATAGAATCTTTTTCGATCTATTGTTATTGTTTCTAGTTTTGGTAACTTCACATATACATGATTAAATATTGACATTACTCTGAACTTCTCATCCTCACTACAAGTCTATCTGCTCGATTTGTTACTTGACGATACCATTTGCTGTCTACCATTTCATCAGCGGCCGCTTCCCAATTACGAGAATCGACACCACGTTTCATGCCTTTAAATTTAGACAATCTAGTATAGCCCATATTGAACATCATATTTGCTATAATTAGCTGTACTTCCAGCGGAAGATCATAAAAGTCATCATACAGTTTTTCACAATCTGAAAGTACCGTTTGTACATCTTCTTCAAATACCTCTTGTACTCTACTGTCATCAACTTCTGCTCCCACAGGCCAACCATATTCAAAATCTTGACTAGTAATTAAGTGGCCGATGCCAAATGTCTCATATCCTAAATGATCAAGATAAATTTTATTTACACAACCTTCATCTCGTTCTAAATCTTCTCTCAATTGATCTACCAATTCATCTGTTTTCATCATTCTATACCTATACCTAATTTAATCTTATTAATAAGATAACTGCGAACAAAGCCACTACGAACAATATCCCCGATAGTAAATTCAGTGCAATTAAATTCATCCATTTCTTCAAGGATTCGTAAGAAGTCATGCAGTCCATTTCTCTCATTTTGCTTTACCAAATCTGTTTGGTCAAAATCTCCACAAAATATAATCTTCGAATCCTGCCCTACTCTGGTAATGATTGTATCAAGCTCATGAAAGTTCATATTCTGACATTCATCTACTATAATGACTGTATTATCAAATGTCAACCCCCTTAGAAAAGAAGTTGATAAAAAATACAGAGTACCTTGACCTTTGAGCCTATCATATAGATTATTAAATTGTTGCTCATTTTGCATTTCAAACATGAATTGAACCATGTTCTGATATGGCACTTGATACAATGAACCCTTATCTTCCTCATCGCCAGGCAGAAACCCAATCTCTCTGGTAGGAATAAGTGATCGAACTAAAACAACTTTGTCATAAGAACTCTTTAAATCCATTACATCTTTTAATGCAAGATATAATGATATAAAAGTTTTTCCTGTACCAGCAGCTCCAAACAAAAATTGGTTCTTACCCTTTTTCCAAGAATCAAAAACTAGTTTTTGATTATCAGTAATTGATTTAATAGTTACTAAATTACTATGATTTATTTCTTTATTTTTTTTATTGCTTGTCATGTTTAATTAATCTTCTACAGGGGCCGGGGGTGCATTTACAGTTGGACCATAATAGCCAGGAGCAGTACAATATTGGCTCGTTGTACGATCTTTGAAGAATACTGACCAATCTGTATCGTTTACAAAAAACCAGAGTGCCAGCCCAAGGCGGTTCACACCGGCCCATGCTAATACCATTTCTTTTTCCTCAGTTTGTTTAATCAGCTCCTCGTAAGTATGTATGCAAAAGAAATTTGGTTGTTGTGTAGTATGCTCTGCAGCTACAACTGAAATGTTTAAAATTATTCCAACAACTACAAGAGAAGCTAAAAATGTGGTAATTTTTTTAGTTGGTATCATGGTATATATTTATATCACTCTATGTTTTTTCAAAACATTCCTTGTTTTAATTTCTTTATGAGATTTGTTCTGACCACCATATCTATTAGCTAAAGGACTGCCTGGGTGTGAATTCGCTATCTGTTCCATACGCTCAGTAAACCCACCATCTACTTTAGGTCCAACGCCCATAAGATGATCCCCTGCAATCATAGGTGCAGTTTTCCATGCCTGTCTGATATGTGGACTATTTTCCTTTAGGGCTTCCATATCAGCAATAGACATGAACTCTTCCCATTCCTCACCTGTATTCGTGTTTATAAAATCATAATTTGGCATTAAATTTTATCTCCAATTGATTCGGATCACCGCCAAGTAATGTAACTTTGTAATTAAGATCATAAATTTGTTGACCAAGTTCTACAATTCTAATTTGCAAAAGATGAACCTGTGTTTGCATTTGTGATATTTCTTTCATCCACCTATCTTCAGGCAGCATAGTTGGATTTTCTTCTCTCATTTCACGCAATCTACGCAACATGTAATCATAATAACCTTCCCTAAGCATTTACCCACTCCGGCTTAGTTTTTCGTTTCTAAATTGTGAAACCTAACTTCTCTAATATATAGTAAGTTCGATAGGGCGTGATGGCGTGATAGTAGCTACGACATCTTTCATAACTCTTGACCTACAACTTTTGCAAAATCACCTTTGACATCAATATAATATACATTACGAATACCGACTTCTTTAATCAGTACCTTACATACTTTACAAGGATAACTAATAGCATAACTAAGATTTTTCAAAATACGAACAACGTACAAATCTAAACCTTCACAGTTATCTAATCCTCTTTTAATAATAGCATGTTGTTCTGCATGAAGGAATGGCCACTCTGTCCTGTATCTTAATAATGGATGGGTCTTGTAACTATTATTACCCACACTTATGATATAGTTCTTCTTATTAACCAATACAGCGCCAAGACGATATGAACCTCGCCCTCCACCAACACCTGTTCCATTCATAGATACTGCTTTTGCAGCGACAAAAAATTTATCTTTCATTGTGGTCTAACAGACGAGTAGAAATTGCTTCTTTAAGTTGGCCAACAAGTTCATCTGCTGGAGTCACAATATTAATATTAAAACTAATACTTATTCTGTTATAATCTGATCTATTGGGATCAACTGAATGAAAAAGCCAAGAAGGAAATATTAAAATTGATCCTTCATAGAGGTCTAATGAAGTGGAATTAAAATAAAAACTATTCACTTTGCTGGATGACAGATTTAAAAGATGACCACATGATACCATTGAACTAGCAGCTATAGGATTATGAAACCTAAGTTCACCACAATTAGCAGGAGTCTTTACATAGTACACACCTGACCAATGACAATCAGGGTGAACATGTTCCCTATTAAAATCTCCTTTTCGATTTATATTTACCCATCCATGACTAAACAAAGCTCCCAAGTTTTGTTTATAATTATTCTCAAATAAGATAATTTCCATGCACTCATTTATATAATCATAAATACATTCAAATCCTTTTTCTTCTTTTAAATTTATAGCAGAACTTTGCCATCCTCCGACATTAGTAAATGTAACACCTTTATCTCTTTGTTCTTTTTCTAATATAATATTTTCAAGTTTTCTGTTATCTATTTTATCTGTCTGATGTTTCCATACTTGACTTGGAAATAAATTATTAACACGAAGTGGCTCACTAGAAATATAATACATTTAATGTCCCATTAAAGATTGCTGTTTCGTACACCTGTCCGTTTTCGTAGCGGCGGACGGCGCGGCGGTGCAGTAATAGACAAAAACTCTTCACTATTTAAATACTTGTCCCAAAACTCATCCCAAATTTCTGTCCTGTATATATCACTCTTGTAGTAAAAATTCATTCCAGTTGGGTGGTCGCCGTGTTTATTTTTATAGTTCTTCAATGCTCTATCAAAGATTGTTTGTTCAAATTCAGTGTACACATGCTTCATTCTTTTAATGCCCCTTTCACTTTCTCTACAAGATTCTCGTAGGTTGCATAAGAACCACCTGTCCATTCACCATCTTCAAACTCACGAATTTCTATATTTCCTGCCGGTTTGCTTTGACCGTCAATAGCTAATTCGTTTTCTTCCATTAACGATATTTCAACATGTTTCATCTTTCATCTCCACTGCCACCAAGCTTTCCACGTTCCATCCTAGACCGCAACTTGTCAACATTTGCCTGTGCAACTTCTTCTAGAGTTACCCCCAGATCATCTGCAAGTGCAGAGATATACCACAACACATCACCTAGTTCAAGGCCCACGCCGACCATTGATCTACCGTCTCGCATATGTTTCTTAATTTTCTCTGCAACTTCACCAGCTTCACCACACAATCCAAGTGTAGGATACACCACTTTACAATCTTCTGGATAGATTGCTGTTGAACGTGCAAATTCTTGATACTCATCAAATGTCATTTTGTATCCCATCTATAAAAAATGTGATCCTCTATTTCAATCGTTCTTTGTTTAGTCTTTGCCCAACCCGGCGTTACATAATCTGCATGATAAAATAATGCACCATCTGTGATATCTACAAATGGAAGTTCATTATACAATATTACTTTAACTAAGTCAAGGACTTCTTGATACTTTTCTTTGTTATGAGGAGTATCATTTTTCCCATCACAATACCAAGAAAATTGACATTTGTTTTTGATAGGATAATAAATTCTTTCTTCTGGGTCTAAATCCTTATATTTTTTTGTTTTCCAACTTTCTCTTGTTGGGCCTTGATAAACAACTTCACAAATTGTATTGGGGAAACGCTTATCATTAACACGATTTAATACAACAGCGGTTACACCAAAAAGACCAGCAGTCCCTTGATCTCTGGCCTCATGATACACATTAAGTGCAAGACAATGTGCTGATACGTCAAGACCATCAACAGGCATAATTGTTGCGTCATCAACAGGCACATATGTTGTGGTTTTTGCCGTACCAGATAACAGAGTTGTAGAAATAACTACTGCTGATAAAGCAGCTATGATAAACGTAGTTTTAAATCTCATATTTCATCCAATGTTTTTTCAATATACTCTTTAGCATAGACTCTTCCCCCAAAACCAAATTTTGATTCTGCAAGATCAACAATTTCCTTAACAGTGTACTCAGATTCACCGTCACAAAAGAAGTTATCACAAAACTCTTCAACGTCCATTATCCAGTTTTTCACTTTACCCATTATATAACTCTTCAATAGAAGTATGGAAACCTTCAATTTTCCATACTTCTTTTTCAGCTATTTTTGCATCTTCCAGATTTTCCCAAACCTTGGCATCAGGATTATCCCAACCCTTTACAAAATAAACTATTCCAGGCGGCGATGCTCGGGCCCAGTCAGGGACAATCCCCGACACGAATTCATTTGTGCCACCTAATCGAATCTTATATGCCATTATGCAGTATCCTTGTAGTGTTGTTTTAGAACTTCTTCATAAGTATTAAACGCTCGTTCAAACTTCATTCCGTATATTGTGTGTAATCCAATCAAAGCATTTGCTAATTTATCTTGATCTTTATGCAAATCCTTATCGATAACTTGGTCATACAACAATTTAACATCATCTACCAACTGCCAACATTCCATAATATGTTGTTCTAAATTTTGCATTTTACTTATTACGCAGACTCTTGCATATCTTTACGATTTGCTATGCCCTGATATTCACAGAATCGAACAAACAAACCTAATTGACGACCAAAAGCTTCAATTTCCCAAGGATAATCCCAATAGTTGATATCAGCCATATCGAACTTGGTCTTGTTAAAGCGAACCATATCCCGCTCTACATACTCGTACATTTCACCCCTCGCCCATTGCTTGACATGAACCATCTCATGCGCGAGAGTGATAAGAATATTACGAATAGTACAGCTCGTATCCAGAGTGATAGTAAATTCTTTGGGTCGAACGCTGTCATCTTCCCAAATCGCAGTTCCTTCGTTACCATCCTCACTAAGCAGATTTTTATTGAGATTAATATTAATCTCCAAACCAGCGATGAGTCTCTTACCCATCAACTTCTCAGCATACCACCACGCCGCAGTTTTTACTATCTTACGAGTTAGTTTGTTGGAACCTGTAACCTTAACTAACATGATCAATCTCTCTCATTTCTCATCATACCCTATAGTACCACACTCAACAAGGTTTGTCAACAGCTAATTTAGGCTGCTTCCTTCATAATTTCTTCACACAATTCCAGAACTTCTTCCTCGGTAAACCTTGCAAAAGCACGCCGATAGTCCGCCACCCGCTCCCTAGTGACACTCATCTTGATACCAATGGTATTATCTGGTGCTTTACCATTGTCTTTACCCAAAGCACCAACAGTAGGCGTGTCAATAACACAACGGAGATATTCCATCATGCGTGGGGTAACCCGACGACTCCGTTCCGTGCTTTCCATATATCGTTTCTTCATAACAACCTCTTCATTTCTCACTATACCTTATTCTACCATATGAAACAGGGTTTGTCAAGGGCAAGGCACCAAAAATCGTAGCATCTAAGTGCTTGATTCTAAACAGTAAATGAAAAAAATTCTAAGGCCCTGATTCTAAACGATTTTCAAAAAAAGTTCGATAATCCATCCATCCATCATCGGTCTGAAACCCCCAAATCCTCGTTCTGCGGCCATGCCAAAAGAGGGTCCAACAGGGGCTGTTCTCCTTTAGTTCCAACCAGTGCATATCGGTAGATTTCTGGGTTCTCCACGATCCAGGCCCTCTCCAGAACGTCCCAGCAGGTGTATGTTCGTAATACCCCCCACTGATGATAAATGTTCCCCAATTCCACGGGTGGTCGTGTAGGATGGGCTCATCTGACAGGAGGATTTTGTGCAGATAGGCATTAAACGGTACGTTCACGTTCCGTTCTAGGTGATCTGATTTCTCTCGAAATATCAAATGATGTCGGATCATATATGGTTTATTATGAGAACGATCATGAATGATCCGTTTTCTTGTGAGAGGCATTATTCAAATATCCTGTTATGAGTATTATTAACTCTAACAAATGTGGTACACTTTGATAAATCCTTTAACCTTCGCGCACCAACATAAGTACAAGCAGATCGAATACCACCAAGAATATCTGTAACAGTATTTTCAACTGGACCGCGATATGGTACGGTCACTGTCTTACCTTCTTCTCCACGATATTCTCTATTGGAATGTCCATGTCTATCCATTGCAGTCTTGGAAGCCATTCCATAAAATTCCATACCAATTGGTTCTGGGTTATCATCTTCAAAAACCAATTTGCCATCACATTCTTCATGTCCAGCAAGCATACCAGCGGTCATAACAAAATCTGCACCAGCAGCAAAGGCTTTAACAATATCTCCACTAGAATTACATCCACCATCTGCTATTATGTGACCCCCCAAACCATGTGCAGCATCAGCACATTCAATCACAGAACTTAACTGTGGATATCCTATTCCTGTTTTAATACGAGTAGTACATACACTACCGCCGCCGATACCCACTTTAACAATATCAACCCCTGCAACTATTAATTCAGCTACCATATCAGCAGTTACAACATTTCCAGCAATAATGGTTGCAGCAGGTAGGAGATTTTCTCTTAAATGTTTAATTGCATCTATGAAATTAATCGTATATCCATTTGCAACATCTAATCCCACAAATGCTATATCAGGAAAGGTGGTTATAACTCCCGATAATTCCAATAACTCATTATTCGATATACCAGACATTACACAGAGTTTATCTTTACGCTCTGCTTGTCTCCATTTTTTACCATCTTTATTATAATGTCTAGCAATACATGTTGTCATTCCATGTTTACTTAATTCATTATGCATTTCAAATGTACCAGTAGTGTCCATGTTACTTGCCATAACAGGAATACCTGTCCATTCTTTACGACTATGATAAAACGTATAGGTTCGTTCCATCTCAACATCAAACCGTGAAGTAAGTGCTGATCTTTTAGGACGAATTAATACATCTGAATAATCTAACTTGATATCGTCTTCAATTATCATCCGTTAGCTGGACCTGCTGTTTGGGGGTAAACATGATGATTATCTTCGACAACCATATATTCATCATTCCAATGAAATGCTTCCTTCACTACAGGAGCAGAAAGTCCCTTATATACTTGATGCAACTTCTTATCTTTTGCAGCAACAAGAACCGCTGCTTCACTTTCATGAAGGCCCTCTAACATCTGAACAAACATAGTTTCTCGTTTATTTTGAGTGATCAGATTATCACCACCCTTAATGAAATGGTATAACTTACGAGATTCGTAAGATAAAGAAGCATGTTCTGTTCCTTCTGGTGCTTCATTACGAGTATATGGAACATCACCTTGAGGAAGGGCCCATTCAATATTTGAATCAAAAGATGATTTGATTACCATTCTTAAAGATTGGTGGTCATGTTCTCGTAGAATATTAACCTTTTCCTGTTTAGTCTTAACTTTTGAAACCTTTTCCAAGATTTCTGATATTAGTAAATTCATTTTAAAATTCTCCTATAGATTCAGTGAGATTTTTCAATCTCTTTTGTATAAAGTAATTTAGTAGTTTGCTACGATCACCAAAGGGAGCTTCATTATATGAATTAATTATTTCCTTAGTAAGTTCTTCTGGCGTATAAGTCAAATCAATTAACTTTCTATTTCTTTGGTAATTTCTTTTCACTTCATCATTGGGTGCAACATCATCAAAATCATGTTCCATCCATGAAGCAATTTTATTTTTGCCTAGGGGCTTTTGTCGTAGTCCATCAGTAAAAGTATTGTCAGGGGATAATACGTTTGGAACACCATCACTAGTATCCCCCTTAAAAATATGTTCTTTAAGATATTCGCCAGGATTTTCACCATTTACATTTTTCTTTGTAATTGGACTATATTGTTTTACATTAGGATATTTTTGAAGCTGAATAAAATCTTTATCACCAGAAATTATCATAATTTCCTCTGAAATGGTTGCACAAAGAATTCCTATGATATCGTCAGCCTCTGCACCATATACTTCTAAAAACTTATATGGTAGGTTATTTTTAAGTTCATTTTTTATTTCATTGAGGCAAAGAAAAATTGCGTCCCAATCATGTGCAGATTTTTCTCTACTCTTACGTCTTCCAAATTTATATTCTGGAAAATAGTCACGCCTCCAATAGTGTTTGGAGTCATAACACAAAACCAATTCGCCAAATTCAGAAGAAAAACGAGTGCGATACATACGAAGAGAATTGAGAATCATATGTCTTACCATCTTCTCATCAATCTCTATAGACTTACTCATATGCAAGTGCATCATAATACTTGCAACAGAAATCTGATTCATATCAACTAAAATCATTATTCAATTACCATATTAGCATTAAAACTCATACTTCTTCGTTCACCCTTACTTTTAAAAGGATATACAAAATGTTTCAACCATGATGGAAATACTAACATCTTACCCACTACTGGTTTAAACTTTAAATTGTCACTTCTAAAATTTTGATTTTCACCAAACATAAATTCTATTAATCCATTTGCTGGATAATGATCTTCAAAATCTTCTTCTATTTCTTTGTGCATATTGGGGGGCATTTTAAGATAGATAACTGCTGAGAAATCTCCAGTATGGTGATGCCAAGGATTATATTCTCCGGCATATTGACTGACTACCCAACTATGGGTCAAATGTATATTAGCTAATGTTGGAACAACATCACCAGCAAGTTTCTTCCATGCATGATGATTACCTTGTTTTATAGATTCCTTTAGATAATCAACACATGCACCCCTCATAGTAGTAAAAAGAAGTTCCCTATGTTCTTCATTTCTAACAGGGATTTGAATTTCTTTATATACCTTACCTACAAGTTTATGTGACCAATCCCATTCAACGCTTGCAATTTCACTATCTAGAACCTTGTCAGCAGTATCGTTGACAATTTCTACGAACTTGTCTGAAACAGTGGATTCCATTATCGTTGGGGAAAAGGGTCTATGAAATTTCGGGGTCATCATAATTATCATCAAATAATTTAATATATTCTTTCAATAAATCTTGATTCACTTCAGTTGCTACCGAATTATCTATATCAATTGTAATTTCTACAAGTTCTTCAAATAATTTTTGTGTGGGATGTTTAAGTCCCATACTTCTATATATACATCCTTTCGTGAACTCTATTAATAGTGCAACATCACGAATAAAAGTTTTCTCTGAAATATCAATTCCATTTTCGCCCATGCCATGCATCATTTGAACTATCAAACTTTGAGTTAATTCTTCAGCAAAACCAAGTCTTTCCTGCAATTCAAGAGCAGTTTCGTCAGGAAGCTTTACTTTTCTTTTTGTCTTTGGCCACGGCCCTTGTACTACGTTTCCGTTTTCCTGTTTCGACATTAGAAATTCCTTCTTCTTCATCAAACATTTCTTGTGTATATACAAAACCTAATAGTGGGTAATAAACCCCAATATCAAATTTTGGTTCGCCCTTCTTGGGCCCATACCAATAATATGCTTGTGATATACAACGAGCCTCGATTTTATTTTGTTGATGTTCACCGTAAAACATATCTACCCAATCTCCATCTCTTAGATATTTTTGAAGATTTCTTACATATCCTTCATGGATACTTACTTGAGCTAGAGCACCTTTTATTTTCCTTCTTAAATTAGATCGTGCAGAACTCGCAAGGTCTTTCTGTGACTTAATCCATAGTTTAACTTTTTTGGGATGTAATGGATGGTCATCAGGAAGATTTCTCAAAGACTCATGAATACCACTCATTCCATAATCAGGGTCTTTAGCTTTACGTTTTTCCCTCGCTTTTTCCAAACGTGCTGCAGCTGCAACACGCTGTTCCTCACTCATAGGTTTGCGTGGTTTGCGCCTCTTCTTAGGTGCTTGCCAATTACTGTTATCAGTCTCAACGACTATTATTTTTCGTTTGGCCATTCCCGTCTTCCTCTAATTCACGTTTCATAACTTCACGTTGTTGTCTACGAATTGCAGCAGCTTTTGATCGTCTGCGTTTCTCAGACCTTGACATATAATATTCACGTTCTCTTAATTCGTTAAAAAGTCCGTCTTGTTGGAGTTTCTTTTTTAAAACCCGAATTGCTTGATCTACGTTGCCATTACGAACTTCGACTCTCATGGTTTATCCTTTTTTATCGCAGTTTTATTAAAAGTAGCAAGAACTTCACTAATAGTTACAAGTTCCTTATCACCGTCCTTATCGGTTTTAGTAACAATAAAACCATCTTTCTCTAATTTATCAAACATATTACCTACAA
>Ga0115002_10004650_pt1 | contig 16516 bp, 15 predicted proteins | sample ArcticOcean_MG_C_8_FD_89576 | JGI IMG/M metagenome (GOLD analysis project Ga0115002, IMG submission 89576) | Marine microbial communities from western Arctic Ocean - ArcticOcean_MG_CB11_86 | ecosystem: Environmental > Aquatic > Marine > Oceanic | place: Arctic Ocean: Canada Basin | collected... | reverse complement strand
GGCGCATCACATCCATGCGCGTCTGCAACCCTGCCATCATCGCGCGAAAGTCGCCATCTTCCCACAGACTGGATAGCGACGGTTCAACCGTCGGGCGCCAGTGTTGCCGCCAGCCCTCGTCCCCGGCACGCTGCAAGTGCACGGGCGCCATTTGCGGCTCGTCCGATATCGCACTCAAGCGGTCTGTCGAGACACCACGAAAACGCAGTTGGCTCGCCGCCGGCACATGGATGGTCAGGTCCGAGCCGTCACCCCAGGGCTGCAGTCTCTTCATCTTGACCAGGATTCGGACGCGGTCGCCGTCTCGTTCGAAGATGAAGTTCTCGGTCAAATCATCGAGTTCGCCAACGACGGACACCTCGTGCCGATCCCAGCCAATGAGATCAACCTTGCCGCGATGATTAACGATGACAACCTCGCCGTTGGCCTTTGCTTCGATCTGCTGGTCAATGTCGTCCGCACGCAAAGATGGACAGAAAAGCAGCATGAAGGGTGTCGCCAGGGCGAACCAGGCCGTACCCAGACGCGCAGACAAACGCGTGGGACTTGCGCATGTGCCCTGCGAGCGTTCTTCTGTAGCTTGAGGTGTTGCTTGGCCTGTTGCTTGACATGTTGCTTCACGTTTCGCCTCGCCCTGACATGTATCTGAATTCTTGGATGAGTGTCTGCTCGTTTTGGTTTAGCGACCGTCAATCGCTTATTCGTCCTGAAATGAACTGTGCTGAACCCCGCATTCGAGTGGAATCAGTGTCAACACACCCACGTGCGGCAGAGGTCTGGCACGCCTTTCGCCGCGCGTTCACAAGCGCCGCACACAAATCCCGCAAGCGCCGCCTTAAGAGGGACCGAAAATCTCGCCGGAGGTTCTCGTGCTCCCCGTATTTATGGGCAATTACCCAACATTCAAGTGTCCGTCCCAAAACAGCATTGCTATCGACTGGCCCCGCCTTTGCCGCGCCTCTTCTGATAACTGGCGGCCGCGACCGCGACCACCGACGTTCCGTTCTTGTCCGCAATCTTTTTGTACGCGTCCCGTCGACGCTGATTCACCTGGGTGACCAGACGACGGACTTCGGCGGCCGCGCCGTTGGCCGCCCGCACGTAGCCGTCACTAGACTCAACGACCGCTCCAGTCGAACGTGCTTGCCCAAGCGACGGTCCGATCGCCCGAGTGGCAAGCTGCGCATCCGCAGCCAAACCATCACCAGCGACGAGGCTGGACAGGACCAATGACACTAACGCAATGATGACAACTTTCATTTCTTCTCCCGTCTGATTTGGCTTTCTTGAGCAGACTAGAAAATGTCCGCTTCGGCCTCAAACAAGTCGTCAAGGTCCTTGTCGACCCTGACGCTGATTTGGTGTTCTATCTTGACATTCAGATTGATTCCAATGGGCTTGTCTGGCGTCTCGACCCTGACGGTCGGTGTGCAACCACCGACGGCAACGAGAGTGATTAGCAGGCTCGTGAAAAGCAGCCTGGTGAAAAGTCTGCCCGTCCAATGCATCAGGTCCGGTCCCGACCTCGCTGAGGTCCGCGCCCCTGAACAAGCCCAGGAGAGTGCATCACGTCTTGTCCTCGTCATAGACATAGACATAGCCATCACCCTCCTGTTCGCTGTCGAAAGGCGCGATGCCCTCCGTCCTGTCTTCCTCAACTCTCTATCTCTCGATCTCGCCGCCCGCCCTGCCTCTATCTCTCTACCTCTCTACCTCTCTACCTCTCTACCTCTTCAGCCCGACAGCGTGGGCAAACGCTCTTTTGCGCTCGGCACAATCGGCTACTTTCCGGACAGCTTCCGGTCGATGCGATCAGACAAATCGTCGGCAACCCGCAGGCTGCGGAGCAACGTCCCCACGTTCTCTTCGACCGACACATTGAGATTCACATCGCGTCCGTCCTGAAACGACGAGTTGTTGCCCCGAAGCGCAGTTCTGGCAACCCGATTGCCCGCCGCTTCATAGTCTAGGGCAATCTCCATCCCATGGAACCGAAAGTCGTTCAGGGCATCCAGAGCAAACTGCATCTGCGCATTGTCCTCAGCAAAAGCCGCAATCGCTGTGTCGGGTTGATAGCGCATAAATCCTCCAGGCAGCTCCGCATGCAGCATGCCTTCACTGACCGAGAATTCCCCCCCTTTCATCTGAACCGGCACTGAACCTGACAAGTAACCTTCGCTCACAAAGTCGTGCCCCTCGAGTTCAAAGATTTGCGCGAGCGATACCCGATCGACGTCAACATACATCAGCCCGGTGAGCGTCCCAAGGTCGATCGCAAAAGGGCGGCTCCTGACGACACCATCAAAGATACGTGCGGCGATACGTACATCCGCCGCATGGAACTCGCGAGCAACAACATCAAGGCTGAGGTCAGAGGCAACGGCAACGTCATCCAGCAGGACGCCGGATTCGACCAATCGCCACTGCGCCTGCGCAGGCTCACGCGTCTTCATGATTGGCCAGCCGGTGAGTTCGACATCAATGTCACTACCATGGAACGAAGCCACCGGATGCTCGCCGGTCACACCTCGGAAATGTGCCCCGGCACGAGCATCAAGCGCACTGCGATCATCAATGAAGCTCATGTCCAGTTCTGCAGCACCAGACAAACCAGTGATATCGAAATAGGCCACAAGCGGGTGAAGCAGGGAGGCGTCCCCCGCGCCAGGACAAGCTGAGTTCACGCGCGGTGCCATCATCGCCCGGCGAGCGGCCTGCAACCGACCAACCCGGCACACCGTAGAGGGTGAGCCCACCGGTGACATTGAGGGACTCATCGACAACATCCAGGACAAGGTCGCCGGTCGCGATCGGCGACGAATTACCCGGCAGCGACCGATCGCCGACGGTCACGGCGGCGCTGCACCGAATCAACGGGTCCGTGATCGTGCAGGCCGTGTCGCTCATATCAACCGCATACATCTCGTCCTGCGCAAAGACGGTCAGCGCCGCAGAAAACGGCCACAGCGCCGCCCTTCGCCCCTGCAACTCCAACCTCACGGCGAGCCCCCATGTACTGACCGCGGCTACATCCGGTATGCGGATCTCCAACCCGGGCTGCCCGGCGGCGTCAAACACAGCATCCATCCGGCCGAACACAGGTGTCTGGAGATCAAGGCCGGCATCTTCTGACAGCCTGAGGTCGGCGCGCAGCACCAGATGTCCAGAGGCAATGGCGAGTTCCGCACCGGACAGCGCGGCCCCGAGTGCTGCATTTTCCGCGTCGATCGCGTTCTGGAGGTGAGGCGGCATTTCGCCATCACCGGGCGCACTGGGCGAGAGCGGCAACGCGAGGCGCTGTTTGATGTCACCGTGGGCAGCTACTGTGACCCGCAAGCGTGCGGCAGCGTCGGCCGACGGGCCCGCAGAAGGCGCCAACGACGTGTTGATCTGGCCATGCCAGGTCGCGAGGCCCCCACCATCGCCAATCGTGATCACCACGTTTTCTTCGTGCGCGCGAAGCGCCAGGTCAGCAGTCAGGGCCCCTGCCGACAGATGGACTTGAATCCCGGCTACCTTGACGAGCCTAAGAACGCCGGAACTGCAAACATCATCGCAAAACAATATCTCAGCGATATCGACCCGGCCCGCAGGCATCGTCGCCATGCGCTCTGGCGCAAGGTAGGACAGAAGCTCACCGGCCGTTAGCGCCGTGTCTGTCTCCGCGCTCTCGATTTGACGAATCGAAACGCGATCTACCTCAACCAATAGCCCGCCAGTACCATTCCATTGAACAAGCCGCGCGTGCTCGATATCCACATGCAGAGACTCGGTGCGCAGCCCCACACTGAGCACCGGGGGCAGGCGCTCGTGCAGAACGAACTGTGCGACCTGAAAGCCAGTGCCCTGCACGGTTCTTGTCACCGCGAATCTGACGACTGCCGGTAGTTACCAATAGACGAGCAACGCAACGGTCATCGCGACAAACGCCATCACAATGATCGACTTCAGGAGCCGCATCGACCTGCCTTCACACTGCTCCTACTCCTGCGCCTCCGAGCTTGTCTCGCCGCAATCAATGCGGACCATTCCGGCGAGAGAGTTTCCCCAAGAGACTTCCACGAGATTTCTGCGCGAAAGGGTACCCGGTATACTGGCAACGCTTCCAACGGTTATCGCGATTATGCCGCTCCACCTGTCCTGCCCCTCCGACGGCCTCATCCGCACCGCCGCGGTCGCGCGATTGGCCCCCGCGGCTGCACGATGTTCTCGTCTGCTTGTCACCAGCCTGCTCACGGCACTGCTCGTGACCGGCTGTACGCAGCAGGATGTCCAGACGCAGGAGACCAATTTCGACTTTCTAACGCCCTGCGAGCGTGACCCGGAGGCATCACGGATGGTCAGCGAGGGTCTCTGCGGCACGATCACCGTGTTCGAGGATCGTAAGCTCAAGGCAGGCAGAACAATCGATCTCAACGTCATGGTCATCCCCGCACTCGCGCGCATACCGAAGCCGGACCCGGTGTTCTTCCTGGCTGGCGGGCCAGGACAGTCGTCCGCGCATTTCGGGCCGTTCGTCTTTGAGCGACTGCGCAAGGTGCGCATGGACCGGGATCTGGTCTTCGTCGATCAGCGCGGCACCGGCAAGTCAAATCCCCTCGACTGTGTGCCGGATTCTGACGCATTTGAGAATCTGGACCGCACGATCGAACAAATCGAAGCGCTCGAGATCAAGGAAATGCAGGCCTGTCTCGCAGGTTACGACGCAGACCCGCGCCTCTATACAACATCAATCGCGATGGATGACCTGAACGAGGTCCGACAAACGCTTGGGTATAACGAGATCAATCTCTTCGGCATCTCCTACGGCACCCGGGCCGCTCTCGAATATATTCGTCGCCACGAAGCGACCGTGCGCTCCGCAATACTCGACGGCGTCGCTCCGCCAACGATGGTCATTCCGGCCCGGGTCGCCATCGACGCCCAGGCCGCGTTCGAGCAACTGCTCGCCGACTGCAAAAAGCAGGACACTTGCCGAGCCGCATTCCCGGACCTGTCCCAACACTTCGACGAACTGATCGCCCGGTTGGGCGAGGACCTGACCGAGGTCACGTTCACCCACCCGAGGACCGGCGAGACCCTGCCCGGCAAGATCAACGCCACCGTTATCACGCGCTACCTGCGAGGTCTCCTGTACGACCGCACGATCTCTCGGCTCATACCGTTTGCGATCGAAGCCGCCTGGGGCGGCAACTACGAGCCGATGATGACGCTCGCGTTCGCCTTTTACGGCGAGGAGAGCCCGATGAGTGTTGGCATGACCGCGTCCGTGCTGTGTGCCGAGGACATGACCCGGTCGCTCTCGCCGAATGATGCCGGGCTCGACTTCGACAACACGCTGTACCGGACCTTCGAGAAGATCTGTGCCTTCTGGCCTCGCGGCACGGTCGACGCTGGCTACTTCGACCCGGTGACGACCGACCTCCCGGTACTGCTGACCAGCGGCAAACTGGACCCCATCACGCCGCCTGCGTACGCCATCGAAGCCGCCCAAACCCTGTCCCGATACGAGCACGTAATCGTGCCAGGGGTCGGCCACAGTGTCGTTGGCGCCGGCTGCATGCCGGACGTCGTGCTGGATTTCCTGGAAACGGCTGACCCCGCGAATCTGTCCACGGCATGCGCCGTCGACATCACCCGGCCCGCATTCTTCACGAGTCACGCCGGCCCGGTCATGCCGGCGCTCGCAGACGCGATGGAGGACAAACCGTGATTACGGTTTGCAATCTGCGCAAGACATTCGGCGATGTAACCGCCATCGAAAACATCTCACTGACGGCTGAGAACGGTAGAGTGACCGGCTTGCTCGGCCCGAACGGTGCGGGCAAGTCGACAACCCTTCGGGTGATCTACGGACTTGTGAAGCCCGACAGTGGCAGCGCCGAGATCGATGGCACCGACATCACGACCTCACCGCAGGCGGCCCAGCAAAAGATGGGGGTGCTGCCCGATCAACTCGGGCTGTATCCAAGACTGACCGGCCGCGAGCACGTGCAGTACTTCGGTCGGCTGCATGGCCTCTCGGAGGACGCGCTTGGGGCCCGCACGGATGACCTGATCCGCATGTTGTCGATGGAGACCATCGCTGACCGTCGCACGGAAGGGTTCTCCCACGGCGAGCGTATGAAAGTTTGCCTTGCCCGAGCCCTCGTACACGACCCGGGCAACATCCTGCTGGATGAGCCCACCAACGGTCTTGACGTCATGACCACCCGCACCGTGCGCGAGTTGATTGGCCAACTGCGGGACCAGGGCGTCAACGTCCTCTTTTCGAGTCATCTGATGCACGAGGTGTCCCGGTTGTGTGATCACATCGTCATCATTTCAGGGGGCAAGGTCGTCGCCGAAGGCAGCACGGAGCAGATCAGCGACGCTGCCGGCGAAGACAACCTTGAGGACGCCTTCGTCAAGTTGGTCGAAGGAGTCCTCAATTGAGCCCCGTGCGCGCCGTCTTCATCAAAGAACTGCTCGACAGCCTGCGTGACAAGAAAGCCGTCATGAGTGCCATGCTGTTTCCAATCTTCGGCCCGGCAGTCATTTATTTCATGATGACGGCAATGATCTCGATTCGCTCAGAGGTACAGGAGACTGCCGTCCCTATCCAGAATATGGACAACGCGCCCCACCTGATTCGTTGGCTGACCGAACGCGGGGTGACATTCGAGCGCTTCGATGGCGATGCGCGCGACGCGGTGGAAGCCAAGGACAAGGATTTCGTTCTTATCATCCCGGACGCCTACCAGAAGCGCTTCGCCGAGTCTCGCACCGCGTATGTAGAAGTCGTCCACGACAGTTCTCGCGCCGACGCGCAGGCCGCAACCCAGCGCATCGCGTCACTGATCCGTGGCTACAACGGCGAGATCGCCGCCCTTCGCTTGATCACCCGGGGCGTGTCGCCCGACGTTATGCGCGCGGTTGAAGCCCGCGAGATCGAGATAGCCAGCAAGCAACAGATTGCTGCCCGGGCACTCACGTTCATTCCCATGTACATCGTGCTCGCAGCCTTCGTTTCAGGTATGGGCGTGGCGGTTGACAGCACGGCAGGTGAACGCGAGCGTTCAACCCTTGAAGCCTTGCTCATTAATCCAGTGGACCGTTCCGTCTTCGTCACCGGCAAGTGGCTCGCGGCCGCGGGCTTTGCGTCTGTGGGGGTTATTCTCACAATGCTGCTTTGCGTCATTGTGCTTCAGCACATCCCCCTCGAGGAGCTTGGACTTAAGTTCCAGGTGACGCCGATGCAGGTCATCGCTATGGTACTCGCGACCTTTCCCCTCGCCTTTCTGGCAACCTCCATGCAGTTGCTGCTCGGCAGCTTTGCCAAGTCCTTCAAAGACGCCCAGTCTTACATCGGCTTTCTCGTGTTTCTGCCAATGGCGCCCGCCATCTTTACCGTTTTCAATCCCATCGCCACCCAAACCTGGATGTTCGCAATTCCCTGTCTGGGTCAGCACCTGCTGCTGACCGACGTGATGGGCGGCAAGCCCGTGCCCGCCGTGGGTTACGTCCTCTCAGCAATCTCCACGATGATCGTTGCCGCCGGGTTGGTGCAGGTGACGGCACGCTTTTTCAAGCGCGAGAGCATCATCTTCAGTTGAGCCTACCGTTGACCCTCTGGCGCAGACCGTTCGTCATCGTTGACCAATTGGAATGTATTGGTTGTCGAATCTTCAATTATTCTGCACCCAGTAATGCCTGTAAGGTCACGTCCGAATGTGATCGCAACATGGCATCGTGCAATGTTCCGCCTTCGCAGTGACGTACCCGTTCGGATGGAGAGCCACTTTTCCATGCGTCCTATCTGCATTAAACACGCTAACCCCCCGAGGATCAGAAACGATGTCAGACTATCTCGATCAGATAGCCCAGGTTCGTGCTCAAGTCACCCAGAAGGATGAATGGAGCGCGATCAATCCGGAGTACGTGGTTCGCATGAAATTGCAGAACCGCTTCCAGACCGGAATTGAAATCGCTCAGTACGGTGCCGACATCATGCGGGCTGATATGGCTGCTTATGACAAGGACCAGTCCAAGTACACCCAATCGCTGGGCTGTTGGCACGGGTTTGTTGCACAGCAGGTCATGATGGGCGTGAAGAAGCATCACCAGGTGACTGATCGTCGCTACATCTATCTTTCAGGCTGGATGGTCGCAGCCTTGCGGTCACAGTTCGGCCCCTTGCCCGACCAGAGCATGCACGAGAAGACGACACTGCCAGACCTCATCGCCGAGATCTACACGTTCCTCAAGCAGGCCGATGCCCGCGAACTCCGACATATCTTCGCGGAACTCGATGAGACCCGCGCAGCCGGTGGCAACATCGGTCCGTTCATCGAGCAGATCGACAAATATCAAACTCATGTCGTACCAATCATCGCGGACATCGACGCCGGATTCGGCAACGAGGAAGCGACCTACCTGCTCGCCAAGAGCATGATCGAAGCCGGCGCCTGTGCCATCCAGATCGAAAACCAGGTGTCAGATGCCAAGCAATGTGGGCACCAGGCTGGCAAGGTCACGGTTCCGCACGAAGACTTCGTCTCCAAGATCAACTCCATTCGCTACGCGTTTCTTGAGCTTGGTATTGAAAACGGCATCATCGTTGCACGGACTGACTCGCTGGGTGCCGGCCTCACGCAGAAGGTCCCGCTCTCGATCGAGTCTGGCGATCTTGGCAGCAAGTACTGCGACTTCCTGGACACTGAGGAAGTTCACAACATTGACGAACTCACCGACGGCGACATCACCATTCACCAGGGTGGCAAACTGGTGAAGCCCAAGCGCCTGGATAACGGCCTATACGCGTTCAGGGAAGGCACCGGCGTCGACCGTGTTGTGCTCGACTGCATCACAAGCCTCGAACACGGCGCTGATCTGCTGTGGATCGAAACCGAGCGCCCACACGTCGGACAAATCGCCGAGATGGTCAATGCCATTCGTGCGGTTCGCCCGGAAGCCAAGCTCGTTTACAACAACTCGCCGTCGTTCAACTGGACGCTCAAGTTCCGTGAGCAAGTGTATGAAGACTGGAAAGCCGAGGGCAAGGACGTGAGCGCTTACCCGGACCCAGGGGTCTTTGACAAGGGCCTGATGGACGAGAAGCTCGACTCATCTGAATTGGCAGTCCTTGCCGACGAACTCATTTCTGCATTCCAGCGCGACGCTGCCCGGGAAGCCGGAATCTTCCACCACCTCATCACACTGCCGACCTATCACACCGCCGCGCTGTCAACCGACACGCTGACAGAAGGTTACTTTGGCGGCATGGGTATGCTCGCATACGTCAAGGACGTTCAGCGGCAGGAGATCCGTCGTGGTCTCGCTTCCGTCAAGCACCAGGATCTGGCGGGTTCCAATATCGGTGATGACCACAAAGAGTACTTCCTTGGCGAAAAGGCACTGCTCGCTGGTGGCACCGCGAATACGATGAATCAATTCTAGCGAACCGGTTTGCCGACTTTCAAAGCCTCGCTTATGCGGGGCTTTTTTTTGGTCGCCCAAATGTAATGCAGCACCACCGACCACTTCTAAGCCAACCGCCTGACTCCATCGTCCATCCACCTCCATCCAAGGTAGCGCGATGAGACTTTCACCTCAAGATTAGGAGATTAGGCAACACTCTTCCTTCCAAACTTAGCGTGGAACCGACCTTCAGCAAGCGGAGCCATAGTCGACTTCCAGTAACGGCGACGAAATCATCACCTGCCAGAACGACAAAACCGGTCCACGAAGGACCGGTTCAAGTCAGGATACTGGCCAGGTACTCAACGGATCAGGTCTGCGTACCCCGAAGCCCCGGCTGCCATCGTCATCCGATCGTCAAGCTGCTTCGCCAGCGTTTCGAATTGCGATTCGTTCCAATATGGTTGGAATTCAGTGTTGGCCCGCAAAATCTCGGAAAGGCCCTGGCTGTTTCTCATCGCCTCCAGATCTCGTTTGCCGACGGTCTCGGTTGCCTCCATCAGCGCTATTAGTTGGGCGCACATGAGTTCTCTTTCGCCCGCCGAGGCGAGTACAGAGGCCTTGAATCGAGCTCTGATTGTCGGTACCGATGCTCTTCCGACAAATCGCCATACACCCTATTAACGGCCAAATTTACGCTATGCCACCCATCAGTTCTTGCGACTTCCCCTATCTTCTGTCGATCACGTGGGAACGCCTTCAACATTGCATCAACAGCGTCGGATTCTTGATCCGCACCCTGATACGCAATGGCGAGTGATCGATGAAACCAGCTTGAATCCTGGGCGGAGACTGTTTCTTCGGAAAGCGAAATCGCTCTGCGGATCGGCTCAATTGCAGCGGCTGGGTTACCTAGATTGAGATGGGCGAGACCCAGAAGGAAATCAGCCAAACGCACTAAGCAGTGCGGCCCAACGTCCATTAGCGTAGTAGGAATACAGCACGAACGTGGCTGCTACCAGTGTGATTGCATGTGTTGTAACGCTCAGAACAGCTCGTTCTGAATGCTCTGAAACGTCGGCATCGACATCACCTGCGAGCGCGAGGGGCGGGCGGGACCCGCATCGTCGGGATCACGCGCAAGCTGGAAACGCGCCAACAAGACCGTCCGCACCGCCCTCATCGTCCGCACGGAGAAAAATACCAGTGGCGCTGTTCCAGTCTGTGGCCATCGTTCAGCACGGAAGCGGACAAGGAAGGCTGGCCGGCAGCACGGCTGTTGTCCACCCGGTTCGAACATGAACTGGCGGACCGTAGCCGCCGACGCATTGAACGGCATCTCAGCGAAGCCCGCCTACCCGCTGGCAAGAGCCTGCAGAACTTCGACTTCAGCGCGGTGCCCATGGTGTCCAAAGCGCAGGTCAGCGCTCTCACTGCCGGTGACGGCTGGCTGGAGCAGGGCGCCAACCTGATCCTGTTCGGTCCACCCGGTACCGGCAAGAGCCATCTTGCTGCCGCGATAGGCCTGGCGTTAGTGGAAAACGGCTGGCGTGTTCTGTGCACACGCACCACTGATCTGGTGCAACGACTGCAGATCGCGCGCCGCGAGTTGTCACTGGAGAACGCGATCACGCGGCTACAGAAATACCCTCCGTTGATCCTCGATAACCTGGCCTACCTGAGTAAGGATCAGGCCGAGACCAGCGTGCTGTTCGAACTCATCAATGCCCGCTATGAGCTTCGCTCGATGCTGATTACCGCCAACCAGCCATTCGGCGAATGGGGCAAGGTCTTCCCTGATCCGGCCATGACTGTGGCAGCCGTCGATCGCCTGGTTCACCACGCCAACATCTTCGAGATGAATGTCGAGCGCTCCCGGCGCCGCAAAGCGGTGGCGAGAAAACAGGGACGTGGCAGACCGGCCACTCGAGCAATGCCAAAAACCGCAGCGCAAGACACACAGGCCTGAACCCACCCACCGAGGGAACCCGCCGACCGGCAGGTCCCCTCACCACCTTCAGGTACACAATCGGGCGCCGCCGCGTCACCAACCTGGCGGCCAAGAAAAAAACGCCTTCTCTCGTTCGATCTGAGGCGTTTTAACCATCCACCTCTGGCTTTAGTACCCTCCGACTCGGCCTTAAATCCCGTCAAACCTCCTTCCAAACTCCCTTTACACCAGCACGCCAAACCACAGTCATCCGGACTGCCACGACATCAGAAATCCCTCATCCTGATTGTCGCTGTCTTCTCATCCTGATTGACGCGCCACACTGACTAATGAAGTCGTGAACAAGATATCTGCAGCACACCTGATAGAGGGTTGGTGATTTGGTCTTAGCGGGTACTGGGGGTACCACAAGACTCTAACTCAGATTCAGGCCGGCATTGCTTTTGCGCCTGGCGTGATGGCCGTTGTGGGTTACATTCTCAATGCCAGATTCGACCAGGTGATCGAGATGATCGCCAAATCGTCCTCATGAAAAAGTGAAAAAGCATCAATGACTCATTGTCGATGATGATCAAAACAACCCGTCCCGGCGGGTTTTTTCGTTTCTGAGGTGAACAAAACGTGCCACTCAGTGAAGAACAGATAACGGACCCCCTAACCTGTTTCTCCGCCAACGAAGAGGCATATACTGGTACAACCCTGCGGCCTCTTGCGCCTCCGCTCGCCGGTCGATACCAGATCGCCATCGTGCACGGTTTTGATGCGCCGCCGGACGTGAACCAATTCAACATTCAACAAAACAGGAAGACCGTCATGAGCGACCTGATCCTCACTGAACGCCGCGGCAAGAAAGAAGGCATCCTCTGGATGACCCTCAATCGCCCAGAGAAGATGAATGCCCTCACCTTTCCACTCCTGAAGGAAATGCGTGAGATTCTCATCGATGCGCGGTTCGATCGCAGCGTCCGCTGCATCGTCATCACCGGCGCCGGACGTGGCTTCTGCGCGGGAATGGATATGGGCGGCAATGCCAACCCGGACCGCGAGCCGCCGCCCGAACCGAAGGACGCGAAGCCGGATCCCGAAGGCTATCGCCTGAACTTCCGCCATGAGACCGAAACCTATATCGCGCTGAAGCGGATGGAAGTGCCGATCATCGCCATGATCAACGGTCCCGCCGTGGGCGCCGGCTTCGACCTCGTCAGTCATTGCGACATGGCCGTCGGTTCAACTGCCGCTCGATTTCAGGTGGCTTATGTCAAGCGCGGCGTGTTTGCCGATCTGGGCGGCTTCTGGTCGTTGCCCAAGATCCTGGGCTGGCGCAAAGCCATGGAGATGATGATGACTGGGCGCTTCATGAGCGCCCAAGAGGCGCACGAGGCCGGTCTCACCAACTACCTGGTCGAGCCAGAAGAACTCGAAGCGAAGACCATGGAACTCGCCCAGGAAGTGGAATCGGGACCACCGATCGCCCAGAAGCTCGGCAAGATGCTGGCGCTTCGCACCGCCCACCTCGACTTTGACACGGCTATGCAGTGGTCTGAAAGCGCGATCCCCGTTGTCGGTTTATCGCAGGATTCCATCGAAGGCATGCGTGCGTTCGGCGAACGGCGCGAAACCGACTTCACGGGACGATAACCATGAACATCACGTCAGAACTCAAGGGCAAGGTCGCGATCGTTACGGGCTCGTCTCGCGGCATTGGCGAGGCGATCGCACGCAGGCTTGCGCTTGCGGGCGCTCGCGTTGTCGTGACCGCACGCACGATCGAAGTGCGCGACGAGCGCCTGCCGGGCACGATCAACAGCGTGCGCGACGCGATCAACGAAATGGGCGGTGAGGCCATCGCCATTGCCTGCAATATGCAGAAGAAAGTGGAGCGCGAAGCGCTGGTCGAGCAAACACTCGTGGCATTTGGCCGCGTCGACGTGCTGGTCAACAACGCCGCGATCCTGGTCCCCGGGCCAACAATCGATTACTCGGAGCGCTACTTCGACCGCATGTTCGAGATACTCGTGAAGGCACCCTTTCACCTTTGCCAACTGGTCTTGCCCGGCATGATCGAGCGCGGCGAGGGCGGTTCGATACTGAACATCTCATCGAGTGCAGCAAAGCACCCCAAGCCTGGTCAAACCTCCTACGATGGTGCGGTCTACGGTCTCAACAAAGCCGCGATCGAACGCTTCACGACCGGTCTTGCGACCGAGATGTTCCAGCACAACATCTCTGTCAACGCGCTGTCACCAGATGGCTTCATCGCAACGCCCGGGCAGATGTTCGGCCGCAAGTACAGCCAGGAGTTGATTGACCGCGCCGAACCGGTCGAAGGCATCGCCGAGGCAGCCATGACGCTGGTGACGGGCAATCCGCAGAAACTGACTGCCGGCATCCGTTACACGTCAGACGTGACCGAGGAGTTCAAGCTCAATGCCGCCGACATCGGGATGGACCCACCGGTCCCCAACTAGCCGCATTTCACGGTGCCGGATTACCGCGCTGTCGCGCAGGGGAACCCACGGCACCCTGGCTTTAGTTCCATGAAAGGGTCGCCAACGCTTCGGCTTACTCTTCAATCAATACCGATATCAAAAGGTCATTTCATGAAGGCGTCGACGATTTTTCTCCTTGTGCTGCTATGCGCTACGCACAGCGCATCAGCAGACATCGACCGCAAGCGGCTTGCGCGCATCGATGACCTGCTGAACCAGTACGTTGCCGACGGCAAGATCGCAGGCGCGGTGGTGCGCATTGGTCACCGGGGCCGTGTCGTGAAACATGATGCCTACGGCATGCAGGACATCGAAGCCGGCGTCGCGATGCAGAAAGACTCAATCTTTCGCATCGCGTCCCAGACCAAGGCGGTCATCAGCGTCGGCATCATGATGCTGCAGGAAGAAGGCAAGCTGCTGATAAGCCACCCCCTGTCGCGTTATATGCCCGAGTGGAAGGACTCCACTGTCGCAGGTTCCAACGATGCGGGCGAAGACACCATCGAACCGGCAAAGCGCGCGATCACCCTGCGCGATCTTCTGACCCACACGGCCGGCATCGACTATGGAGATGGCCCCAGTTGGAGGGAAGCGGGTATCAACGGCTGGTACTTCGCACACCGCGACGAGCCGATTCGTGAAACGGTGCGCCGCATGGCACCACTGCCGCAGGCAGCACAGCCGGGAGAACGCTTCGTCTACGGCTACTCAACGGACATTTTGGGTGCCGTGATCGAGGTGGCGAGCGGCATGCCGCTCGATCAATTCCTCAAACAGAAGATCTTCAATCCGCTCGCAATGACCGATACTCACTTTTACCTGCCGAACACAAAGACTGCACGGCTGGCAACGGTCTACTCCGCTTCTGACGACACGATCAAGCGGACGCCGGACGCGAGTGCGATGGTCGGGCAGGGTGCCTACGTGGTGGGCCCACGCAAGAGTTTTTCCGGCGGTGCGGGCTTACTTTCAACCGCGTCTGACTACGGCCGGTTTCTTGACACATTGCTGCTCGGGGGGCGCCTCGATGGCCAGCGGATTATGGGCCGCAAGACCGTCGATCTGATGACCACTGATCATCTCCGTGACGTCGATTTTCGGCCAGGCTCAGCCTTCGGCCTGGGCTTTCTGGTGGTCGATGATGTCGGTGCCACCGGCGAGGCCGGCAGCGTTGGTAATTTCGGATGGGGCGGCGCTTACCACACCACCTATTGGGTCGATCCGGTCGAAGAGCTAACATTCGTGTACATGACGCAACTGCTGCCCGCAGGCGGACTCGACGACTCGGCACGGTTGCGTGCACTGATTTATCAGGCCGTCGACTGACCGCCACTGGCCAGCGTTCTGTAACAGCACCCTTAGGTAAGCCCGTCGTCGCCGTAGGATGCGGCAGGACCGGCCCCGTCTTCACCGAGGCGTCCGCCCGAGCCAAAGTGACCGCGACCCGGCACGTGATTGACCTCGATGCGAATGCCATCCGGGTCCTCAAACAGAATCGAGTAGTAGCCAGGTGCGAAGTGCGAGCCGTCCTCCGGCCCGTGAATGATCCTGGCGCCTAACTCAACGACGAATCGATAGATTGTCTGAACGTCTGCGTTCGAGCGCGCGCGGAAACACACGTGGTGCAGTCCCGACGTGTCCTGGTCAAAGGTGACGTCGCGTTTCTCGTCCGGGGCACCGCGAACGAGAATCCCGGTGCGACTGCCGATGCAATAGATCGTATTGTCATTGCGGATCAGCGTCTCCATCTCGAGGAAGTGCAAGAGTGCTTCCCAAAAAGGCAGACACTCGGCCGGCTTGCTGACCGTCAACTGGATGTGCGCGATACCATTTACTTCAACACCCAAGTGCGATACTTCCCCGGCTAACGTTCAAACAGTTTTGCAAAACCCACGACAGGTCATCCTCGCCACCCGCAACGGTGGTTCCACGTTGGTCGGGTGAATCCAACGCATCAACCGGGACGACCGTCACGCACCGTCCCGGCAGGCGGGCTGCTATCACGCCATCATGCCACCTTCGAAACGCCCAGGGCAGGAACCGGCGAGCCACCCTGGTCAGTTCGGCGTCGCTGGTATCCCACTTGGGCTGAAACTTCACCCGGTGCCGCAACCAACGCCACAACCGCTGCAGTCCCGGGTCATTTGCGGTCAGGCCGTTCGCCCCCTCGATCGCAAGCGCCCGCTCGTTCAGCCATTTGGCAAGCTCCGCCGGTGTCGCCATGTCGATAACGCGACGCACGTGGCAGTAATTCTGCATGGCGACACCACGACGCATGTGACCATGCTTCTTCAACTGGGCAAGCAGCAATCGCGATGCCCGCATGTCACTCATGATGTCATCGAGTCTTGGCTGCATACGCCTGACAATCGCTCGCCACTCCGGATTCCCGATCGACTTTTCAAGCAACGTTCCTATCGCATGCGCTGCGCGGTTGCGCTCCTGCAGTGCGCCGTGACGCGCTTTATCAAATATCTCGTTCCAGACCTCAACGTCGCGGTTGCCGTTGTTACGACAAGGACAAAGATCGCGCAACGCGTTGCGGCGCGCTTGATTACTGCCGCGATTGAGATCGCCAAGGATCTGGTCAACAGACTTGGTTTTTCGTTTAGCCATAAGTCCTCTGGCACCTTGCGCCGCGGATCAACTCATCCAGCGGCAGGTACAAATTATTCTG
>Ga0115002_10004648_pt1 | contig 16518 bp, 17 predicted proteins | sample ArcticOcean_MG_C_8_FD_89576 | JGI IMG/M metagenome (GOLD analysis project Ga0115002, IMG submission 89576) | Marine microbial communities from western Arctic Ocean - ArcticOcean_MG_CB11_86 | ecosystem: Environmental > Aquatic > Marine > Oceanic | place: Arctic Ocean: Canada Basin | collected... | reverse complement strand
TATTAGTACATGTTTAAATTTCCGTAAAGATACTTGTAATACTAAATTTTGCGGCTTTTCAGCTGCCAAAGATATATGCCAACTCCTTATTCCTAAGGAGAATCTTATCAGTGGTAACGATAACGAAAATATATATTACGGAAGAATGTCTGACGAATTAATTCGTTACGGGCGTGTTCAAACATTTCTATTAAAACATAACAAATTTATATCATTTCAAAAGATTGATTATAATTTAAAAAATAATGAGGTATTATTGCTCGAAGAAATATTAACAGATAAATACAAAAACTACTTCAAAAATTTTGATCCTATTGATATAAATAAGTATATTACACACCCCCAAACATTTTATAGTGCTAACCCCTTGGAGCATCCTCCTTATGCTAAAGAATTTGTATTAGACCATTAGAACAAAATATTGCGGAATCCTGTGTTAACAAGAAAGCCCCAATCCCCGCTAATAATTTTTTCTTATGTCTCTCTTTCATTTTTGGATTTTGAGAATACCCTGTATAATAATAATGTATAAGTAAATAATCTAATTGACTGATTATATATTTTTTTTTTTCTGGAGAACAATTTGTTTGTATAGAATAATCACCATCACTATGATTCTTTAATAGATCGATAATATCTAAAAATTTTTCGTCTTCTGACATATTCTTATAATAATTATTAATAGCAATATCGTGTAATAATGAATAGTGAACCATATAAAATTCATCTATATCAAAATCTAAAAGTAAAAACTGCGATAGCAAAGGTGGTATATGAAATTCTGTGTTCAGTAAGGCAAAATAAATATTATATAAATTATGTCTCTTGAATCTTTTTCCTGTATAAGGATTTTTCAAAGAAAGAGGGTCAGAAAATAACCCCTCTGAATTCTCTAATGCAATGCGCCACATTGTCAATAAATCAGTTAATCTGAAATTAAATATTCCATTATTTTGAATAAGCGATATTGTATGTGATTTGGGAAATTCTGTGAGTGGAGTTTTATAAAGATCAATGTTTATTTTTGGAGGACCCAATCTTTTACAATAATATCTATGAAATAAGCGTTTTAACTTATAACGATGCATAACAGCCTTGTAATATATTTTTTTTAATACCTCTTTTTTAACATCATCAATAAAAATCGACGCGCAAATCGAAGTAGAAAAATGAAATATATCTTTCTTTGGGTACAAATTAAAAACAATAAAATAAATTAAATATGGAGAATTTCTTGGCAATATATTTTTGATAAAAAAAAATATATTATTCATACTTATTCATTATATTTTTATTTTATACCTTTCATAGAGTAGCAATTATTTAAAACCCCGGATTATAATCATCATCATCATCGCCCATATCTTCGCCCGTTATAAACTCCGTAGAATTAACAATGGCCAAATTTGAAGTTGAACATACATCATCCGGATCCTCAATCCCCAAGATATCACTTATATTTATCTTCTCTTCTTGAAATTTTTCCTCCAATTCACGCATCTTTTTCATATTTAACATTACTTGAAAACTATTGGTCCCAAAGTATCCTTGTTGTCCACACATTATATTTGCAGAAATCCCGCACATATTATCTAATTCCGCATGACGCGCAGCTCTTAAAAACATTTCGGGCGTTTCCTCAAAAGATGCTTTTGCCAATGGACCAATATCATCATTGTTTATACCGTGACGAAATATAGAAACCATTTTTCGCGTAGCAGTCATTCTATCACACAATAAATCAATATGGTGAGAATTAATATAGGTTCCATCAAATTCTAAAACTTCCGACAATTCATTGCTTATTGTTTGCCGCGCTGCCTCAATCCCCAATACTTTATAGGTTTCTTGAATATCATTACTGAACGTTCTATTTACATCGATATTAGGAAGTGTAAGTAAATCAATCAAATTTGTTCCTATCGTATCTAATACCCATATTTCCACTGGAGTATAATTGCCATCTTTAAAAACCATATAATTAGGTATTTTACGAATAGTTACTTTGGGTATATTCTTTACACCACGCAAAATAATATTATTCAATAAGTTTTCCTGAAGATTTTTCAACATATAAATTTCGTCCGATTGATCTAATGACTTTTTTTTGTTATATTTTATCATTTTAGTTAAACGAATTCTCATTATTAAATCATCAGCATTTGTATCTGTATAAACACATTCTATACTATCCTTATAACTATGCTTTAAAGCAAAATGAATATCACTCATAGATATATTCTTTTCTAATAATGACTCACGACTTAATTCAAAACGAATAATCCATTTTGATCTTACCGATTTTTTGTGATCTCCTGATACACCCCCGCAATCAGCCATCATTGTCTGAAATTGTTTATATTCCTCCATGATGACTTTATCCTTTTCTATAAGGGTGTTCAAATTATCCGGATCAAAACATATACTGACACAACTTGTTATTGATCGTAAATTTGTATGTTCAAGTTGATACATTTGCTCTTGAGCTTTTAAACGGTCCTGCTGCTGATCACGTTTCAAAAATATAGTAGTCGACGGCTTTTTGGGATGGGATGACAAAGATAATATTTCCTCAATTCTTGGCACACCACGCGTTACATTCGATTTAGAAGCAACACCAGCAAAATGAAATGTATTAAGGGTCATTTGAGTTGTGGGTTCCCCTATACTCTGCGCTGCTACAATTCCCACCATTTCACCTGGACTCACGATAGATTTATTATATTGCATTTCTATCGTTTTTAGTAGAAAGATAATCGCGTGACGATTTAAGTGGCGTACAGTTAAAAGGTCCTTGGGGGACAGATAAAACATATACATTAATTCAAATAACAATGTTGGAGATGTAAAATGGGACTTAAGTCTGTTGAATGATTGTTCCAACATTTCACATACCTCATAGGGAGTTATATCTACCTTAGAACTACCTTGAATATGCATTTGGCGTTGAATATTATTTATGATGCGCTTGAAATTTACAGGAACATGGACACGAGACTCATAATCATTCTGGAATACCTTTTCAACCAAGAGCCGACGCCCCTCAGTCATAAATATAACCATTTTTTTAGTAAAATCTATCAAATCCGATTTCTGTTTTTTCATCCGTTTGATAGTGTCTTTGGTAAAATTACTTTTAAACATTGCATTTCTCAAATCAAAGGGCATCTGAAAATGTGCATAAATTTCCTCCAATGTCATTTTTCCCAAGGGTAATTGTTGGTTTTCAACCGAGGTTGTTTCAATATTATCAGATCCATAAGCAAACTGAATAACCTTATTTTTATTATTCCGTACAGTCATATCATACTTGACAATTAAATCTTCGGCACCCTTTATCAACCGCCGTTGGATATACCCTGTTTGACTTGTTTTAACAGCTGTGTCAATCAATCCTTCACGCCCACCCATAGCGTGAAAATACAATTCTTGCGGATTAAGACCTTCAATAAATGAATCTTCAACAAAACCACGCGCTTCCGGAGAATCGTCAAATTTACAATAATGGGGAAGTGTGCGATGCTCAAATCCATACGGAATGCGTTTACCATCGACATTTTGTTGTCCCAAACAAGAAATCATTTGTGCTATATTAATATTATTTCCCTTGGAACCAGCATTTACCATAGTAACAAACCGATTATCAGAAGATAAACTCTTTCTACCAATTTTACCCGCCTCTTCTTGCGCTTTATTTAAAATAGAGTTAACTTGTGTCTCGAATTCAATCTCATTTGTTTTGCCCGTATTATTTTCAAATACACCTATCTGGATTTGGTCTATTAGATTTTTAACTTCCTGCTTTTTTTCGCTAATAGCACGAGTAATTTTATCATTTGTTGTGTCATCTGCAATCAGATCACTTATCCCCACGCTATATGAACTCATTGTCATATATTTATTGATGATTCTTTGAAGATTATCAATAAAATCTGCCGCTTGACCATGTCCAAAATCATTAAATATACTTTGAATCATACCACGCGAAGATGCACCCAAAACACCCTTATCCATCTGCCCACGCAAATATTTACCATTAATAATCTCAACCATATTATTTGATGTTTTTTTATCATCCCCTTCTTCAAACATCTTATTCATAAAATGCGCCGACATAGGAGGGAGGATTTGTGAAATAATATCAAAACTACTTATATTAGCCATATTATTAAAGAGTCGCACATCTACATTATCATAATTCATTAGAAGATTCATAGCACTACGAGGATTAAAATTAATATCTGGACGCGTAAAGCGATAAGCACCCAACAAAGAATCCTGAAAAATACCTATGATAGACGCATTATTAGCAGGACTGATAATTTGTTCAGCAACTGCCGCCAAGGTTCTGAGTTCAGTGCGCGCCTCATCATCCTGTGGCTGATGCAAATTCATCTCATCACCATCAAAGTCAGCATTATAAGGTTTCGTTACACCAACATTTAAGCGGAAAGTAAACCCCTTCTTCAATACCTTCGTTATATGACACATCATACTCATTTTATGCAAGGATGGTTGGCGATTAAATAGGACAGGATCACCGTCCATAAGATGCCTATGAACAATATCACCCTCCACAACCTCCAACGAATCACGGTCAACATATCGTAGGGATATGCTTTCTCCTGTTTTGCGTTGCAAAATTTTCGCACCAGGATAAATATCCGGACCATTAGAAACTAATTTTTTAAGAAATATCTTATTTCTTTTATTAACATATTCAGGAGTCGTCATATTTTTTGCAATTGTTATTGGGACCCCCAACTCTCTTACACCAATACTTGCATCAGGTGTGATAACACTTCGCGCCGAAAAATCAACTCGCTTACCCATTAGATTGCCCCGCACACGCCCACCCTTTCCAACCAAACGTTCTTTGATTGATTTTAGAGCACGTCCAGTTCTCTGTGCGACCGGCGCACATCCGGGTATGTGATTATCAATCATTGTTGCTATATAATACTGCAAAACCATCGTCCAATCATCTATAACTTTCGCATTGGCATCTTGATTTATTTTCTCCCTCAATGCCTTATTCGACTTTATGATATTCACAATAATATGAGAAATATCATCTTCACTGCGTTGCTGTGCATCGTGTTTGACTGAAGGACGCACCGCCGGCGGTGGAACCGCGAGAACCTGACATACCATCCAATCAGGACGCGACCAAATCGGGCTAAATCCCATAAATTTAACATCATCATCAGATATTCTACGCAGTATAGTAAGAACCTGCTCACAAGTTAATTTTATCGTTAATTTATCTTTCACATTTCCATCATCGTCCATAAAACCATCAATATTATCCCATTCACAAAAGAGCGTGGCAAGCCCCTCCTTGTAAATCTTTTTAGGCTGCTTAGTCCCACATCCATCTTCGTTTTCTTCACCACAACGCGAAATTTTACTCGCCAGCCCAAAAAGAATACCCCACCTTTTACGCGCATCGACATCTAAAATATGACTATGCATTTTCTTATTGATCAATAATTTACTACATTTAAAGCAAACACATCGTAAAATTTTCAGGACAGTACTTAGATATTGAATATAATAAACGGGACGCGCTAATTCAATGTGACCAAAGTATCCAGGGGTATTAATATAATTAAGACCATCCGTAGGACAAATAAGACCGGGGTCCAATACCCCCATACGTGGGTCAAATAAACCCCCAATAACAGGACGATCGTTAATATACGTATCCCTACTTATAATTTCAGCGACAGATGTCCGCCTGATCTCATCAGGAGATAACAAACTAAATTGCACTCCTATAATTTTTGATGAGGTAATATCAGCGTGTTTGTTATAATTCGGCATTCTTATATTTCTAATATATTATTTAGATTGTTTTCAATTTTATAAAATGGTATAAATATTATATCTATTTACATAATAATGAAGAGCGATCCTCAAACGCCTAAATATAATTTACGTGAAAAAAAAAAAGATAAAAAACATCTTATTGACCCAGATTCTGATACTGAAAGCGATAGCGATTATATACCTGGCGCGTCCGAAGATGAGGATGAAGAGTTTAATGTACGACAATGGCAAAAATTTATTGGAAAGTTATTTCCATCTAAATATACCAATAAACGCAATACATTATTATCAGCTATGGATAAATTAAAAGAAAATAAAGACGCGACAGATGATGATGATGAAGCAGAGCCCCCCGAAGACATGGAAGAAGATTACGACGAAGTATATTTAGACAACCCCAATATGAAGGTAAATATAATTTTTACTGTAGCCGAAAATATAGAGGGCGAATACTATGAAGACGAGGAGGAAGAGGAGGAAGAGGAAATAGATGATCCAATATTGCCAGAAACAAAATGTAACGATCTTGTATTTGAAAAAGGAGATATAATCGAAGTAAAATTAGATAAATGGGATAAATGGAAAGAGGGGACTGTCCTTAAAAAGAAAGGTGATGCTTATAATGTAAAAGTCAACAAAACAAGTTATTCATGTATTTCACCAGAAAAAATACGTGCAAAAAAAGCCAGCCTTGACGATAATAAAGAACTGTTAGCAGAACTTAAAAATTTACTAGAAACAAAAAAAACAAAGGGACAGTCGGCAATGAAAGAAAAAATACAATCAATGATAACATTACAAGAAAAAGAATTATCAAAAAAAAAGAAATCTGCAGAAAAAAAAACTAAATTAGAAAATAGTAGAAAATTCAAAAAATTACTATACAGCCAAAATGTTATGTGTGATTTCAAATATTTCCGAAATTTATCCACCGAACAACAAACTAATATACTCGTGCAAATGAAAGAAATACATAACCATTCCAAAATATCTAAGCCATATCGTATTACCCTCCTTGAAACAGATATTCCCACAAAATACAAAGCAATAGCTTTCAATAAAATTAATATGCTATCCCGTATGGACCCAGGAATAGGAGAATATTATAAGATCAAACAATGGGTAGATACATTTATGCATATACCTTTTGGGAAATATAATACACTCCCATTATCCATAGACGATGGGAAAGATAAATGTCAAAAATTTATGGAAAATGCACGCGACGAATTAGATAATGCAGTTTATGGACTAAATGATGCGAAAATGCAAATCATGCAGATGATTGGACAATGGATAAGTAATCCAAAATCTGTTGGAACAGCTATTGCTATTCATGGTCCAATGGGAACAGGAAAAACAACTCTTGTAAAACAAGGAATAAGTAAAATCTTGAATCGCCCTTTCGCATTTATTGCATTGGGAGGCGCAACTGATAGCAGCTTCCTCGAAGGACATTCATATACATATGAAGGGAGCACCTGGGGAAAGATTGTAGATATACTCATGCAGAGCAAATGTATGAATCCTGTAATATATTTTGATGAACTTGATAAAATAAGTGGCACACCCAAGGGTGAAGAAATTATCGGCATCCTAACACACCTCACAGATACAACACAAAATAGCCAGTTTCACGATAAGTATTTTTCCAGTTTAGATTTTGATCTTAGTAAAGCCCTGTTTATTTTCAGCTATAATGATGAAGACAAAATTAACCCAATTTTACGTGATCGTATGTACCGAATAGAAACAAAGGGGTATACAAAACAAGATAAAATTGTCATAGCAAAAAAACATTTAATACCAGAAATTAACAATAATATTAAATTTGATAACGACCAAATCGAAATGCCTGATGATGCACTTGCATATATCATCGATACATTTACCAACAAAGAAAAAGGTGTGCGCAATCTTAAACGCTGTCTGGAAATTATATATTCTAAATTAAATTTATTTAGACTTATGAAACCCGATAGCAAATTATTTAATGATAAAATGAATTCATTAAAGGTCGAATTCCCATTTACAGTAAAAAAAGATATCATAGATAAACTTATTTCCAAGAAAGAAACTGATATACCTTACAATCTATACTTATAACCGCGCCAAAGCGCCTGGAATTTTGTTATACCCCCAAATATTGTTTTAATACACGGAATGCATCGTTTGTGGATATTCTTGTATTTTCGTAATGCAATCATCACACATACACCTTCAATAGGTTTATGGCAACATATACAATCGTAATAAGGTATTTGTTCTAACCAACCATGATGACCCGCATAAAGATGTTCCTCATACTTATTCTCAAAATTACGCACAATACCCAAAATATAAAATCTAAATTCCTTTATTCTCCAATTAATAAATGGAAAGGTACCATACCCAGAACCCTTTACAGACTTAAGTGCGCCAAAACCTAATATTATTAGACGCCCCAAATCATCGCTTTTCCTTTCACACCACAGCGCCGCCGTATTCTTCGTTAATATATTTAATTCACTGCAATATATATGTTTGAACTGTTTAACATAGTCGTCTATCGGTAGCCAAATCGCTGAAGAACTTGACCCCGCTTGATGCGGTGGCGTCGTATGCTGTCTATGTAAAACAAATTCTTGAATATTTTGTATAAAATTATGTACAGACCCCTTCCACTCCTCCTCACTATCATATTTAGTCCGTGGAACCGTCCTCGCACGCTTTTCCTTTTCTAACATAGTAATCTTTTGTGTTGCAAGCAATAATTCCTCATTATACAAGGCACGCGAACATTGTGCAAGCAATTCCATTTATGAATATAATAATATTCATAAATAAATAATCAATTTATAACAGACACGTGAACATCCACTAATACACTATCGCGTAAACATTTTAAATGTAATTCGTTTGAATCAACCAAACGCTCAAAACAATTATCAATATTATTATCTTCCAAAAACTGCATTACTCTCACATTAACCATAAAAGGTTCAACGCGTACATATAACTGTCCAATAACACCCAAAAATAAAGTAGAAAATAATACCCAATGCATCTATATTAAACAATGATGACTATATAGGTCTATATGGAAAAACATATAGATAATTTAATTAAAATACAACATTCTTTGGAATGGGAAATTCAATGCGCTCAAGATAAATTAGAAAGCTATACAGAAAATCTTAAAAATATAAAAGCTTTCCTCCTTGATTGCTGCCCACATAAATGGGTAACCGATTATATAGATATAGATATTGAACACGGAGAACAAATAACTATCTGTAATAAATGTCTCTCAACAAAGCCCGCCAAATTTTCAAATTAAAAATTGATATATTTTTTCCTTTACAATAAGTAGCAATAACACAAATGGATTCTAAAACCAACAAAAGCAAAATATTTCAGACACATATCGTAGCGCGGCACCGGGGGATAAGTGCATTTAATCGAAAAACAATATCAGAAATCCAATACAAGAAAGGAGATGATCTTTATATGGGAGTTATATTACAAACAAATAACGGATTCAAAGAATATTTTTCAATAGCTACGGGAAAAATAATTGAGAAAGATGGAAAACAATATTATGAGGTATATCCTAATTTATATACACACAAACAAATGGAAATCATCGATGACGCGTTGCGAACAATACGGTGGGCAGATTCACCCCAAGGAACACCATACGAATAATTATTATATATTATTATAATAATGGACCGATCTATCCTAACTCTTATTTTACTTATTTTAATTTCCGCCGGAACATTGTATATTGTCGTGACTAAAAAAAAAGCTTTAGAACCATTGACAAAAAGATGTTTAAAAGGATGCTCCCCAGCAACCACTATTACAAAAAATTGTCAATACTTCCCGCAACCAAATGGTAAAAATGTATATTCATGCCCACAAGAATGTCATTCCTTAAATAGGAGCGGAGGGAGAAATACTTGCGCCAGCAATACAGATTGCAAATATTGCAATAAACAATTATTAAATCCTAATGGACAACCAGCCAATAATGCACCGTCACCGTCACCCTCACCTTCTTCGCCTTATACTGTCGTACCAAGTACCCCGTCTTCTCATCTTGGTGCAGCCAGCTCTAAAATTTCTTCTCTATGTCCAGCATCCACTATTGTTATTTTCAATGGCTAATCATAAAAATTCAGGGAATTAGGCTTTAAAAGAAATTCCACACCCACAAGTACTTTTCGATAAGGGATTATTAAACACAAACCCCTCACCCATCACCGTCTTCTCCCATTTAATTTCAGTTCCCATACAATACATCAAACTCTTCCCGCAAACGATAATTGGAACATTCCCAATATTTACTAATTCATCATTTTTTTGAGGTGATGCATTAGAAGGCTCTATAATATATTCAAATCCACTACATCCTCCACTTTTTAAACCAAATAATATATATTTAGCATTATTATCCTTCAATATAGATGTTAAATAACGGAGAGCAGGGGTCGCAACTTTAATAATACTCATTATAATTAATTCCCATTTTTATATTGTAAAATTATAGGCGCTACAGGGGGAACAATTTTAAAAATAAAGTCGAGCGCTTTCTTCCATTCTTCATTAGGAAGAATTATTATATTTTTTTCTATATGTTCTGCCATAATGGGTCTATAGTGAATCATAAGTGTTATTTGTTTCCATATATGTTTCCAGGGAACACAAGTCAACTGGCTTAAATCCCAAGTAACAACTAATGGTATATTAGATCGCATAATAGTATCTACCTGCTCTTTATACTCACTCCATACAAATTCATCCTGTAAAGATATAATATAAGATTCTTTCATTATAATTAACTTATTTTTATATATAATCAAAAAATAAATTAATATTGCTGAACGCCCCCACCGCACGCTGTACGGTTTCCGCCGCGTTGATTCACATAGTCCATTTGCGCACGAGTAATACAGGCGCATCCGGTGCTGGAACTTACAGAAGATCCGCAGCATTCAGGTTTGAATTGATTATCGGCAAACAAGAACATTTGTCCCTCCGGCAATGGAACAGGGGTACCTTTGTAGGTATCCATCTGCTGCGATCTCCACGGGATATCGGGTCCAACTTTCTGTTTTCTGGTCTCCCAACTTCCGTTAACACCTGTACCCATCTTATAATCGGTGGGAGCGCCGAGATTCTGAAAGTTCTCACGCGCACCACACTTGCATTTACCACTGCACCCACAGTTACGCCTCTCTGTTAACCCCACTTTTATATTATCAATCTTTGAACAAGAGCAAAGAACGTGTCCCCCAATAAATATACCAATAAGCAAGCAAAGAACAACACATTCAACGCGTATTTTCATGCCAAAAATTTTAACTTCCATATTTATACATAATTAATAGATAATAAATTAAAATGTTGGGAATAAAAATTGCGGTCCTTCCATTATTTTTTCAATAACGCCGTTGTAATCATGGAATTTTACCCCCTTTATTGTTAAGAACTTGGTGTCAGTAATTATATGATATAACTGATCTTCCAAAAACACTCTCTCACCTCTCAATTTTTTAGTGGTCATATTGCCTAAATTATCATTTACAAAAGGAACATTTGTTGAACACACAATGCATTTCCCCTTAATATTATATCTCTTAATTACCACATCATCTCCAAGTATTTTAACTATCCCTAAAACTTTTTCACCGTTTTCCAAATAATCGCCAATATTAATATTCTTCATATATTTTTTAGTACCATCTAATAATAATACATCAGTACAGCCGTCAAAACCACTTTCTAAATGTGTATGGATATGTTCCTTGCGAGAAATATCGGGCAAATATGCTGCCGCACGCTCTTGTATATTTACCCAATCATTATTATCAACTTCATCCCAATCAGAAAATGTTATACCATTGATATTTATTACCTTTGATGATGTACTTAAACAATACAAATATGGTTTATTATAATCACTAATATGACGACTATTTGGGTGTGAAGAAACAGATAAACATTTTTCTAAAGGTGTTATAATTTGATGTGAACCAGAAACAATCACATTTTCATAGTTATACATATCTTCATTCTCCCTCGACAGCTTAAATACAGCTGTAACCACTGACCCATCTGCTAAAATTTCACCTGGGATAAGCTCATGGATAAATTTAATACCCTCACACGTATTTATTTGAGTATCTTTATCAAAACAAGATGTTGTTGGGTCAGCAGGCTGACCTGTCAAATCCAATATTTTATTCATCCAATAAATAATAATCGCACACATAATCGCAAGAAACAAAAATATAGCTGTCGCGATAAGGGCCAAAAACCAAGAGAAGGGATCAATCCAAAAGACAGCTATCATTACAACTAAAATAATAATTACAAAAATTAATAATTCAATAAAAGCACCAATCGATGCCTTTACGGTATACCACAACCCCAACATCATCATTAACACTTGTGTTAAAATACCACCCGTCTTCTCCATAATATCTTTCATCTTAGCCATTAAGAAAACCATAGGTGTTACCGTATTGAGAAGACGATTTAAAATCCTTTTAACCATATTTTCTATAGATATGCGTATTGACTGAAAAGCACGTCTAATGTCCTGTATAATCTTATGTAATTCATTAATTGCGTCTGTAATAAGATGTTCAATAGCATAAATAGGTTTCAGTATATCTCCTAAAATTTGTTTCAATACAATGGATACACAATTGGTGAAATTTTGTCCAGTAAAAGAAAATTTCGATTGTCCGGGAGGACCATTAATAATTCCTGCAAAAGGCATTACATTTGGACTACACCTACGATTAATCCAATCTGCTTTTATAGGCTTAATCTGGTGCATTACCACAAAATAAGAAAGAATAAGCCAAGTAATAAATAATAATATACCTGCAATGATCACAGATCCACCATATCTATCTAAATAACCCTTTTTTTTATATATAGTTTTAACCTTCCCGATAAATGTTGCCGGAATATTACTCATTATATAATAAGTGGATAATATTCAAAAGATTTTAGTTAATTCCCATCTTCCCAATCCCAAAAAATATATTCACCCACAGGAATGCGATGGTCACTTGTTATAAGACAATTCATACTATCCGTATAATATGTATCTTTTATGGACTCCTCCAAATCTGATACTGCAACAAAATCACCCGTTCGTGGATTTTTAACTAAATGACTACCTGTAACCAATATATCCTGTTTCAACACATTTGAATAAATTCTATAATAAGGATTTATTTTTGAACCCTTCAATTCAAGAGTCCCCAGAACTGTTATACCATTTGACAAAATGTCACCAATTTTAATATCACACATTTTTTTTCTTGTCCCATCTTTTAATAACATGGGAGTAGAAGGATGAAAACACAAAAAGCGAATAACAGATCCAACCGGACCTGCCCAAACACTTTTGGCAGTTTTATACATCCCATCAGTAATTAAAAGTAGCACTGTCATAATGCCCATTACTTTACTTCCTAAATCTTTCATTCCCATAATAATTTTTTGAAATTCAATAATAATATTCATAAAGATTCCAATAATTTTCGTTATCATCTCTTTAACCATATCTCTCGCATAATCAAACATTTTGCGGATTTCATTTATAGCACCAAACATACCACCCGTCGATGAGTTTGCTAAAGATTGAATGTAGTGGATTGGTTTCATCAAATCACCCATCATACCTTTCATCTCGCTTTGAACACAGGATGTAAAATTTTGCCCAGTAGTAGTCCCTGTTGGACCTAATTGTGATGCGAAAGGCATCATAATAGGATTACATCTATATTCAGGCCATTTTTGTTGAATAGCCTTCAGCCCTTGTGAAAAATATGTAAATGCAAACATTAGAAGAAATAATAATATAATTAGCAAGCTGAGAAATGCATCCCAAAACTTCATATTAGAATATATTCCTATAATAATTATACCTTTCGTCTTCTAAATGTTCTGCGCCGCCGTCTCAAACGACGACTCCGTTTTCTCACACGTTTTCGTCGAGTTATTCTCTTACGTCGCTTTGTTTTACGTCTGTTTCGCCGCCCACGTCGGCGTCTCTTTCGTCCGCCACCCCCTTGCGACTTTTTACTTATCTTAAAATTTTCCCCTATAAATTCCAATAATGCCGACGCATTTCGGGTTTTCGTAAATTCACCCTTTTTTTTCCCTTTTTCTAATACGAAAATTGTAGGAAACCCCCTGATATTCTTATCACATTTTACACTATCCATCATATCAGCCCGCACACGAGCTATCATCATATCACCATCATATTTCTCCTTCAACATCGCCTCCAAAGAATCCCATTCAGGTTTCAATTCATCACAATATCCGCACCCAGGCGAAAAGAATTGAGCTAATGTAGGTTTTTGCTTCACAAGGGTATTAAATCTTTTGGAAGAATCAGTATCTACGACATCAATGAAAATCATATGTATAATGACCATATTAAAAAACTTTTATTCCTCATTAATATATATATGTATCGTGAAATAATCATTATTATTATTTTTTTAGCGGGATTAATATTCTGTTTCTCGGGAAAAAATAAAGAAACAATTAAAGAAAATTTCGTAGGAACAAGTAATTGTCCAAATCTTCTACTTCAAAGTGGCAATGAAATATTTTTATACAACAGCAATAGAACGCGCATTCCGGGTGTTAATCCTATTAAGTTCAATAATTTAGCCGAATACGTTGAATTTGCAAAATGGCAACGAACCGTGGGTATTCAATGTCCAATCCTCTACTTGCAACAAACATATGATTCACAAAATAATCTGGGGTGGCGACCTCTCAATGATCCTCTCGAACCAAGAGGCGGAATGTTAACAGGACCACTGCCGCAAAATAATCAAGAAACACTCTTATATGATGCTAATCGCTTAGACCCTCCCTACAATCAATCAGATTTTCCCGCATATGATTCTATGAACCAATATATTGGCGACAATACTCCTTTAGATAAAATGTTTAATCCTATGGATGCTCAAAGATCTCTTGATAAAGGATATTACACACAAAAAAATAATCCCTCCCCCTCACCATTACAATATAATTCAGAGTCGCAGTATATACATGAGAATACGCACGAATCTTCGCCCCCTGTCACCGTAGGACCCAAAGAGAATAATGCAGAATATACTCAACAAATGGTGCAAAATAGTGCCGGATATGTTGCAACTCCACAAACCAGCAGCATGGCGCAATATGTTGGGGCGCGCACCAATCCCCCCGACGGACCTATTGAAAACCCACCATCGCCAACACCAAACGCGGCAAGCTAAATACTATCCACATAACTTACGCTTGATTTAATGGATTTTTCAATATCATTAAATGAACGCATATCTCCCGCTACTTTGGCGGTGGATTTTTCATCCATCGAACCATTAGCATAATTTAATAAGGTATTTAACTGCGCCAAATCTACCAACTCAGACAAATTCGTTAAAATATCTTCAATATCATTGCGTGAAACACCAACATTCAACGAGCTTTGCAAAGATTTTATGCGTGCAGGTAATTTTTGCAGTGTTTTCTCATAATTTCCATTATTGTTTGTAAGTCCCTCCACAATCCGTCTATTCATTTCTTGCGATTTATAAAGCATCACGATCACCGCTATTGCCCCTAACGACAATGCTAAATATTTCATATTCTCGTCTGTTAATTCTATCATATATATTACCCAAACACATTATATTTTAATATTTATCACGGGGTCTTGTTGGTGAAGTAAGTATTTTCCTATATTATCAATACTTGTTTTAGAGAGATGCCTCTGTTTACCACCTTTGGTTTCATAACATAACTTATCTAAACAATGCCTATCCTTTTTAACCGATTGCAGCAACGTATAGAGAGACCCATACTGCGCCATTATAACCCCAGCAGTAACAGAACTAATCCCCGGAATTTGACTCAATACTATAACGCCAATATTATCAGGGGTAATATTGTGTTTCCTCGCCTTTTTAACAACATCACTATATTGTTTCCCCTCTCTCTTATCACCACCATTGTAATAACCCAATACATCTCTCGCTCTTGATAATTTACTCGCGGCGCGTAAAATATATTCGGTTGTTTCCAAAACATTCATCGTGCGCACGAGAGAAAAACCCTTATAATAATTAATAGCAATCATCGCCGAATACAACGTCTTTTTTGGGAGGCGCGTATATCTTGTACTATATGTTTTTAAATCTCCTTCAATCAAGTAAATGATGTTATGATTATGAATTGGGTGCCCATTCAAGCGGTAAGATTGCTCCTCATAACGACCATCCTTGATACTCGCCGCTAAATCGCGGAGCGTTTTTCTCTCGATCAGTAGTAATTCTTTCCCCGTATCATCTGCGATGATAATATCACCCAACTCCAACATCTCCGTTTTTATATTCACTTTAATTCCCAAATCATTGCAGAGCGGGGACATTAACTTGCATAAATCCTTCTCTCGTATATCCAGTATTATTTGCATTAATAAATAAATAATTTAAACATTTCTTAAATTATTTATCTTCTTCTTTTGGTTTTTCGGCGCTTTCTCCGCCTTTTTGTCTTTTTGCGCCTACGTCGTCCGCGTCTTACACGGGTAGTTTTTTTCCCTCGCCTTTTTCGGTTTCTTCGCCGTCTGCGCTTTGTCCGGTACCCACCCCCCATTTCCGGGGGGGATTT
>Ga0115002_10004647_pt1 | contig 16519 bp, 12 predicted proteins | sample ArcticOcean_MG_C_8_FD_89576 | JGI IMG/M metagenome (GOLD analysis project Ga0115002, IMG submission 89576) | Marine microbial communities from western Arctic Ocean - ArcticOcean_MG_CB11_86 | ecosystem: Environmental > Aquatic > Marine > Oceanic | place: Arctic Ocean: Canada Basin | collected... | reverse complement strand
ACTGCGTTGCTGAGCAACAATTTGTTCGAAACCTATAACACAGCCGACTTTGATAATAGAGACATGCTTGATGTATGGATTGGTTGGCTTTACTGGGAAGCACCTTCACGATGTTGGGGAAGTCGAGAGAAAGTTACCGCATGGCAGAAAATCGGCGGTTTTAATAAAGCGTTTGTTGGAGTACCAGACCGCGAAGAATGCGGCCGTGATTCGCGAGGGCGCATTCTTTCTGCCAAGGTGGAGGACGAGTAATGATTATACAGAATGTGAGACTTCGCAATTTTGGTAATTTTGAAGATCACACTGTAGAGTTTTCACCACGGACAAATTTGTTTGTGGGTGCTATGGGTAGTGGTAAATCTACGATTCTTAATGCGATTAAGTTTGGCCTTACAGGAGACACTGCAGGCAATCGTGAAGCTAACGTACGCCAGCAAATGCCAGAAGGTGAACAATCTTTTGTGGAATTACATCTTACGCATGCTGGTAGTTCTTTTCGTATTAAGAGATCTTTAAGTTCGTCTAGTGCGTCGTTGGAAATAGACGGCGAGAAGTTTGGGCGGAAAAAGGCAGAGATCAATGAAGAACTGTGGAATCGGTTAGAAACTGACAAGCATAAGATTTCTAAATATATTTTTGCAGCGCAAGAAGATGTTAAGGGTGTGCTAGACGAGACAGCTTCCAACCGAAAGAAAGAATTTGCGTCTTTGTTTGGGCTGGTACATGCCGCGCATATTCATAGCAAAGTGCAGGAGTATTTGACGAAGTCGGCAGCGCCACTGGTCAATCCGGCAGAGGGTGACGATTTGCAGAAAGAACACGCGCAAATTGTAGCAGCGTTAACGGAAGCTGAAGCAAAGTTAGATGTTTTGAAAGAGCAATATAATCACTCTAAACACGCGGAAGAAGCTAAAAAGTTGGAAGATATTTTACGTGCAATAGATATCCGTGAGCGTATTTTGCCGGAGCTTACGCGTAAAAAGGGTGAGTTGGCGGCAGTTCAAACTGCATTGGAGAGTGCTAGTAAGGCTAAAGACGAGTACGCTAACGATTGTGATCTTTTGCGGTGTGACTTACCGACATCTAGAGATGTTGTTGTGAAGTGGCAAGAGTATAACGCGCATAAAATAATTACGGATTCTTTAGAAGCTGACATTAAAAATATTGATTATCAAATTGCAGTTATGACTGTGCCGGAAGTAACGCTGACAGAATATGAATTAGTAGAAGCAAAAGAAGTGGCTTCGACGTTAGCGCAGTATCAGGCAGAAAGAACAAGTTATGGCGACGTTACAAATAGTGATGTGTGTCCTGCTTGCGGTCTATCCGGTGGTGATATAGAGGCAAGGATCAGTGTATTGGATGCTGAAATTGCAAAACTAGCTCCTGTGGTATTTGCTAATTCAGAAACAATAAAGCTATTGGACGTTTATAAGAGCGGGTGCACTACTCTTGCTGCCAATAAGCAGAATCTTACGTCACAGTTAGTGACTTACTCGGATGTTGTTATTCCCACGATGCCAGCGGCTGACGCTAAACAGCTTATAGCAGATTTCGATATGTTAGAGGCGGCATTCAAAGATAAAGTAAACGATATTAAGAACTGTGAGTTTAAGTCAGTTAATTTGCAAGAAAGAATAGATCAGTTAGGCGAAGACGCAGCTTTTGCAGCCAGCGTTTTTAGCGACAACCCGGGGTATGAAACTTCGGTTATATTAAATGTGCGACAATTGCAAAAAGCGTTAGATGTAAATTTTCGTATTAACACGGATTTGTTAATACATATCGGGGCGTTGAAAGGCAAATTAAGCGCTAATGCAACGAGTGCATCTCGGTACGCTAGCAGGGCTGCGCAAGCATCGCGTATAGTTTCAGCCAAAGAGTGTCTGCAGCGCGTTCGTGCAATTTTAAGTAGTGATGAAGCACCACGCATGGTAAGCTGCACCTATCTGCAAGAGTTAGAAGCAGATATCAATGCGTTGCTGGAACAGTTTTCGGCACCGTTCAGCGTACGTGTGGATACTGATAGTTTGGAGTTTATTGCAAGTTTTCTAGACAACACACGAGAGCACAGTGCGTCTCGTTTGAGTGTTGGTCAGCGGATTATGCTTGCAATCAGTTTTCGCATGGCAGTAAACTTGAAGTTTTCTAGTAGTCTTGGTTTGTTAGTTATGGACGAGCCAACTACAGGATTGGATGAAGATGCATTGGCGTGTCTTCCGGATATTTTTGCGTGGTTTAAAAATGTCACGGCTTCAAGAGGTTTGCAACTCGTGATGGTTACACACGAACCACGCGTGGAGCCTGTATTTGATAAGGTTATTCGCGTCGCATGAAGGCCTATACAGCAACAGACATTGATTTTTTGAAAGTGCATGTCAGTGACGGTATTGTATGGACGCTGGATGGTTCCTCGTTACCACAATCAAGTAATCAACGTATTGTAGATTTTCTTGAAACGGATGCGGTAAAAAACGTAGAGTGTGTTCGTGTGGTTGGTTCGCATGCTAATGCGAGGTTAATTACGGGTTTATACGATAAAAAAATAAACGACGAGATAGGGCGATTAGAGGTTGTTACTCCTCTAGTTTGTGCAACTCGTGCAGAGCGTCGTGATCCCGAATTAACCCTATATCACATGCGGAATTTCTTTGTAGCGCCCAGTCTTGGCGGTTTTCACGAAGTGACCAGTGTTGATTATCCGGCGTATGCGTTGGAGGCTGAACTGCAAGAAATGCCGAAGGATGCACCTAAGCAACTTAATGATTTAATGCGTAACTATCTCGAAGCGCATCCAGCTTGGCGGCCTTTAAGCTTTATCAGAAACATTGATGAATTTAGTTGTGCACAACTGCTTTCAATTATTCTGGACCCCCGCTGGTATATAGATAGATGTAATCCAAACAGGGTTGCAAAATTAAATGCGTGGTTAGGTTTGAATCCGAAGACACAGTCAGGTGTAATTAAAGAAGTAAATAATTCTTGGAGAAATCACGATAAGTGTTCGGTTGTTTTAAATTGCTGGTATCAGGAAAAAATGAAATTAGAAATTTTTAATAACTTAGTTGAGTTTGATTCGCTTCCGTGGGATGAAGATAATGTAGACTGTCCCATCGGATTAGCTCCATGCGATTTTATCTGGCGTGTCTGGATGTCCCATGTGGATAACGCAACGATTGCGACGCTGCGTGCTTCGCAAATTTTTGTACAATTTTTAAGACATACATGGTTGAGTTGTATTTATAGTGAGTCAATTGCGGCGGGAAATTTTTCATTGTTTCGCGCTAAAGATTTTTTTAAATACGCGGTAGAAGCCGCGTCTTTTGAAAAGCATATGGAAAATTAATCTTGTTGACATGCTATGCGTTGCGGAGTAATATACGCGGTCCTGTTTTGGAAAAGTTAAATGTTGGAAGTGCAAGCACGCATTCAATTCACAACGCATTGTTTGGGAAATGTGCGAAATAAGAAAATAGATTGTTTTTTAAAAGATCCCAGCGAAGGGCGTGTGATGTTTTTACCTACTTGGTGGCGTGCTTTGATGAGCTATTCCGCTAAAGTTTTAAATAAGCATCATAAATTAGCTAAGGAAGTTGACTGGGACCCGATTGTAGATGGCACTCCCAGTGAGTACAAACGATTCTATAAGCCAGAAGTTTTTCAACTTCATGAAGCTTTCTTTCCTGGCGATATTATCGGAGTCAATGCAGTGCTGCCGACAGGACTGACTGTTACAGATTTTTGGCAGCTTTTAGATGTGGCTGGACGTTATAAAGGAATTTCTCCGTACCGACCTGAGCCGAAGTATGGTACCTTTAACGTGCAAGACGTTCGTAAGAGAGTACGTACGCATAAATCAGAGGAATCAAATGTAGAAACGCCAAATAAATAAAGCCCATCGTTTGTGCGATGGGCTTCTTTTTTTCCGTATCGACGAGCCTGGCAGGGCAACAACGTCGCAGGGATCATTTTTTGATTCTTGTATGATCTTACCGTCCTGCTGTCTCGCGGTCAACACCCGAAATAAGTAGTGGATGGTAAATCAAGCAATAGTAAAGAGATCTGGTCCGTTTATTCAGTTTTCTGCTGACGGAGAACGTCCGCTTCCTGCGGATGTGGTTGGAGAGTTAGAGAAACCACTATATTACACCCACCTATCTTTTGAGTGGGCTCAAATGCGTTTTGGCAATGGTAGCGAAAACAGCATAAATGCCGAGACACGGCGTCTTTTTCAGTATGACGAGCAAGGCTTGCTTGTTGCCCAAAAAGGATTTCTTTCTAAGCTTCGTGCAGTGCTAACAGCGCAGGGTTACGCCTGTGAGGTTATTGATTGTAACGAACCGAAGGCTGAAAATATTTATGAATCTGATTGGGATAGTGTTTTTGAAAAATTTAATTTGAGACCGCAACAAGATGTGTGTTTGGCGCAAATAGATATGCATGATGGTGGCATTATTGATGCGATTACCGCTTTCGGAAAAATGTATATTTTGGCGATGGTTTGTGCTTTGTACAGGAACGCCAAAATAGATATTGTTGTGAGCCGGAAAGATGTTGCTGAGAATATTTGTAGGCTTGTTACTAAATACGTTGCAGATGTCGGTCGCGTGGGTGGCGGTAAGAAAAAGAAAGGTCGTGTGACGGTGTACACGGCTAAGAGCTTACACCACAGCGATTTTGACGCAGATATTGTATTGGCAGACGAAGTTCACGAGTTGGTAACAGATGCGAATGCTGCACAAATTTCGCGGTATCACAATGCCCGTATGTTTGGGTTTACTGCGTCAAAAGAAACGCGTATGGATAACGCGCACTATCGTCTTGAAGGATTGTTTGGTCCCACTATTTTCAAAATAGATTACCAGACTGGCGAGTCTTTGGGTCTTGTTGTGCCTATGACGGTGCAGTGGTTAGATGTACAGACGACTGTTAACCCGTGTAAAGGTGTTTCAAATATCACACAACAAAAGCGTTGGGGTATTTGGCGACATGACAATCGAAATAAAATCATTGCTGAAATGGCTAATGCTTATTTTAAAGAAGGTAAACAAGTTTTAATTCTTGTGGACACTGTTGATCACTTATTGCACTTGAGAAAATATCTTCCAGATTTTTCAATTTGTTGCGGTGAAAACGCGAGAGTCAATTCAGATGATAGATTAAAGCAAACTTATGTTAGTGCAGGTTTAATGGAGCCTGATGAAGTTTTGATGAACGTGCAGCGTAGAGAACAAACACGTAAAGATTTTGAACGTCGTGAAATATTTGGTGTGATTGCGACAGGTGTGTGGGCTGTTGGTGTTTCTTTTGATGGGCTTAATGTTTTAATGCGTGCTGATGGCGCAGATAGTGAAACAGCAAATATTCAATTACCCGGTCGAGTGTGTCGGACAGACGATAAAACAGGTAAGCAGTGTGGCATACTTGTTGATTGTATGGATTACTGGGATAGAAAATTTAAAGATAGGTCATACAACCGAAGACGTTCTTACGGAACGCGAGGCTGGACGCAAGTAAAGAGTGATGGAAGTATTTGGAATCCGGTAAGTAGGAGTAGCCGTGGGAAAATTTGAGCGAAAACCTAGAGCAATTCAGCCTAAGGCAAAGTATACGACTAAGGTAATTCCGCAGGGTCCAGTAGCGAATTCTGTAGCACCGGCCGCTTCGGACGCAGATGAGAATTCATTGCAGTGGCAGTTAGCTTGCCGGTTACGCGAAGCATATCGTCGCGAGGCTCGCAGGCACCGTAGAGCTATTACAGGTGGTCGTCTGGGAAAGTCCAGTGCTACGCATAATGCCAAGTGGGATGGTGGTCGTGATGATGAGGGGTTTTTCCACAAATCTGTTTGGGTTGTTGTAGCAGACAAACTTATTGCGAGGCATTGCCTTGCACCGGAGCGTTTTGTACAGGCACAGTTTTTAGATAAACAACCGATAAAGCCTAACATGCTTAAAAGTGAAGAGGCGTGGGATCGTTTCACTAATTTTAATGGCGATGCGACAGCCAGACTTAAAAGTGAGTTTAAAGCGGAATGCGTTGCGTTTGAGATGGCGCAGCAAGAAGCAGTTACGTGGTTCCCTGACGCAGATAAGAAAGACATATGGCGATTCGTGTTACGAGATACACAGTCACAATTGTCTGCTTTGTTTCGTTTTTGTGTTGCGTTATCCGAGCAGTTAGGTGATATCGCAGCGCAATTTCAAGAGTTGGCTATGCAAGATTATTTGCAGAACCCGCAAGGTTATGATTATGCGTGGGGCACAAAGCTACCAGATAGTTTAAAGAAAGAAGCAGAAAATATTTTAAGTGGGTTGGAAAGGAAACCGCCATGTTAGAAAACGACCAGTATACTCCGGAGCTGTTACCGGCTCCTATTCTTATTGAAGAAGTGATTAAGCATTGTGTCAGATGTCCGCGTGTATTTAATGCAGCGTATGGCAATTTGAAGCCGACACATTTTTCTAAACAGGGTGAGACAGGTTATAGGTATGTGCTAGCGGCGACGATTGAACATTTTGAAAAGTACGCGGAGTTGCCAACGCATATTGCGCTATCCACAGTTGTTCTGACAAGGTTGCATGCCGATTCTGGTATTCTTGCAGAAGCTATTAAAGACGTAGAAGAGTTTATATTGTGGTTGTGGCAGCCGGGTAACGATCTTGAAACTGATAATGCTTTAGAGTGGCTTCGTGTTGTGCTTAAAGACAGAATCGTAACACAGCCACTTCTTCGAGAAGTTGAGAAGGTGCGTATTGGCGGTGGTACTGATCTTCCGTCTTTTGTGCAAGATGTCGTACGCAATCTGGAAAATGTGGCAGCTATAGGTATAGATGTACCGACGTCATCTGTTCCAAAAGTTTGGCAGAATGACACGGATATGCGACTTGTACCGACAGGTATACCTTTTATTGATTCTCGTTTAGACGGCGGTATGAAGCCCGGTGATGTCAATGTGTTACTGGGCCCGACGGGTGTAGGTAAAACAACATTGGGAATGCAACTTGTTGTTGAAGGCGGTCGCGCAGAAGCAGCGAAAGCGCGTGAAACAAATGTAAAAGGAAAACGCAATGTCTTCTTTTCGTACGAAATTGATATGGAGGAAATGCAAGTACGTATGATGACATATGCGGCACAAATAAATAAAAGCCGTTTGGAGCATTTAAATGCTTTTGAGGAGCTTTCCAGGCGTGGTGATTTACAAGATTATGAAAAGAAGCGGTGGAAGCGGCAGCTAGATGAAGGCGTGGATATTCCAGGTGAGTGGGATCGGTGGAAGGCGGCGGAGCCGTGGTTAGATGATTATGTGACACTTATGGATATGAGCGCAGATCAGGGCGGTGTTGCTCGCGGTAATGGTGGTATTGCGGAGTTGCGTTCAACGCTAGACGCAATGCACCACCAAGATCCTCGAGGATTTAACGTGATTATGATTGATTGGGCTGGTATGGTTGCCCGGCAGTACCTGCGAGCGCAGGGCGGGAAAGTCGATACGATGTATACGCATGAATTGACAGATTTTGTTAGTCGTGTGCGGCGGCAGATTGCTAAACCGTATAATTGTCAGGTTTGGATTTTGCATCAGCTTAGTGGGCAGTCTAATAAAAAATCACCAACGGCAAAAATGTCTCACGCAGATGCAGAAGGTTGTGCTTTGTTTGCTGTTAATGCTTGGTTTGCTTTTTGCTTAGGCAATAAGGACCAGGCAACAAACACGTGCTTATTGGCTGCGACTAAAACGCGTCGCGGAGAAGGTAAGGATGCTGTCGTATGCAAGATTGACGGTGCTTTTGGGCAACTAGTGGATGCAGATAGGCAGTATGCTATCGATCATGTGACTAATAAAATTGTTAAACGATATGAACGAGATCAATTTACAGAATTTGGTAATGGTAATGAATCACGAAATAGCGAAAATGTTGTATCTATTGAATCTATGGATGAAAGGCATTATTAATGCGCGTGGGTGAGCCTCTTAATAGGTATTTATATCAAAGACTTTGTGAAGAATTCGGGCGCGTTGCTGTTGCTTGCCCAGGTGAGTCGGCAGCGGCGCATGTTGTAGATAGTGGCTATGGACGGCGCGCAGAGTTTTTGGTTAAGGGCGAGTATTATCGTGTTAATTGTCCTTTCTGTAACGACACAAAATTACGGCTGTGGTTCAATCATAGATGGGGTCGTGGTTTTGATGAGTTTCCAGATTATCCTTTTTGGCACGCGGCTGTGTGTTTTAATGAAGAGTGTTTAAGAAATTCACAAAATTTGAAGTTGTTGAAAAGTGCGGTTTACGGAACACTAGGCCGCGATAGGCGTAGAGAGTTAGTTATAAGTGAAGGTATTTTAGAGTCGCCTGTTGTGGGACCTGTGCAAGATCCTGGTGAGTGTGTTCTTTTAGATCAGTTAGCTATAGATCATCCGGCAAATTCTTATTTAGTTAATCGCGGGTTTGATCCTTCTGAATTAGCACGAGATTATAAAGTCAGTTACTGCCAGTCAGCGCTTCCGGCATTTCGCGGCGCGGAAGGCAGAATAATTGTGCCTATCATAATGGAAGGCGAGCAATTGAATTGGCAAGGACGCTACTTTCCCGACGTTGATTGGAAACGCGCTGGCATTTCAAAGTATTACAACTGCCCTGGTGTGTCCAAGCGTGCTTTAGTGTACGGGTTGGATGCTGCTAAATATTTACCTTTTTGTATTATTGTCGAAGGTGTTACAGATGTCTGGGCTATTGGCCTCGGCGCTGTATGCATACTTGGTAAATCTATGAGCGGGCACCAGTTTGAGAAAATTAAAAATGCTGGGTTTCGTGCGGTGATTATAATGCTTGACGCAGATGCGCGAGCTAACGCCAGTGATTTGATTGAAAGATTTAAAGATTTTACGCAAGTAGTTAATGTAGAGATTCCTGAAAACGCAGATCCTGCAGCTATGGCTGCTGTTGATTCTGAAAATTTGTGGGATCTAGTTTATGGTTCGGCAGCAGCGCAAAATGTTGATTTGATGCAACTGTTTGACGCCAGTTAGGAGTTAGTTATGGAGTTTGGTGGGCTTAACGCAACAGATATTGAAGCTATATTTTCAAATAATGATAAAAACGAAATGGCAGCGCGCTTTCCTTTTTATCCTTTAGATTCTCCGGGCATTCCTTTGCCTGGGCCTGATTTCATAGAACATGCGCAAGCTCTTGGCGATAATCCTGCGGTTGTTTCAAAAGGCCGTGGATCGAATGCAGAGGTAACAGAGTTTGGATGGTTTATTAAGAACTTGTATTTTCGCGCTTTGTGGGCACCTGAACGGCAGATGTTTCCTGTAGATGTAAGTGGCCGCACCGAAAACGCAAAGATGGTCCCTGGGCATATGTGGGGTGCTGACGAGATAGGGCCAGTGGCCCCGCCTATTACGCACGATTTTCCTCGCGTTATGGTTGTCGGCAAAATGCCAGGCCCAGAAGACGTGGTACAAAATAAAAATATGTGCGGTGACTCCGGCGAGCTTGTCAGGAATATATTGGAGAAGTGCGGAGTTACGGCAGATGAGTATCGTTGGTGGTACATGTGTAACGTGGTGCGCTGGCCGGAATTAAACCCGCAAGGCGGCGCGTTGCCGCAGCGATGGATTAAAGATTGTTTGCCTATTCTGCACCAGGAATTGCGGCTTTGGATGCCAGATTATATTCTTTGTTTAGGTTCTGAATCTACCAAAGTTATATGTGGTTCTAAGAACACTGTGAAATCTATGGCAGGTAGGTGGATTGAAATAGACATACCGAGACATGAGCAGGGTGATTCGCCGGTTTACCACAAAGCAAAAGTAATGGCGGTAATAAATCCTAAAGCTGTTTTGCGTGCTACTGATCAGTTGCCTTCGTTTGAGTCGTCTGTGTCGCAATTTGTAAAGCTTTTGCATGGTGAAGATTTTATGCAAGAGCATGAGTATGAAATACAAGTTGTAAAAGACGGGGATACGCTCGGTGCTATTGTCGAAGAAGTTGCAGCTATACCAGGTATCAAAAAGATTTCGGTAGATGCTGAGTGGAATGGCGACCACCCCGGAGAGAAAAATTCTTATGTAAGAACTGTTCAGTTTACTTACAAAGATAATCACGCAGTTGTAGTTGTATTTAATGAGGCAGGCGGCGTTCCGGTGTTTGAGCCTGACCAGGAATTAGCGGCTGATCTTTTACGTATAATGCTTGACCAAGATGACGTGCAAATTCGTGGTTCATTCTTTAGTGCAGATTTACCGTGGTTAGAGTATTTAGGTATACCTATCGCAAAAAGATTTATTGTTCCAGAGAATGTTGAAGATTTAAACGGCGGTGACTATGCCGGTGGTTTTGATGTAGCTCTTGCTATGCACGCCTACGACGAAACAGGCGAGTTAAAGTTAGAAGTTATGTGTAATCGGTACTGCAATATGCCGCGGTGGGATAATGAATTGCGGGAATGGTTAGCGAAATACGCAACAGATAAAAAGTTAAAGTCAGAAGACATTGAAGGTTTTGGTGAGTGCCCTGGTGAAATTCTTTATCCTTACGGGGGTAAAGATGTAATAGGTACGCACAAATTGGCTGAGTTACAGCAGAAAGAATTGCTGAATAAAGATCGTTATGGTAATTCTAGCTGGGTGCCTTTCCATACGTCGATGCTTGCCTTTCCTGCGTTTAATGAAATGCATACCGTCGGGGTTAAGGTTGATTACGAGCGGATTGATGCGCTTACAGATGAATTTATGGAAGTGCGTGATAGGAAACTTGATGAGTTCCGTCGTGAGATAAATTGGCCAGAATTTAATCCACGGTCTGCAAATCATTGTCGTGATTTGTTATTTGGGCCAGATTATACAGGTAAGAAAGATCCTGTGACTGGTAAGAATATTGCAGTAGGCCCGCCAGAGGCTAAGCGTTTACTCATGAAGCCTATAAAAACAACGGGCACACGCGGTAAGCTTTGGTCGCAGGTAGAAAAACGTAAGGAAGAACACAAATATTCACCGAGTACAGATAAAGAAACGTTGGGAATTCTTGGACTCTATAACCCGACTGCACTTAAGCTTCGTGATGTGCGATTGGTTGATCAAGTTCTTAAGAGTGTTTTCCGGCCGCCTACAGTTGCGGATAGAGGCGTAAATAAAGAAGAGGGCGCTATCGTACTAGATGCTGATGGGCATCGTGTGTATGTCGGTGGCGTTGCTGCATATATCACACACGATGGCCGCCTCCGTAGTTGGTTTTTACAAACTATGGATACGGGGCGTGCTAGTAGTTCTCGCCCGCCTTTGCAGAATTTAAGCAAAAGACGAGAAGATGATTACGGCAGAATTATTGGCGACTCGCACAGGTACCCTGTACGAAGTTTTATTACGTCGAATATGTCTAAAGATTATTCGTCAAAAATATCTAGCGTAATTACAGAGCCAACTGTATTTGTGGAAGCAGATTACACTGGCGCTGAGTTAATGAGCATTGCGATTATGTCTCGCAGCAAAAACATGATAGATCATTGTCTACGATCAAATTTACCTGAAGACGATCCTAATCATTACGATTTGCACAGCCACGTAGCTGTTGAAACTTTTGGATTAAATTGCCCACCAACTAAGAAGGGTTTGGCTGAGGCTGGGCATAAAGGTAAACGAGTGGGGGCCAAGAATGTTATTTTTGGCGGTAACTACGGGCGATCGGCTGAGGCAATTGCGAGACAGTGCCAAGAAGAGGGTGTCGAGATGTCGGTGGAGGAGGTGCAGAAAGTTATGGATGCACTCTACACACGTTATTCTGAGATCCCTGTTTTACAGGGTACGTTGCGTGCTCGTGTGGGTGGTGCGGGTTGGCTCCGTAGTTGTATGGGTAGGTTGCGTAGGTTTATCCCGTCTACAGACAAGCAGGTTATGGGTGAACTGGAGCGACAGGCCCTCAATTTTCCATTTCAGAGCCATGTAGCCGACGCTGTAAGTTTGGCTCTCCATTATTTGATGTCGCACGAGGAACGCGATGCGTTGGGTTACCGTATAGTTCTGACTATTCATGACGCGATTGTGTTAGAGGTGCCTGTGCGTTCGGTAGATGCTGTCGTTGATAGTGTGCTGCCGGAGTGCATGGTTGATCGTGTGGCTTTTCAAGCTTGTGATTGTGATGGTCGACCCTATCAAGGCAGCCCATTTTATAATTTTGGTATAGATGTAGATGTTATGACGCATTGGGGGGTGACCCCTGGTAAAAAGGAATGTGATGGGATTGGAATTGATTCCAAATATGGTAAAGTTGTCGAATAAGCTGTGTAGCTTACTTTTGCACTTTTAGACTTTTTCAATTTAAAAATTTATGAGGAGAATGTATTATGCCTAGAGAAGGACAGAGTACACGTGGTCGATATCGGATGGCTGATCATGGTCAGCAATTTAAATCCGGTGGTTTACCTGGAATGCATATCTTGCATGCAGGTTGTGGAGCACAAGTCTGGAAGCCCACATGGAACAAGACGCGAACAGTATTTCGACCGTTCCCTGGTTTGAATCCCGATAATCCTGCTGAGTTCGATTCGTTTCGTTTATCGAATGATCCGCGTGATTTCGGTGAGTGGGTTCGTAAGTATACTGTGGCAACTCTTGGTGTTGGGCAGCAGGCTGTTACTTTTATTTTGTACGATCCGCGCGATGGCGGATTAGAGCAGCGTCAAAGTAATCCTGCGTGGATGCTTCGCAACAGTATTTATCAGGCGGTGAAGAATGGTCAGTGCCCTGCGGAGTGGAACCCGCTTGTGTTTGGTGGCGCCGGACGGCCTGCACCGTTGAAGCAACCCTCGGATATATATTTGATCCAGGGTGTGTTGATGGAGCATAAAAGCGAAGGTAAAAATCCGCCCAAGGGTTTCAGTGCTGATGACGATACTATTGTGATGATGCTTCCGCAGAGTGCGGGCAATAGTTTGCTTGACGATTGGCTCGAGCGTCGGGTAGAGGCCGCTGATGGTTCTATTTCTTTTGAATTTCCGGATATCGTCTCTTTGACAGATGGTGCATACATCGGAGTTGGTGAAGAGAATACGACTTGGCCTGGGCAGGAACCGGCGAGTATTGCGTCTATGGCAGGCAGCAATAACTCTTTCAGTAGTTACGAGTGTCGTATTTTTCCGAAGTTTGGAGATCTATCTGCGTCTCTCGAAGAGCCGGCTGTGCGTGCGAAGGTAAAGGATTGGGAGGCTATTATCCGCATTCCTACCATTGAGGAGCAAATCATTATGATTTGTGAATCAGGTATTCCGCCTGCAGCAATTCTGTACGGGTTGGGTGATCGTTATCGTGAGCTGTTGCCTGTACATATTGTTAATGCAGGGAACACTGACGCTGCGCAGCCAGCTACAACGCCAGCTGCGGCTCCAGTGGCACCAGTGGTACCAGTGATTCCGGTGATTCCGCCACTACCGGTGCAAAATGCTCCGTTGGATGACGCCGCTGCGGTAGTACCAGCGGGCCCGACTGTTCCTGAAGGTTTTGCTACGACTGCGGCTGATGCGCAAGCACAGGCCGCTACGCCGCCGCAGGGCCCCGTGGCGGAGGCGCAGCCAACGCACGCGGATCTGGAACGCCAAGCCACGACACAGTCGAAGGTACAAGGCGCGCAGATGCGAGCGCGTGATCGCAACAAGTAGAAGTAAAATGTTTTAATCAAAGTACCCTGGGCACCCACGCGGGTGTCTGGGGTTTTCTGCAAGGAGGTCGTAGTGGCTAAAAGAAAGAAGAAAGTAGTAGAGCAAAAGAGTGATCATTTGGGGCGACCTGTTGCGGCAGATTCTTTAATGGCGTCAGTCGTGGTAGACATGGAGACAAAGCTAGGTAAGAAGGATTGTTTGATAGGCAAACAAAGTCTGTCGCGTGTTATTCCTGTACCCTCTATTGCTTTTCGATATTTGATTCAAAGCGAGGGCCTTCCGTTATCAAGCATTTATCAGTTGGTTGGTTCTCCTGGCTCATTTAAGTCAACTATGTTAGCGGAAGTGCAGCGGTGGCATCGCATATGCGGTGGACTTAATGTAACGATGGAAGCTGAAACAAAGGATCAAGAAGATTTACGTTGGGCTATTCTTAATCATGATTATTCTGCGTGTAAGGTAGAAGAGTGTTTGACGCTGGAAGAATGGATGCAGAAAGTAACGTGGTATATCCAAACATTGCAAAAGAAAATGGATGCAGATGATAGTGCGGGGCGCAGTGTTCCGGTGTGTCTTGGTGTGGATAGTCTCACTGGAAAGGCTAGCGAGAAAACAGCTAAAAAGATTAGAGAGACAGGTCACGCACAGTTAGGTTTTGCAATTGAAGCAAACATGATTAAAACATACATGCAAGTTATGCCGTCATGGTTGCTTGGCTGGCCGTTTAACTTTGTAGGTATCAATCACTTGAAAATTCATCAAGATCCTTTAACGGGTATGATTGATGAGAGCATCGCTGGTGGTTGGGCGCTTAAGTTTCAGTGTTTGTGTATTTTTATTATGTCGCGCATCGGTCGAGTGCAGCAGAAGAAAACACACAATGAAGCAAATGTGCGGATTGAGACGTATAAAAATAATATGGGTCCAGACCGCTTACGCTGCGAAGTGAAACTAAAAACCTGGAATCAAAAAGACGTTGAAACAGGTGATCTACGTACGCACGGGAGGTTTGAGTGGTGGGAGGCAAATGTCTTGCTGCTGTTCAAAGGTCTTGGGATGCGTAAAGCGTTGGCAGATTCTTTGTTACCACAGATAAAAGAGGTCTGTGACTTGCACGAGAAAGACGGTGGGTCTCGCGGCAAATTGTATTGGAGTACTAGTTTGGGTGTTCCTTCATCGGATGCTATGCCAGCGCACGATCTCGGGCTGATGCTTGAAGATCGTAAGGACATTTTGGATGCGTTGTATCCTGTGTTGGGTATTAAGACACGCAAGTTCTTTGAGCCTGGCGTGGATTATATGAATCAACTGGAAGCTGCAGAGGCTGCTGAGCTAGTGCAGGCAACAGAATAGGTTAAATAAATGAGCATTACAGCTACTACAGAAACACTTAACCCCATTTCCCACGCCAATGATCCGGCGACATCGCGCGAGGCCGCAGAGCGGATCACCCAGAGCGGGGCGCGTGGGGCGCATTGCCGGATGGTCCTCGCCATGGTGGCGATGGACCCAAACCTAACGGCCGGTGAGCTATGGCAACGGGCGGCGCCCTCGGAGCAAGGGGTATTGAAGGAATTGCAAGAGGTGCGGCGACGGTTAACGGACTTGCTAGCGGCCGGGAAAGTATCCCAGGGGCTGCCGCGTCCGTGCGCAATCCGAGGCGCAAAAGCGGTTGTATGGACTGTTATAGAAGAGGTCGAATAAATGAATAACCCGTTCGACTCTATGCTTCCTTCCTATGAAGAATATGAGTCATCGCGTCAAGGTAATTATGAAGACGGCGTGGTGAAATTTATTCTTAATAAGATAGGTAAGAAAGAGTACGAGCAGGAAATTAGAGAATTAGGCGATGGCTTGTTGAAGTTTCATAACTTGGAATCGCAATTAGGTTTTCCTATGTGGTGCATCGTGTATAAGGTACGTGGTGTGCATAAAGATATGTGGGGAACTAAGCATCTATCTGATTCGCTATATCATCGCGTAACGAAGTTACCTCTATATCGTACGTGGGATGCGGCAAAGGAAGATATGCCGGAGGATCGCGCAGGAGGCCCACACGGTGTAATATTCGCGTGGCCTTCGCGTGCAAAGTTTACGGTCTTACACAATAGACCAGGGTTGCCGCAGTATGGACGCGGTGAGTACATGTGCCTTAACAATGAAATTATGTGGGTACAAGATTTAGAAGATTTACTAAAAGAATTTGGCCCATACGATTCTTGGTAGCGTATAATAATTAGTTGTTGACAACTGGATTGGATGATGGTTGTTGGAATAAAATCTATTGTTGTAGCGCCGGAACTTGTACGTTTTGGTAGCCATGAGCAGCTGGAGCTTTATCAAGCGTGTTGTGAGCTAGATGACGCAACGGTAATAGAACCTGTAAATGACATCAATGACGTTCTGTTGCGCGACGATGGTACTCGTAAAGACGGGTTAAGGTTTTCTAAGAACGCACTCATTCAGTTGTGCGAACGTATTTCTCCCGGGCTTTCTACGCTAGCACAAGATCTAGCTGGTATTAAAAGGCGGGCAGATGTTTATGACGAGGTAATCGATCCCAAGCTTGCTTGTCGTGTGATTAACTCGTGCGCCAAGTTACGCTTTCGAGTAAAAGATGGTTTATACACACGACAGTTAATCATTCATGCCCCTTCAGGTGTTATAGATGGCGTTGTGGGTCCTAAGTACAAGTATTTAGCGCACCGCACGCTGTACGAGGCAGTTGATGAGATGCTAGTAAGCGCAGACACGCCGAGTGTTTTTGATTCTGCTGTCATTTGTGGTAGGCACATGTCTATGAACTGGGTAGTTCAAAAAGAACTATTTTCGTTATCGAATGGCGACAAGTATCAGGGTGGTTATTATT
>Ga0115002_10004646_pt1 | contig 16521 bp, 11 predicted proteins | sample ArcticOcean_MG_C_8_FD_89576 | JGI IMG/M metagenome (GOLD analysis project Ga0115002, IMG submission 89576) | Marine microbial communities from western Arctic Ocean - ArcticOcean_MG_CB11_86 | ecosystem: Environmental > Aquatic > Marine > Oceanic | place: Arctic Ocean: Canada Basin | collected... | reverse complement strand
TTGATAATGAACAGGCCGATGTGGCGGAATTGGTAGACGCGACGGATTCAAAATCCGTTTTCTTCGGAAGTGCTGGTTCGAGTCCAGTCATCGGTACCAAAGAGATCTTTATCAAGGTCCTTGGTATGTTTAATAAGAGAACTTCAGTCAGTATTGGCTTAACCCCATGAGAACCTTAACTCTCATCACCTTCGCCTCAGGCATCTTCTTTCTTCCACTATCCAATGGCTTTTCTGAAGATTTCAAGGCGCCCCCGATAAAAGTCGCTGACGGATTCAAAATCACAATCGCTGCCGCTCCTCCACTCGTCGGTTATCCAATGATGGCATGTCTGGATGATGAGGGGAGACTCTACATTGCAGAGAGCGACGGCAGGAACCTGACCACGAAGGCCGAGATCGAAAAAGAGCTCCCGAGGTTCGTACGTCGACTCGTGGACAAGGACGGTGACGGGATCTATGACGAGAGTACTATCTTCGCCGATAAGATGACAATGCCTGAGGGAGGACTCTGGCATGACGGTGCGCTTTACATCATTTCAGCCCCTTACCTTTGGCGACTCGAAGACACAGACGATGACGGGGTAGCAGATAAGCGTGAAAAGATCCTCGGGTACATGGAATTTGACGGGAGAGCCAATCAGCACGGTCCCTACTTAGGTCCTAACGGTAGATTTTACTTTAGCGGAGGTCACTTCGGCTACCAGTTCAAGGGACCAGACGGGAGCATGACCGGACAGAGCAGAGCCGCTGGTGTCTTTTCGTGCAATCCTGACGGGAGTGATGTCCGCATCGAAGGACAAGGAGGCATTAACCCAGTTGATATTGAATTCACAGACACTGGCGAGATGCTATCCACCTGCGCCATTTACGACAGTTACGGAGGAAGGCACGACGCTCTCATTCACTGGGTACATGGCGGACTCACCCAGAGAGTTTATGGACTACCCTTACTTCACGATACTGGGCACAGGCTTCCCGCCACTAGCCGTTGGGGCCAGGTCGCTCCTGCCGGATTAGTTAGGTACCGTGGAAATCATTTCGGAAATTCTTACAAAGACAGCTTCTTCGCATGCCATTTCAACACCCACAAGGTAGTGACTGTACGCCTCAAAAAAAGCGGCTCCACTTTCATAACGGAAGAAGAAGACTTTATCAGCTCAAGCAGTATTGATTTTCACCCCACAGATATACTTGAAGATGCAGACGGAAGCTTACTCTTGCTCGATACTGGAGGCTGGCTCAGTTGGGGTTGTCCTTTTTCAAAAATAGCTAAACCTGAAGTGAGGGGCGCAATTTACCGAATCTCGCGAATTGATGGCCCTAAAAATACTAATGTTCGCGGAGAAGAAATAAACTGGGACGACTTAAAGCCTGCTAATGCAGCAAATCTAATTAATGATAAGCGTGAAGCCGTCCGCCAAAGAGCAAGCCTTTCACTGATTAAATCTGGAGATAAAGCAATTCCCGCGATAGAAAAGGCATTCCATAAAACCGAATCGATTCAACATCAAACACAACTCCTATGGACACTTTCCAGAATAAAATCTAAAAAAGCACTTAATTTAATTCGAAAATCCCTCGAATCGAAATCTCCTAACCTAAGACAAATCGCGGCACGGTCCGTCGGCATACTAAAAGACAAAGAATCAGGACCCAAGTTAACTGAATTACTCAACGATAAGGAACCGCAAGTCATAAGAAACGCAGCAACATCGATCGGCCAAATAAAAGAATCAGCTTCAATAGATCCTCTCTTCAAGGCCCTTTCAAAAAAGAGTGCTGATCTTCACATCCAACACGCAATCACATATGCCCTAGTAGAAATAGGCGACTCCACGAGAACTGCTCATTACCTAAAAGATAACTCTAAGCCCCGACTTCAAAGAGCATCGCTCCGGGCCCTCGATAAAATGCCCGAAGGCGCATTAGATCCTGAAATGGTTGTCCCTCTACTAAAATCACCGAACCTCATAGTCAAAGAAGAAGCTCAACGAGTAGTTTCAGGACGCCCTCAATGGAAAGATCAAGTCTTAGCCGTTTTTAACGAACTCACTGCCAAAGAAGAACTCACAAGCAATGACAAACAGGTAATAGAAAGCATTGTCCTGAGCTTCTCGGAAGAAAAGGATCTTCATGACGCCATCCACTCTGTTATTATCGGCCCCGAATCATCAGTCCTGACAAAAGTTCAATTACTCACTTCAGTCGGGTTCATGGAAAAGCTTCCCACTGGGCTTCTGGATACACTCAAGTTTTCACTTCAATCCTCTTCAGCTAAAATTAAAGGGGAATCCATTGCAATCACTGCACGATTCAACTCGGAAGAATCCATCATAAAGATATTGAGGGAGATTGCAGCCGATCTTAAAGAAAGCACCGTTCTGCGCGTCGCTGCGCTGGAAGTCATCGCAAAACAAGATACTTCATTGAAGGAGGAACAATTCAATTATTTAGCCGAAATAATTCAGAATCAAAACTCCTCCCCCTCCTTAAGAAGCAATGCTTCACGGGCACTTAGCCAAGTAAAGATAACAGCCAACAATCACTCCCAAGCTCTGGCACTCTGTAAATTAATGCTAAAAGCTTCTCCCCTCCAAATAAACCATCTAACCCAACCCTTCATTCGATCAACCTCCAATTTCAATAAACCCTCTTCTGCTGAGACCGTTAATCAAATAGGAATCCAATTAGCAGAAGCGCTAGTCAAAGTTAAAGATTCAATTCACCTCAATGAACTAAAACTTATTGCGGGAGCGTTTCCAGAATCCGCCGAAGAGGCCCACTCTGCATTGTCTGTATTAACAAAAGTAAACCCACTGGCAGATCGCGCCAAAAGAGAAAAACTCAAATCCGTCCTAGCCAGTCTTAAGTCTGGGAATGGATCTAGAGGGCGAGCCTTATTCTACTCCAATCGCTCAACATGTTCACTTTGTCACCGCGTAACAGGTCAGGGCGGCCTACTTGGACCTGATCTTTCCAAGATCGGATCTATTCGCAAAAAACAGGACCTGCTCGAAGCAATCATTTTCCCCAGCTCAACGGTTGTGAACGGATACGAAAACTACATTATCCAAACCATTCAAGGAAACACTCACCTAGGCATCATCCAACATGAAAGCCCTGATTCGATCTATATTAGCAATGCTAGCGGCATAAAGGAACTCGTCATGCGAGAGAGAATAAAAAGCGTAACTAGATCGCCAATATCATTAATGCCAGAAGGATTTGAAAACTTACTGACCAATCAGGATCTTTCAGATCTTATAGCGTTTCTCGAAAGCTGTAAATAACCTTACCAGTTCTTTATCCACAAAGCTTCGTTGTCAGTATTTGCCTTGCTCCCTCCCTTGTCTTTACCGTAGGACCAAAGATCATATGTCGTTTGATTAGTCGCTTCTGGATTTTCCGGATCATAAACCTGGTAATAAATCTTGCGGTCATAACCATCCTTTATCCAATAAGTAGATCCTTCACCATCTACGAAGCCTTTAGATTTCACATCTACAAACATATTCTCACCAGTCCTGCCGTCAGAAGGCTCATTCGGCCCTCCAAGAATTTCATCATCTCCATCATCCATCAGAGCCTGATAGAGAGCAACTGAACCAGACTTTCCAGTGCCACTATTTTCTACTGGCTCAGGATATTCACCGTACTCATCATTATATCTTTCAAGGCCAGCTTTAACTGCGATTAAAACAGACTTAGTCCTCTCCTCCGCTGCCTTGTCCTGAGCATAGCTTATGATGGCTATAGTCATAGCCATGAGAATCGCTATGATGCTAATCACTGTTAGCAATTCAATTAATGTAAAAGCAGATCTCCTGCACCTTGAATCATTATTTTTCATAGGATCCATCAAAGCTTTCAAATTTTATATTTCCTTTTATTGCCCTGCAACACCCTTGATGATTTCAACCATTGGAAGGAACAGCGCCATAACGATTACCCCAACGACTACCGCAAGCATAACGATCATTAGAGGCTCGAGCATGGACGTTAATGCGGCCACCGCATTATCCACCTCATCATCGTAAACATCAGCCACTTTAAGTAACATCTCCGGTAACTGACCAGTCTCTTCACCAACGTCGACCATACTTATAACCATTGCTGGAAAAACACCACTAGCCTCCAGGGGATTGACGATTGATTCACCTTCTTTTACAGCATCATGAACATTCTGAACTGCTTGTGATATCACTACATTTCCAGCAGTTTCACGAGTAATATTAAGTGCCTGAAGGATAGGGACACCACTAGTAACCAAAGTTCCTAAGGTCCTACTGAACCTTGAAATAGCACTCTTCCTCTGAACTGATCCGAACAGAGGCATTTTAAGTTTTACAGCATCAAGAAATCTTCTACCCCAAGGCTGGCTCGAAGCGATCTTATAAACAACAAAGATGCCGAATAGGGTTCCAGCAATGGGAAATATATTTGTAGACATCGTGTCAGAAAGACCAATAACAAACTTGGTTAGTCCTGGCAATTTATCCGCCGACCCTAACATATCCTCAAATATCTTCTCAAACTTAGGAACAATCACAATCAAAAGGAAAACCATGATAGACATCGCAATGACCATGACAATCAGAGGGTAAACCATTGCGGCTACAATCTTATTCTTCAGTTTCTGAGCCTTTTCTGAATACTCAGCCAAACGTATAAGAACAAGCTCAAGGACACCACCAAGCTCTCCAGCCTTGACCATATTAACATATAATTTATTAAAGATCGCGGGATGCTGAGCCAAACTTTCAGAGAATGTACTTCCTGTCTGAACTGAATCAGCTATGTTCTTAATGGTCTTTTTGAGGACTGGGTTAGGTTCCTGCTTAGCCAAAACAGTAAGCCCACGAAGTAATGGCAATCCAGAATCAATGAGTGTCGCAAGTTGACGCGTAAAGATCATTAAGACCTTTCCCGCCACTTTCTTACCACCAAAACTAATCCCTCCCTTCTTCGAACGAGAACGACCACCTCCGCGTTTTTTCCCTTTCGTTGCCTTTAATTTTCCTTTTCCTTTTTCTACAATTTGTTTTGGAAAGAGTCCATTCGCTCGAAGCTGTTGGGCTGCGTCCGCTTTATTTGCGGCTTCAATACTTCCAGTAGTTACGTCACTCTTAGCATCGATAGCTTCGTATTGAAATATGGGCATAAATTATTGGGGTAAATGCTGTAGATAAAGGGATTTGAGTTAGTAATTTAAACCTGTTCTTCCTCTGCTTGCAACGACAGATCTTTAATCAGGTAAAAATGGTGTTTTTTAGGTGTATTTAAGCACCTCTTCGATAGTTGTGTTGCCTTCGTAAATGTTTCTAAGACCATCCTCCCTCAAAGTCGTCATCCCCAGTTCAATTGCCTTTTGACGTAAAACAACCGTCGCGACACGCTCGGTAATCATTTCCGCAATAGGCTCACTAATATCAAGCAACTCGAATAACCCCTTACGTCCTCGGTACCCTGAATTTCCACATTCCTCACAACCTGCACCGGTGAAAAACTCTTTATCTCCAATGTCTTCAGGACTGAGTCCAAGCTCACCGAGTAATGCCATGCTAGGTTCATATGGCTGCTTACAATCAGAACATATTGTTCTGAGAAGGCGTTGCCCTAGGACCCCCTCAAGGGAAGCTGAAACTAGAAAAGGCTCACATCCCATATCCACTAAACGAGTAACTGCACCCGGCGCATCATTGGTATGAAGAGTAGAAAAAACTAAGTGCCCAGTCAATGAAGCCTGGATCGCAATTTGCGCAGTTTCAACATCACGCATCTCTCCCACAAGTATACGGTCCGGATCCTGTCTCAAGAATGCACGGAGAACTCGAGAAAAAGTTAGACCAATTCCTTCGTTAACCGGGACCTGAATAATTCCTTCCACATCATACTCTACAGGATCCTCAGCTGTGAGAAGCTTACTGTCGATGGTATTAATTTTTCGCAAGCATGCATAGAGCGTAGTGGTCTTTCCTGCTCCGGTCGGGCCAGTACAAATGAAAATGCCGTTAGGCTTAACTATTGTTTCTTCAATGTATTCAGACAGATCTGATGGTAGCCCCAAGTTCACAAGGTCAAGACTAACAGAGGCACGGTCCAGAACCCTCAACACCACACTCTCACCGTAGCTGGTAGGTAGCGTCGAAACTCTAAAATCAACATCCCTGTCTTCTAGAGACATCACCATCCGTCCGTCCTGAGGTATTCTCCTTTCGGCAATGTTAAGATTAGATATGACCTTGATTCGGGAAATGATTGTATTCGCAAGATGGGCTGGAGGAGGCGACATCTCATAAAGAGATCCATCCACACGGTAACGAATTTTGAATTCACTCTCGAACGGCTCAAAGTGTATATCAGATGCCTGCTCTCTCATCGCCTGTTCAAGAACCAAATCAATATATCTAACAATTGGAGCCGAGTTCGCCTCGCTTTCATCATCATCATCACTAAGAGCAATCCCTTTGAGCTGACCCAAAATATCATTCATTTGTCCTGTGCCTTCTCCAGCAACATAAATTCGCTCGATCCCGTCCAAGACCTGCTTAGTATCCGCAACACAAAAATCCAACTCCTGACTCAAAGCGAAGCTTAAATCCTCACCGGCCTGAGGATCCAACGGGTCTGCCATTGCCACGGTCAACTTCGATCCATCATAGCTAACAGGAAAAGCCTTATAAAGCCTTGCTGTAGCCGCTGGGATAGCTGAAATGACTTCCGCAGGCGGACTGAACCCTTTTAAATTAACATGCTCATGCCCTAAATCTTCTGCTATGTGAAAAAAAACATCCTCCCTAGCAAGAACACCATAATCTGCAATTGCCTGAGCGATGTCTTTGGTCGCATTTTCCATCAACCCCTCAATCTCTTGGGCCTGATCTTTGGTAATTGCGCCGCGCTGCTTAAGTAGTTCTAGGACTTGTCCTGGTGTCATATTAATTCTTAAAATGTTTTGGGATTAGCTAGCATCAGACATTGTTACATGAATGATCTCCGACGCTGATGTCATTCCATTTAAAACTTTACGAATACCGTCCTCCCGCAAAGTCCTCATCCCGATTTCACGTGCTTGCCTTCTTAACTGAGGCGTCGATAAATTTTCATTCACCATGTGGCGAACTTCATCATCAATTTGAAATATTTCGAAAATGCCAGCTCGACCCTTGTAACCTGTCGCTCGACACTTCACACAACCATTTGGTGTCATTATCGTGGAATCATTCATTTGAGTAGCATCCAAGGTCAAAGCCTTTATTTCCCTTTCATTCAATTCTCCAGGTGTCTTACATTCAGAGCAAAGCTTTCGAATGAGCCTCTGCGCAATAATCGCCCGCACCGCAGATGCAATTAAGAACCTCTTCACTCCAATGTCTGCCATACGAGCAACCGCACTAGGGGCGTCGTTCGTATGAAGAGTAGAAAATACAAGGTGTCCAGTCAAAGATGCATTAATGGCTATTGATGCTGTTTCAAGGTCCCTGATCTCTCCTATCATTATAATATTTGGAGCCTGACGCAATATAGATCTGAGCGCTGCAGCAAACGTCATCCCTACGTCCTCCTTAACCATTACCTGATTAATCCCGGACATTTGATATTCGACAGGATCCTCAACTGTAATGATCTTTCTGTCTGGCTTGTTAATATAGTTAAGGCATGCGTAAAGGGTCGTAGTCTTACCGGATCCTGTAGGGCCGGTCACAAGCAAAATGCCATCAGGAAGACCTATCAACTGCTCGAATGTTGCCTGATCGTCACTAAGAAAACCTAACTGAACGAGCCCGAGATTCAAAGCGGTCTTATCAAGGACTCTCATCACCACAGATTCTCCGTGGTTCGTTGGAATTGTAGAAACACGTAAATCCAAATCCTTATCCCCTAACCTCAATTGAATTCTCGCATCTTGGGGCAAGCGCTTCTCGGCAATACTCATTGCCCCCGTCATAATTTTGATTCTAGCAATAATGGACGAGAGAAGATTACGCGGATGATTAGCAACTTCATGCAAGAAACCATCAATACGATAACGAACACGAACCGATTTTTCTAGAGGTTCAATATGAATGTCAGATGCGCCAGCATTAAATGACTCCTTTAAAATCTGATTCACAAGTTTAATGACAGGAGCATCGCTGGCCCCGGCATCCCCACCTGAGCTACCACCTGAGCTACCACCTGAGTCACCACCTGAACTCTCAGAGAGCACCACCAAATCGGTGTCAGCCTCAGCTCCACCTATCGCTTCATCATACCAACGTCCTATCGCATCATTAATCTGCTCCGGGGAAGAAATACTAGCATTAACATCATAGCCAAGAACATGATTCAGACTATCAATAGTATCAGTGTCAAAAGGATCACCTATCGCAATCTCCAATCGATTTTGATCAAACCCGATAGGAACCATTCCATAACGGCGAGCGTCTTCCAGTTTGACCATATCAACGATCTCTTTTGCGGGAGTCACATGGGTCAACTCAACGAAATCCATCCCGTAATTCACAGCACAGCACCTTGCAACATCCACTTCCTTGACTTGGCCAGTTCGAATCAAAGTCTCAACAATTGACTCAGTGCCTTTACGCTGCCCCTTAGCATCTTCGAGTTGAGTCTCTGTGACTATTTCACCTTCAACTAAAATACTAGCTAGATAATTTTCTTCTGCGGAATACAAGGTATGGAAAATGTGGTTTAAGTTACGGGCTTTGCGTTACAATAATTGCAAACAAAGAGCGGAATTCTGTACCAGCAAATAGGGGCTTTAGGCAAGTAATTTTATACTTAATTGCGGTGAATTATTTGCAATCTAAGACATGAAGGGCCTCAAAAAAAGATTAAAGACATAAACTTTTATCTTTGAATCCTAAAAACGACTTCTTCTGGTAGCTGTAAATCCAGTCTATCTCGGGCCACAATTTCAAGATACCCAATATCGTTGGATGTATAAAGCTCATCCTGAAGACGATCATTGCGCTCCCTCTTCAATTCATCTAAATGCGCCTTTAGCATAGCATTTTCTCGATCCATATCTTTCAGTTTGTCCCATTCCGGAGCAAATACAGAAAAAACAAGTATTGCTAGACCAACAACTGAAGCTAAGAACAATATCCTAGTCAATCTTTGCCATAGATTTAGACCTAACTCATCACGTTTAACGCGATGAAGTTTTTGCCGATTGCTTATATTTCCCATTAAAAGTCTAGAAACTAGACTTTTAATTTACCACCATATACAGCTTTCGCACCTAGTTCTTCTTCAATCCTCAGAAGTTGATTATACTTAGCCATTCTATCTGAACGACTTAGAGATCCCGTCTTAATTTGTCCGGCATTGGTTCCAACAGCAATATCAGCGATTGTTGCATCTTCTGTTTCACCTGAGCGGTGTGAAATAACCGCCGTATAATCATTATCCATAGCCAATGAAACTGCCTGTAAGGTCTCTGAAAGAGAACCTATCTGATTCACCTTAACGAGAATAGAATTGGCAGTATTGGAATCGATCCCTTTTTGTAAAAAATCAACATTTGTAACAAAAAGGTCGTCGCCTACCAATTGAGTCTTTGCGCCAATCTTTTCTGTTTGGAGCTTCCAACCCTCCCAATCATTTTGATCACATCCGTCTTCAATTGAAATTATTGGATACTTAGTTTGCAACTCCGCGTAATAATCGACGAGCTCTTCGGCCGTACGTTCTGACCCATCTGATTTTTTAAACACATACCTTTGTTTTTCTGAATCAAAGAACTCACTAGAAGCCACATCCAAAGCAATTGCAATCTGATCACCAAGAGAATAACCAGCCTTATCTACTGCCTCAGCAATGACAGCAAGAGCGTCATCAGCTGATTCCAAATTGGGCGCGAACCCACCCTCATCACCAACAGCCGTAGAAAGACCCCTGCCATGAAGGACTCCCGCAAGAGAATGGAAAATCTCCGCTCCATACCGAAGCGCTTCAGAGAAATTGGGAGCCTCTTTAGGAATTATCATAAACTCTTGAAAATCAATTGGTGCATCTGAGTGCTCTCCTCCGTTAATGATATTCATCATAGGAACTGGAAGAGTAACAGCATTATCACCTCCCAGATACTTGTACAATGGAAGCCCTGCTGCAGCCGCTGCAGCTTTGGCATTAGCTAAAGAAGCGCCCAGAACAGCATTGGCTCCAAGCACCTTCTTATTAGGTGTCCCATCCACTTGCCGCATAATATTATCAATCCCACTCTGATCATTAGCATCTTGCCCAATTAATGCGTCTGCAATTTTCGTATTAACATTGGACACGGCACTCTTAACGCCTTTCCCCCTATACCTTGAATCATCACCGTCCCTAAGCTCCCATGCCTCATGCTCACCAGTGCTCGCACCACTAGGAACCGCCGCACGACCAAACCCTCCACCTTCAAGTTTCACATCAACTTCGACAGTTGGATTTCCTCTAGAATCAATTATCTCTCTACCTTTAACTTCAATGATTTTGGTGGCTGACATATTTATTATCTGTAGTGATTAACGTTAATGATTTCTTATAATTTTAATTTTGAAAAGAAGCATAGCTTTCCATCTCATCTCGAATGAAAGACCTTTGAAAAATCCGCAATTATAAAAATTTAAGAATCTCCTTTTGCGAAAGCGCTAATAGCTTTGATCTGCACAAGCCTTGTCTCTCCTTCTCTTTCAGTAGAAAGTTCAATCTCATCACCGACTGACTTGCCCAGCATTGCATTGCCCATACCAGAAAGATATGAAATAATCCCCTTCTCAGTGTCAGTGTCCCATGCCCCTAGCATGGTTACAGACTCAGAACTTCCGCTATCGACGTCTTCCAATTCAACGATAGTGCCTACTGAAACGCTAGAAGTAATCGCATTGCTAAAATCAGTGCCTCTTGCCGTTGAAACTTCCACCTCGAGCTCTGCTTTCTGACGCATCAGAATCGCCTGCTGCTGCTTGGCTGCCTTAAATTCAGCATTTTCCTTCAAATCACCATGCTCTCGAGCGATACCAATTTCTTTTGAGTTTTCCGGAATTTTTTTATTGATGATGTCATCAAGCTTCTCCTGTCTTGCTTGCAAACTTTCCCAAGAAACAACGAAGCTAGTAGGTTTTTTCTGTTCTGATTTCTTGGCGCCCTTCTCTTCTTTCTTCTCTCCTGTTATTAAATCTTCAACCAAAGGAAATTTCTTCACTATTCGCGCGAGTAGAGAATTTTTATTTAACGTTTCAAATACTGGCGTAGATCGAATTCTACGGGTAAAATGTCGTATCTCCGCCCTGTCACTATCAACAAGCAAATCAGGTATTAATTCTGTATCATCGATCAAGAGATCATGGAGACGATTTGTTTTAGGGGTCGTCTCATCAAGATGATCCCTTTCTAAGGCACTTATAATTGAAGCTGATATTCCTTTATGAGCAAAGGCTGCTTCTGACAATCCTTTACGCTCTTTACAAATCCATGCAACCACTTCAAATCCTAAACTTCTCTGAGCGAGCCCTTTCAAAAGATGGTCTGACAAAAGTTTGCCTTCTCCTTTATCAGAAAGATATTTCGTCACCTCACCTATGGCTCGCGCTCCGGATCCCTCCATGCAGGCAATCAATTCGTTTGACCATTCATCTGCGTAAGCATCTTTAATCGCATCATAAACCTGCCTCTGTCTTCCAACTCCCATACCTTTCAAAATTTCAGGGAACTTCTTCTTATTATTGCGAAGAACATCACTCAGCTTTAAGCTGTCACCCAAATCAATACCTTCAATCTTTGCTACCACATCATCTCGTGCAATTAAGAGCTCAACGGCGGCTCCAGGAGAGCGTCTGATTGCCACAATCACCAGAGGTGAAACCGACTTTAATATTTCCTCCAATTGAATTGCAGGCTCATCAAATGCTGGTAAATCTTTTCCTATTGACTCTAGAATCGAAATCTTCGCCTTAATGTCTTTGGCTTGACCAAAATCACCTATCAGCCCCTCTGCTGGCGAAACATCGCTATCGCGTAACTCAAATGGCAAATTCCGCTTAGAAGGTAAAACAAATCGGCGATCGGTCCTTATCTTCTTCTTTGATGACTCCCACCAACTCTTATATTTCTCATCAGGAATGATCCTACCCTTAATCCTATCTTCCCAGTGGTCGAGGAAAAGAGACCCTCCAAAACTAGTCAAAACCTCAAAAGCAAAACTAATAGGGTCATCTATCGCAAATTGCTTGGTAGCCTCAGAATCACCTACAAATTTTGCAAAGATATGATCATTATCTAATGCTTCGAGTGAATTAGCTGCAAATTGCAACTTCATCTCATGACCAGGCTTCCCCTCAAAATCGATAATCATTTTATCCCCGAAAAGATCCCATTCTTTTATGACTCCGGGACCCCAGCTCTTATGAAGGCAAAAAACACCTGGCTCCAACTGAGAAACCGTTTCACCTAATTTTGAGTCTAAACGACCTGCATCTACTAATGTTTGAACCTGCTCATGCATTGATTGCGCACAATAGGAACGAGGAGAGGTAATCGCAATGGGAAATACTGCGTAATTTTCCTTAATTCTACCAATCCCGGCACGAATCAATAAAAGATTAACAATTTTTCGAAATTTCAGCTTGTCAAAGACAAGTTATCGAAGCTAATCTTAGTCATAAATAATGAAAAAACTTATCGTTTTTGCCTTAGCTACGAGCCTTCTGGTATCTGGAACATCCATCGCGGACATCCAGTCACCTCCTGGAGGCAAACAAACCCCAATACGTAAACTTTCCCGTGCTGTAGGAAACATCCTTTTCGGAATTAACGAAGTCCCAACGACTTGGAGACGAAACGTTGAAGAAGAAGGTACTGTGTATGCAGCCAGTTATGGATTAATTAACGGAGCTTACCGTAGCTTAGTGAGAACTGGTTATGGAGTCTTTGAATTTGTGACTTTCCCAATCGAAACATACAAAGGCAGCTACGGTCCTGACTATGGTGGAAAAAATATCTGGTGGGACTTAAACCACGGATACGCAGAACTGGCCCCTGAACTTGGATTCCAAAGCAAGTTCAGCAACGGCAGAACTCAGAGCTGGTAATTTTTTCCTAAATTTAGGATAAATAACTTTAAAACCCGTCGAAAGGCGGGTTTTTTTATTTTATTAGGTAATTTTTATATAATTAAGCAAGTCAGTGCTTGCAAAATAGGGTATCCCCTCGAAAATATGCGCCTGCGAGAAATATAAGCTGCCGTAGGTCCCTGGGTGCTGGAAAAATCTGTTCTAGTTCACCTCACTCGTCAGGGGAAACCCGGCAAACCAAAAAAAGAAAAATGCCAGTAAGATTAGCCCGGTTCGAAATGCCGGATCGCCTCATTAAGGACGAAGATACATCCACAGAAACTTATTCACGCTTCACAGCAGAACCATTTGATGCGGGATACGGACACACTGTCGGAAACTCACTAAGGAGAGTACTTCTATCCTCTCTCGAAGGAGCATCAATTACATCAGTAAAAATTAAGGGCGCACAACATGAATTCGGAAGCCTGCCTGGTATCGTTGAAGACGTGACTGAAATTGTGCTCAACCTTAAAAAAGTGAAATTCAACCACTTTGAGAACAAGGATCCAAAGATGCTAGACATCAAAATCACGAAAGAAGGCGAAGTCACCGCCGCAGACATCACTGAGGATGCCCAGTACGAAGTCGTTAATAAAGATCAAGTAATCTGCACCCTAGACCGCAAAACCACTTTCGAATGCGAGATGGAAGTTCGGGTCGGTCGTGGATTTGCTAGTGGAGAGGACAACAATAGAGTAGATATGCCCATAGGAGTCATCCCTATTGATTCTATCTTCTCACCAGTCACACGGGTTAAATATTCAGTCGATAATACCCGCGTCGGACAACGAACTGACTACGATAAGCTCATTCTTGAGGTCTGGACTGATGGTCGACTCGAGCCCCATGAAGCTCTTACTCAATCCTCCGCTATCTTACGCCATCACCTTGACGTTTTTGTTAACTACGATGACGATCAAATTGAATTTGATAACAAGCCAGAATCTGAAAGTGAGGAAAATGCAGAGCTTCGCAAGCTTCTCAATATGAGCGTTAATGAGATTGAACTCTCTGTACGTGCTGCAAATTGCTTGAACAACGCAAACATCACATCAGTTGGACAGCTGGCGCTGAAATCAGAAGCTGAAATGCTTAAATATCGCAATTTCGGTAAGAAGTCCCTGAACGAAATTAAAGACAAGCTGATGGAACTTGGGCTTTCTCTAGGAATGCAACTCGATCCAAGCCTATTGGATCCAGCATTCGGTCCAGCAACCTTGCATGCTCCATTGCAGACTGAAGGCCCTGGACTTGAGGACCTCATCGCCGCAAACTTGGACGAATAACACAAAATTCATCCTATAAGTGAATAAATTCGCGTTGCGCGAGGGCATTGTTGACCTATAATGGGCACCCCTCGCGCAGCCCCTAGCTGACAAAAGTGACAATAAAACCGGCCATCTAATGAGACACCGTAATAAAACCAGCAAACTTCAACGCCCAAAAGCTCATCGCCGATCCCTGCTTGCAAATCAAGCTTGCAGCCTAATTGAAGAGGGGCAAATCAAGACAACTTTAGCCAAAGCAAAGGCTCTCAGGCCCCTTGCTGAAAAAATGGTTACTCTTGGGAAAAAGGGTATAGCGGCTGATTCAGCTGGGGATAAAGCAAAAGGAGTTCATTATCGCCGTCAGGCATTAGCCTTCCTTAGGCAAAAGAAAAGCGTATCAAAGCTATTTAATGAAATTGCCTCAGCCTCAGTTGACCGTGTCGGTGGGTATACAAGAATTACCAAGCTGGGGCCACGTGAAAGCGATTCTGCTTCTATGGCCTTTATCTCTTGGGTCGATCAATTTGTTAAAGCTACAGATTCAGAGGCACCAGTAGAAGTGGAAGCTTAATTTCCTTCTAAATCAAAGGGCCTCCTTTTGTAATAGGTAATTTAACTTTTACCTTAAAAAACATACTTTTTTATCAGTATTTGAGTTGCTATTTTCACGCTTTAAGTTCTATCGATGATAAGGTTTTACGTGAATTGCGTAAATAAATCTTTGGTGTCAGCCACTACTATTCTGAAGTTAATTTTTCAGTTTTAGATGCCTCCATATTTAAACGCGAAGACCTGATTCAAGTCATCAAAAAATGACTTATATTGATTTCGGGCCAGCGGTTCCCAAAACAATGATAAATATCTAGTTTTAAAGTGGTTTATAAATAGAAAATTATTTACTAACTAAATATTAATGGCAACATTAACTTAATATTAATAATTGCAAATCTCAACCCCACTGAGTCGCTACAAACTTGCAATTGAAATTTTATCTAACAATTAGACTTCTTAAAAATCTAAATAAATGGAAGATGGGGAACCCGCAATAGGGTCGAGCAAACAAATTGCCGCTTTAATTTTCACTGACATTGTGGGTTCTGTTGCCTTGCAACAAAAGCTCGGAACCAATGACTATACGCGTTACGTAAGCAGGCATGATGAAATCATTAAGGAGTGCCTCTCTGTAGTTCCTGACGCTAAAATACTTAATGAAACTGGGGACGGCTTTCTGATCCGTTTCACTGACCCAAGCGATGCAGTAAACACTGCATTGAGGCTACAATACAGATTAAGCCTAGAAAAATGTGAAGGTGAATTAATAAATATACGCATGGGCTTGAACATGGGTTTGATCACCGAAATGGATGAGACCAATCGAGGAGGAACCCGCGCCGTAGGTATGCCCATCAATCTGGTCGCAAGAGTCATGGATTTGGGTGGGCCAGGACAAATATTGATGACTAGAGTCGTCTATGATGATGCCAAACAATTTGTTCGCAATCATCCTGATTCTGGGCTCTCCGATAGAATTCTCTCCCCACCGGAATGGGTATCCCACGGATCCTACGAGATTGACGGGAACGATGAAAATATTGAGATCTTTGAAGTCGGGCTTGAGGGAATAGCACCGCTCACAGCGCCAACAGGATCAAAAAAAGCGCGACCTGCAAACCAAACAACAAATGAACAAGCAGGCAGCTCTGAGAATGTTACTCTTGAAGAGTCGAAGCCAATAGACATTGAAAACTCAGACGTCCTCATCAGTTACGCGGACGTTGACAATGAGCCTCTCCGCACTGGAGAAGATGGCTGGATTTCGCAACTGCAACGCAACCTCAAAGTGCGCATGGAACAGCTCTCTGGTGAAGAAGTTAAAATTTCCAAGCTAAGCGGTAAGGATTTCGAATCCATTGGTTCAGGTGGCGGAATCATCAAAGGAATGAACGAAGCAAAGGCCGTAGTTCCTGTCATTTCTCCCCCATTCACAAATTCTCCTGGATGCCAAAAGGAAATGGAAGTTTTCTACAATCCAGAAACTATCTCATCCCAAACAGGGTCAGGAACTGCTACCGGATCGAAACTAGTTAACGCGATCAAAATGCCCGTTCCCTCTGAAGAATTGCCAAATGCTATCTCTTCGGTCATAAC
>Ga0115002_10004645_pt1 | contig 16526 bp, 13 predicted proteins | sample ArcticOcean_MG_C_8_FD_89576 | JGI IMG/M metagenome (GOLD analysis project Ga0115002, IMG submission 89576) | Marine microbial communities from western Arctic Ocean - ArcticOcean_MG_CB11_86 | ecosystem: Environmental > Aquatic > Marine > Oceanic | place: Arctic Ocean: Canada Basin | collected... | reverse complement strand
GTGGTGTTGCGTTGATGCCCAAATAGGCACGGTTTAAACAATAAGCATAATACTGAATATCGTTGGCGACGACACGGAACCCCTGTTGCTTAAAATGCTTGCCGACCACACCTGTACCGGCAAAGACATCAAAGAACACACGACAATCGGGGGAGATCCGCCGCCGCATCTCATTTCCGAGGAAATCGAGAAGCGAAAACTTGCGACCGATGTAATTCACGCAGTCAGTTCTTCCTATAAAGAAAGTGGGGGAGGAGGGAGAATCCCCATTGCTTTGAAGCTACCAAAGCATGAGGGATTAACTAATAGGCATGAACCAAAAATAGGTCAAGGCCTTTTCCCAACTTTCACAGAAAGATCTTCGACTTTTCAAGTGCAATGATTACCTATAAACGAATCAAAAAATGTGGGTAACGGCGCACCGCTATTCACCTCAAGCTACTACAGATTGTGCAAGCACTTCTTGCAAAAACAACCCAGTGTGGGATCCCTTCACCAGCATCACATCCTCTGGGGTGCCCTCTGCAACCACAAACCCACCTTCTTCGCCTCCTTCGGGCCCCAAATCAATTACCCAATCTGCAGTCTTGACCACATCCAAATTGTGTTCAATGACAATGACCGTATTGCCCGCCTCGACCAACCGATCTAAAACAACGAGCAATTTTTGAATATCGGCAAAATGCAAACCCGTGGTCGGTTCGTCTAAAATATAGACCGTCTTCCCCGTGTTGGGCCTGGCCAACTCACGTGCCAACTTCACGCGCTGGGCTTCCCCACCCGACAATGTCGTAGACGCCTGCCCCATTTTGATATAACCCAACCCCACATCAAACAATGTTTGCAAAGATCGCCGAATAAGCGGCACGTTTTCAAAATGAATCAGTGCCTCGGCCACCGTCATTGTCAACACATCGGCAATAGACACGCCTTTGTAAACGATGTCGACCACATCGCGATTATATCGTTTTCCACCACAGGTTTCGCACGTGACCCACACATCGGGCAAAAAGTGCATCTCAATACAGCGCGCACCCAACCCCCGACACCCATCACAACGCCCGCGCTTGTGATTAAAACTAAAATTTCCAGGTTTAAACCCGCGCACCTTGGCGTCAGGCAAATTCGAATACAATGTGCGAACGACATCGAACACTTTCACATAGGTTGCAGGGTTGCTTCGAGGTGAGAACCCAATGGGCGTCTGATCGATATTGATCACCTTATCAACCAACTCTAAACCTTCCACATCGTCATGTTCACCCCAAGCCTTTTGCGCACCATTCACCCGCGCCGCAAGCACACCATACAAAACGTCGTTCACCAAAGAACTCTTACCAGAACCCGAAACGCCCGTCACACACGTCATCAACCCCAAAGGAAAAGCCACATCCACCTGCTTCAAATTGTTGTGGCGTGCCCCCATCACCTTGAGTTCTCGTCCATCGGAATGCCGCCTTTCAAGCGGCACATCGATGCGCATTTTATGTTTCAAATATTGTGCTGTCAATGACCCCTTTCCCAAAGCCAATCGCTTGGGCGAACCTGCCGCAACCAACCGCCCACCCTCTGTGCCTGCCCCAGGACCAAAATCCAACACATAATCGGCAGCCTCTAACGTGTCGCGATCGTGCTCAACAACAATCAACGAATTGCCCAGATCGCGTAAACGTTGCAAAGCAGACAACAACTGACGATTGTCGCGCTGGTGCAACCCAATGGTTGGCTCATCCAACACATACAACACACCCGTCAACCCCGACCCAATCTGACTGGCCAACCGGATGCGCTGCGCCTCGCCACCAGACAAGGAGGGCGCCCTTCGGGCCAAATCGATATATCCCAACCCCACTTCGTCCAGGAATCGCAAACGATTGTGAATCTCCGTCAATACCTCTCCAGCCGCTTCGTGTTCTCGCCCCTTGAGATCTAACCCGTTAAACCAGCTGCGCACATCTCTGATGGGCAATTTGACCACCTCAGGCAAAGTGCGATCCCGCAGACGAACCGCCGCACTCACAGGATTGATCCGATGCCCACGACAAGAAGGACATGGCACATCTTGAATGAATTCACCCATCTGACGCCGAAACCTCGGCGCCTGACGAACCAACGTTTCAATGGCCGGAAACAGCCCCCTAAATTGAAAGCTCAAACCCTCAGTGGCAGTCAACCACAGATTGCCCAAACCATATAAGATGGCCTGTTGCGCCCGATCTGGCATCTGGGAAAAGGGGGTGTGTATATCAAACTTAGCAGATTCACCAATCGCCGTAACCATTTGCCCCAGTAAACTTTTGGGATCAACCTCCCCCCAGGGCAAGACAGCACCTTGTGCCAATGTTTTCTTTTGGTCAGGTACCAAGGTATGCACACCCATCCCTCGTTGTGTGCCCAACCCTTCACAAGACAAACACCAACCCTCTGGGCTATTGAACGACAGCCGCTGCGGCGTAACAGGTTCAAAACTCTGCCCACACGACGTACAAGACAAGTGCTGACTGAATCGCGTTTCTTCCAAGTCATCGGGGGATGCCACAATCAAAATACCACCCGATAATCCCAACGCTTTCTCGGCTGAATCGGCTATCCGTTTGGCACTCTTTTTGGTAGCAGTGACCCGATCTACCAATACTTCTAAACGATGGGTCTGGCGATAATCAATCTCGGGTGCCTTGTCTAAGTTGAAGACGTTGCCATCCACCCGCCCGCGCAAATACCCCTCTCTGCGCGCCCGTTCAATCAACGTATTATAATCTTCCCCGCGACCCGGTTCTAATGGGGCCAGTAAAAACAGGCGTCGCCCTTCCGGCATTTTCAACACCCTCGTCACAATTTCACTCACGGTCTGACTGCCTGCGGGAATTTGACATTCGGGACAATACACGTCACCCAATAAACCAAATAATGCACGCACATAATCATAGATTTCTGTTACCGTGCCCACTGTTGATCGTGGATTTTTGCTCGCGGCTTTTTGTTCAATGGCAATGGCAGGAGACAAACCGACCACACGGTCTACCTTTGGTTTGGGCATCTGCCCTAAAAACTGGCGCGCATAAGCCGACAAAGACTCAACGTAGCGCCGCTGCCCTTCGGCAAAAATAGTATCCAATGCCAGGGATGATTTGCCCGAACCCGACACCCCAGAAATAACCGTCATTTTCTCGCGCGGAATGGAAACATCTACGCCCTTGAGATTGTTCTCCCGGGCCCCAAACACGTCAATCGACTTGATGCGAACATTCTTTGCCTTTCCATTAGACTGGCCATTCTTTGCTGCCAACAAATGTGCCCCAGAAAGGACCTCGTTGAGTGCATCTCCGGTGTGCGACCCCGCCACAGCCCGCAAATCATCAGGCGTGCCAACGGCAAGCAACTTGCCCCCCTCTTCGCCCCCTTCGGGGCCCAACTCGATCACCCAATCAGCGGTCTTAACCACGTCCATATTGTGCTCAATCACCACCACAGAATTGCCCAAATCGACCAAACGGTGTAAAACATTCAACAAATTCTGTATGTCGGAAAAATGCAAACCCGTCGTTGGCTCGTCTAGGATATAAAGCGTCTTGCCCGTGCTTGTTCGGCACAACTCTTTCGACAACTTCACCCGTTGCGCTTCCCCACCCGACAGGGTGGGCGCGGGTTGCCCCAAACGCACGTATCCCATCCCCACATCTACCAGCGTTTTCAAAACCCGATGGATATGGGGCACATTGGCAAAAAATGCGCAGGCCTCTTCCACTTCCATTTCGAGCACGTCGGCAATAGACTTGCCTTTAAAAATAATATCCAAAGTCTCCCGATTAAAACGCCGACCTTCACAGATAGGACACGTCACCCACACATCGGCCAGAAAATCCATCTCGACCAAATTGGCCCCATTGCCCGAACAGGCCTCGCATCGCCCACCCTTCACATTAAAACTAAATCGACCAGGTTTATAACCACGCACCTTCGATTCAGGCAATTCTGTAAACAACTTGCGGATGGGATCAAAAGCACCTGTGTAGGTTGCCGGATTGCTCCGGGGTGTGCGCCCAATGGGCTGCTGATCAATTTCAATCACCTTGTCTAACTGGTCGATACCCTCAATGCGCCGATGTGCCCCTGGTTCTGCCTCTGCGCCATTGAGATCGCGGGCCAACGCGGGATACAAAACATCGATGATCAATGAACTCTTACCAGAACCAGAAACACCCGTCACACAAGTAAACACACCTAATGGGATCTTCACATCAACCTGTTTCAAATTGTTTTGGCGTGCCCCTCTAATCCAAATGCCAGGGTGACGTTTGTTAACCAGCCGCCTTTCGGGCACTTCAATCTTACGCTTGCCCGACAAATAGGCTCCCGTAATAGATCGGGGCGACCGAGCAACCTTCTTCCACGACCCTTGGGCCACCACTTCGCCGCCCAAATGCCCAGGCCCGGGCCCAAAATCAACGACCAAATCGGACCGCATCATGGTTTCTTGGTCGTGCTCAACCACAATGACCGTATTGCCCACATCGCGCAAACGGCAAAGCGCGTCTAACAACCGAATGTTATCGCGGTGGTGCAAACCAATGGATGGCTCATCCAACACATACGTTACGCCCACCAACCCAGAACCGATCTGGCTTGCCAAACGAATGCGTTGCGCTTCTCCCCCAGACAGAGTCGGTGCCGTGCGATCTAACGTCAAATAATCCAGCCCCACATCGAGCAGAAACGTCAACCGACCCCGAATTTCTTTCAATGCATCTTCGGCAATACGCACCTGTGTCTCGGTCAGATCCAAATGGTCAAAAAACCCATGGGCTTGATCAATGGTCATTCCCGTTACATCTGCCAAAGATCGCCCATTGATACGCACACCCAATGCCTCTGCCTTTAATCGGGCACCCTTACAAACAGGACATCTCCCAACGCGCATATAAGGCGCCAGCCGCTTACGCATCACCGGATTGCTGCTTTCGGCGAACCGACGCTCTAAAGGTGTCAAAATCCCTTCAAACGTATCGCGATGTTTCTTCACTGTGCCATTGCGCCGGCGCCATTCAAACTGGATACGACCGTCCACGCCGTATAAAAGTTCTTTCCTTCCCGTTGCAGGGATCTTTTTCCACGGGGTTTTCAAAGTGGCTTTGTGCCGCTTTAATACCCCTTCGTAATAGTGATTCTGCCACCGATTTTTAGAGATACCCAACGGCGCAATGGCCCCATCACCCACTGAAAGAGAGTCATCGGGTACAACCTTCTTCAAATCCATAGCCACCTTCGTACCCAAACCGTGACAATCGGAGCACATGCCTTGCGGGCTGTTGAATGAAAACATCTGGGGCGTGGGTTCTTGCGCACTGCGACCACACGAAGGGCAAGAAAAGTTGGTACTCAGCAGAATGTCTTCTCCGTCTTCAGGACTCACAATGACTGCTGCATTGCCCAATTGCAAACCCGCGTCAACCGCCTCACCGATGCGCGCACGCATATCCTCTTTAACGACCAACCGATCAATCACCACCTCAATATAGTGACGCTTATAGCGCTCCAACTTGGGCACTTGCGTCAGTGTGATAATTTGCCCATCAACACGCGCTCGGATATACCCTTCTTTTTGCAGATCTTCAAACAAATCGAGGTATTCACCTTTGCGCCCCTGAATCAAAGAAGCCAAAACGTGAATCGCCTTGCCCTCACCCAAAGCCATGATTTGATCCACAATGCCATCTCGGGTTTGCGCACCAATAGGCGTATCATCGTGTACACAATGTGGCGTACCAATGCGCGCAAACAACACACGCAAATAATCATAAATTTCGGTCATCGTGCCCACGGTGGAGCGTGGATTTCGACCTGCCGTCTTCTGTTCGATGGACACTGTGGGTGACAAACCCGTAATTTGATCCACATCGGGTTTCTCCATTTGCCCCAAGAATTGGCGGGCATAGGCCGACAAAGATTCGACATATCGACGCTGCCCCTCGGCATAAATCGTGTCAAAAGCCAATGATGACTTGCCAGAACCCGAAACCCCCGTAAAACAGATGAGTTCGTTGCGCGGCAACTCCAAACTGACATTCTGTAAATTGTGAACCCGTGCGCCCTTAATACTCAAATGTCGCGTTTCCATCCCTACCCCTTGAATCTAAAATACTTAAAAAACCGATGGATTATCTTCACCAAACAACATACCAACACCCAAACTTAGTTGCAAAAAACCATGCCGAACCAATATACTACACAGACGTTCACCCCACAAGGTTCAATTCAACCCAAGTTTGTGATGTAGATCATCAGAATGTCAAAAAAATGGTAAAATCGCTTGTCAACCCACACTTTTCACTTTATAATTCAAGAAATTAGCCTCACTCCCCTCCAAGGATTGTAAATGGCCACAACGTCTACAACAAAGAAAATTCTGACCATCGACGATGAGCAATCGATCGTTGACCTCATTGTTGATATCCTTGAAACCAACAACTACACGGCCATCAGTGCCACCAAATGGACCGATGCGCTTGATGCCCTGAACCATGAAAAGCCCGACCTCATCTTGCTCGATTTGAAGATGCCCACGATTCACGGCACATCTATGATTGACTTTATCGTCAGTGAAGAGTTCAACATTCCCGTGATCGTGGTCTCTGGTTTTGTCACCGAGCAAGTCTCTGCCGAACTCCGCCGACAAGGTGTCAAAGGCATTGTCAAAAAGCCTTTTAAAGCACGCGTACTGTTAGACGAAATCGAAAAACATCTCAAGAATGATGAACGCCCCGCTGCGCCAGCAGCAAATGCGATGGATGCTTTATACAATCGCCCAGCAACATCGCTTTCCCAACCCAGCTAGGCAAGCAAAACACCCTCTATGGATGCACTTTATGGCGCATCTGAAACGGGTGAAAATGGCACACCTAAAACCGACCTGCCCCCAGCTAACGATATCCTCGAAGCACTCAAAAGAAATGCCGCCAAATCTGTGCCGGCAACAACACAAGCGTCGGCCCAACCGTCAGACTTACTCGACGCCCTCAAAAAACAGACCGCAAAAGCTAACCCCCAACCTCCTCCAAGACCCAAACAGGAAACGACCCAAGCGGCACCACCCAAACCGGAGATAACCCAAGCGGCACCAGCAGAACTCGAAGCCCCCCCTCTCCACAAAATGGCTGGTGGGGCACCCCCAATGAGCAGGCCGATAGACAATCTCATTACATCCTCCTCCTACGGCCCAGACGGGCCCAGACTTTGGTGTGCGCGAACACAGTGCGCGTCGTCGTCCACGCAAAAAGATGGATAAAGGCAATATGATGTTTTTCGGTGGCATTACCGTGGTTTGTGTCTTGGTGGCCGGATTCTTAGCCGTGATGCAATGGGTTGCAAGCGAAGCGCCCGTTGCAATGGAACAATTTAAGGCCGATTTGGAAAATGGCGTGAACGCACAAATGCAGGGCCAAATGAACCAAATGAAACAACAGATGCAACAACAAACAATTCAGCAGCAATTAAAAGCCGCCAAATCCAAATAAGGAAAAAGCCTCATATCTATTGGGGCTTTTTTATTGTAAAAAGTGGTAAGATCAGTCTTGCCAAAATCGCACCGTCGGTAGGCTTATCTCCCTTCATGCTAGGCCGATAAAAATCCTCTCAAAAACCAAGCCTATATCCCTCCATATAAAGCCAAATCATTTCGATCAGTAGATCCCCATCGAATTCCTTGACAAAACCTGTCGCACCGCCTTATATATCCCCCGTCCAACTTATCCTTCAAAAGAACGAACACCACAAGGAGTATTTCATGGCACTTAATGTTGCCGTCGTAGGTTTGGGCGGTATTGGCAACCGTCACGCCTCTATTTATAAAGCCAGCGAACATTGTAACCTCGTCGGGGTCTGTGACATCAACAAAGAACGCGCTGACAAAGCGGCAGACCGACACGAAACCCAAGCCTTTTATTCTATCAAAGAAATGTTAGGCGCAGGTTTGGGCTTGGATATGGCCAGTGTTGCATCCGCAGGCACCGAAAATGGTGGAGATCATTACAAACCCACAATGGAACTGCTCGAAGCGGGTCTGCCGGTCTTGGGAGAGAAACCCATCTCCAACAACATTGATGACGCACGTGCAATGGTAGCCAAGGCCAAAGAAAAGAATCTGCGCTACGGCATCGATCTCAACCATCGATTCACCCCCGCTGCCGCACGGGCCAAAGAATGGGTTGAACAAGGCCGATTGGGCGAGCTCAACATCATTAATATGACGATGTGGATTAACAACCCAAATGAAACCTCACCTTGGTTTCACTTGCGCGCCTTACACCCCCACTCAGTTGATGTCATGCGGTACTTTTGTGGCGATGTTGAAAAAGTGCAAGCCTTCTGCAAGCGCGGCATTGACAAAGACGGCAACCGGCGCAACTGTTGGTCCAATGCACAAATCAATATGCAATTTGAAAACGGCGTGGTCGGCTCACTTACAGGCAGTTACGACGCAACAGGCCCAGGCGGTTCCTATGGTCTTGAGCGCCTCGAAGTTGTCGGATCAGACGCCCGTTTCATTCTCGACGACGCCTGTGAACACTTACACTTTCACCCGCGTCGCTCAATGGAATTGGAAAACTACGATTACATTGGCGGCATGATGGCCTTTGGCGAAACCTTTGAAAGCCGCATTGGCCGCTGGATTGAACAAAACCTCGAAAATGCAACACCAGAAGATATTGAAGGATCGGGTGAAGAAGCCCTCAAAGCACAGATGGTCATTGAAGCCGCTATCGAATCGTGGGAAAATGGAACCGTCGTGACTGTCGCAAAAGCCTAAGGAGATTTTCATGTTACGGGTCTGTGTGATTGGCGTAGGGCCGATTGGCAATCGGCACGCAGATATTTATAGCAAAAACGAATTGTCAGAACTCGTTGGTGTGTGTGATATCGACGAAGCACGCGCAGATGCCACATCCCAGCGATTGGGTGTGGCGAGTTTTTACAACGTACAAAAAATACTCGACGAACTCAAACCCGACGTTGTCAGTGTGGCAACCGGGGGGTATGAATATAGCAGCGACCATTACGCCCCGACGATGCAAGCACTTGAGGCAGGCTGCCATGTTTTAGGTGAAAAGCCTATTTCCAACAACATTGCCCACGCCGAAGAAATGGTTGCCAAAGCCAAAGAAATGGGCGTGTGTTACGGCATAGATCTCAACCACCGGTTTACCCCCGCTGCGCGTTTGGCCAAAAAATGGGTCGACGAAGGTCGCCTTGGGCACCTGCTCTTTGTGAATATGGCGATGTGGATCATGAACCCTGCCGAAAGCTCCCCCTACTTTCACCTAAAAGCCCTCCACCCGCACACCATTGACGTGATGCGTTATTTTTGTGGGGACGTTGAAGCCGTTCAGTGTTTTGCCACCAAAGCACCTGGCCGAACCATCTGGTCCACTGCCCAATTCAATATGCGCTTTAAAAATGGCGTGGTCGGCTCTCTCACCGGCAGTTACGACATTGAACGAGGCCACCCTATGGAACGGTGTGAAGTGGCGGGTACAGGCGGTCGCTTCGTCTTAGAAGATATGTGGCACGAACTCACCCTCTACCCTGCGGGAAACCTTGAAAAAACCGTCTACACAGACCCTGCCTTTGGCGGGTTTGGCGACTTTATCGACACTTTCCGCGACCGCATTGGCACCTTTCTCAAACAAGTGGGCGACGGTGTTCCACCCGATCAAATTGACGGCTCGGCCCAAGAGGGTCTCGCAGCCCAAAAAGTGATCGCCGCCGCCATTGAGTCTCTCGACAACGAAACTGTCGTTTACGTAAAATAGGATTATGGAAAAAGTTCAGATTGGCATTCTCAGCCACGCGCACGGACACATCAACACCTATTGCAACGAAATGATGCACTTTGATGATGTGAATTTGGTTGCCACGTGGGACGACGATGAAGAACGAGGCCGAACCAATGCGCAAAAATTCGGCCTTGTTTTCTGTGAGAAACCCGAGTCGATTGTAAACAGCAATAAGATCGACACCGTGATGATCGGCGTTGAAACCAATCGTCACGCAGATCTTGTGGAACTGGCCGCCAGAGCTGGCAAAAACATTCTGCTCCAAAAACCAATGGCCACCACACTTGAAGACTGCGACCGCATCATCAATGTCATCCAGGAAACGGGCGTTAAGTTCAGTATGGCCTTTCAAATGCGCCACGATCCCGTCAATCGCAAAATCAAAGAACTCGTAGAACAGGGCATTGTCGGCAACATTGCCGTTGTCCGTCGCCGACACAGCATTCCCGTTTTGCTCAACCCCACCTTTGTCAACGGGCCCTCAAAATGGCACATCGATCCCGTTGCCAACATTGGCATGTTTTTCGACGACGCCACCCACGCCGCCGACTGGTTTTATTGGACCTTTGGCAAACCTGTTTCGGTAATGGCTGAGATCGATAACATTGTCACAAACGTGGCTCCCGACGACAACGGTGTTGCAATCTATCGATTCGAAAACGGAATGATCGGCACCCTCTTCAACAGCTCAACCACCCTGTTCGGCGTCAACACCACCGAAATCTACGGCGACAACGGCACCCTTATTCAAGACTACGGCGATTCACCCGCCACGTCCGCCCCCCGCTCAGCAGACGCAATCCCACTCAGGTACATTCAAAAAGACGACAAAGCGTGGACAGAACTTGCACTGGATATTCCCAAAAACCAAGGGGAACGCATTGCTGCTATTCCACGTCCATTCATTGACTACATCCGCGGCCTAACCGAAGAACGTGTTTCCCCCGAAGAAGGCCGTGTGTCTGTCGAAATGGTTCTCGCTGCCTACGAATCGGCCAAAACCGGCACCCGAATCAAGATCTAAACCAATCTGGAAATTGATCGACACCTCTCCCTTCTCTCCTCTTTCTCCTTTCTGTTTTTTTGAGGTACCCATGAAAATCACCAACATCAACACCCTCTGCCTTTCACGTGCCCACGAACCCGAGCGTCAATGGGTGACTTCAAAATACCGATCCATCAAAGCCGACTGTGCTATTGTCATTATTGAAACCGACGGCAACTTACAAGGCATTGGCGAGGCCTGTGCCTACGGAGTCCCTCCAGATATCAAAAGACGAGTGGCCGAACTTGCCAAAAGCCTCATCGGCAAAGATCCGTCAGACCCTTCAATCGCACCACCAACCACAGGTGGCCCACGCGCCGAAGAAATTGCAATTGCCGGCATCGATTGCGCGCTTTGGGATTTGCGTGGCAAAATTGAAAACAAAAAAGTCAGCGAATTACTCACCGACAAGCCGTTGGACAAAGTACGCCTCTACGCCTCCAGTGGATGTATGTACGACTGGGGCAAAGATCCTGAGCAGCTCGTCAGAGAAGCAATCGGGTACGCCAACGACGGTCTCACTGCAATGAAAATGCGCCTTGGCACACACTGGGGGTGGAGCAACGTGACACCAGATAAATTCATCGCACTGGCCCAAAAGGTCACCGACGCTGTGGGTCACAAAATGGAATTGATGCTCGACGGGAACTGCCGCCTAACCGAAGAAGAGGCCCTGCCCATTGCCAAGGCCTTAGACGAAATGGGTTGGACCTGGTTCGAAGAACCCATTCAACGCGATCCAGACGCCTACGCCCGACTTAACGCGGCTGTTAAAATGCCCGTCACAGGCGGCGAACCTTTCACCACACTTGAACAATTTGAACCCTATTTCGCCAAAAACGCCTTTGCCATTGCCCAACCCGACGCTGGCGTGTGCGGCATTACCGAGTGCTTCAAAATCGCCAAACGCGCCCACGAACTCGGCGTAGACCTCTGCCCCCACTCGTGGCACAACGGCCTAATGGCAATGGCCAATGGGCACCTCGTTGCCGCTCTCCCCAATCCTCGCGTGTTAGAATTGTGTATGATCCAAGGCCCACTAACCTGGGAAATCCTCAAAGAAAAACCCGCCATTAAAGACGGGTATCTCATTTTCCCAGACGCACCCGGTTTGGGCGTGGAACTCGCTGACAATCTCGAAGAAAAATTCCCTTACATTGAAGGCAACTACGCCGATCAAGTAGAGCGTTAGGAGCCTCGGCTTGCACGACAAAATCGACCTAAAACCTTAAAATGCCTACAAAAGCACATTCTTATTAAAAAAAAATTCCAACAAAACAAATACACAATATATTGTATTTTAAATATTTACATTTAAAAATATTCACTTTTGTTAATTTCAAAATCCAAAACATCACCTTTATCAAGCCCTCGGACAGGTTTCAAATCCAATGATGTCCACAATGCCCGAGATCGTATATTCTCAGCCTTCACATCCATCGCACAAAACCGATCAATTTTGAGCGCCTCAAACGCATATCGCATCAAACTGACCACCAGTTCTTTGCCATACCCTTTGCCCCAAAGCGACTTGTCCCAAATGCCAATCGGCAACCGCATCACCTTTTCTCCTTCCCGAATTCCTTATTATTTACATTGAGAAACGGCCCGCCTCTACCCTATAAGAGGTTCTTCCTCACAAACTGAGCAACTTTTTTTTCGAAGAGAATTTTTTCTTTGAAAGGTTCGCCCTCTGAAGTACAATGGGAACCCGTGAAACTCAGGCGCGAGACCCTAACTGCTGGCGAGGTTGGAACGATGAAGGTTTATTGGTAGGACAACTCAATGGCACAAACGAAGGCATCATCATTTTCGACACAGAGACACAAGCACTCTTTAAAAAAACGATAGAAAAGGAAGGTGAATAGATTGAACACAAACAAAGATGTGGATTCTACCGCAACGCCACTGGTATACACCACGCCTGAACGGCTCATTCAAGACTTTGCAAGCAGAGGCCTCGTCATACTATCGCCCGAAAGTCTCGGCATTCCACCAGAGGTCCACGACCGGGTCTACGAGCAGGAAAAGCAGGCCTATACCGCTCGAAAACCCGTGACACCCGCAGGTATACCCGACGTGCTTGATGTGATCAACTCCCCTGGCGTCGTCGCAGCCTGTAACCAACTCGTTGGCGAAAACTGGGCCATCGTGCCTTTCACACACAATGCATCCTTCACAAGCGGCGCCAGAGATCAACACTGGCACAAAGACGACAACGGCCCTTACAACGGTAGAAAACAACGCCACCACCAAGCCGTTCAAATTGAAATGCTCTATTACCCCCAAGCGGTTCGTCCCGACATGGGCCCCACCGCAACAGTGCCCTATTCACACTATTGGACATTCAACCACGAAGAGAATCATGACAATTTTGCAGGTGCCGATCACCTCGATTTCGATTACCAACTCGAAGGCATGGAACGCCAACCCGTCAGTGGTCGTGATTCGAAGTACGACAAAGACGACATCATCAATGCTCGTACCGCACACGACATTCGTATGCGGGAAGCCGTTACAAATTTAAAATGGCCTCTGTTGAAACAGTTTGAAGCCGCGCCACTTCGAGCCGGCAGTGTTGTCTTTTATTCGCACAACACATTCCACAGAGGAAATCATCGCCGTGACGATTGGAACACGTGGGCAGAAAACCCCCGTTTCATGTGGCGTTTCTACATCTATCGCACCACCGAACCAACCCCATCGCAGAGCGCCCCACCAGCCGAAGTCAGTTGGAAAGGTCTTGATCCACTGACCAACATCGACCTAACAGGCGTTAATGACGATGTCACCGCAGTGTGGCGATATCACAACCATTGGATACAGACAGGCCAGACGCCTCCGCCCCGGCTCGAAGCAGCGAGTCTCTCATCGGGTGAACGAGCAAAAGAGGCAGATCGCTTGTTCGCCCAACTCCATGAAAAACACGACGGAGCCGAACCCGCTCGAATCGGAGCGGCGTATAAACTCGCCTCCATTGGCGATACGGCACTGGCCGTGCGGCTCCTAGGTCAAGCCCTATACACAGACCGTGAAAGTGTGCGACGAGCCGCTACCTATGGCCTCATTGCCGTAGGCCCAGATGCAACAAGCACCTTTATCGAGGCCTCACAGTCACCTATCAAATGGGTCCGGAAAGCAGGTGTATACGGCCTCGGTGATGCCAGCCCCCTTACAGATGCGGTCTTGCAAGCCGCCGTTACCCGCCTTCAAGACGACTCTTCAGTCTACGTCCGTTCCGTCGCTGCCGGAACACTGGGTTGTCTGGGCCGCCGCGCAGCAGCCACAGGTGTCGGCAAATCTCTGTTTCCTGCGTGTCTTAACGCACTCATCCAAAGCCTTGCCCACGAAGAGAACCGGCTGTGCATGAACCACGCCCAACAACGCAGCATCAAGTTCGTGCGCCCTACCGATGACTGCGATGTATGCGAGGGCGGCGGTGTCGACTTTGGCCTTGAACGTTTTGAACCCGTCCGTTCAGCCGTGCGGGAAAATGCACTGTGGTCCATCGTGATCCTCTGTTCCCACGGCACTGCAATCACAGGCACGGCATTAGAACCAACCATACTTGCCTTGAAAGAAGTCGTGCGCACCGACAAAAACGTCATCTCTGTTGGTTTGGCCATGGATGCACTTACGCGCCTTGCCAACTTGGGGCCTCTGGATGAGAAGCCGGTACCCCTTATCAGCGATCTAAAAGCGAACCTTTTGGCAATTCTTGGCGAAGCACCCGTGCAAGGTTGGGAAGCCCTCGTCCGTGGTGGCCTCAGTTCTGAAACAGCATCCGCATTTATCACAGGGGACAAGATATGAATCGAAACGATGCCTATAATTTGGTCTGTGAATTTACCCAAAGTATCAGTTTGCGCCGTCACATGTTGGCAGTTGAGGCCGCTATGAGGGCCTATGCACGCCATTATGGCGAAGACGAAGAACTCTGGGGCATGGTCGGTCTGCTCCACGACTTCGATTATGAAAAATATCCCGATGTCACAACTCATGGCCACCCCAATACCGGCACGCCCATTTTGCGTGAACGCGGTTATGATGAGGTGGTCATTCGTGCAATACTCTCCCACGCCCCCGAAGTAACCGGAGTGAACCGAGAAAGCCTTTTGGAAAAATCGTTATATGCCGTTGATGAATTGACGGGTTTGATTCAGGCCGTTGCACTGGTCAGACCGTCCAAAAACATTGCTGAGGTTAAAATCAAGTCGATTAAAAACAAATGGAAAGACAAACGATTCGCAGCCGGGGTTCATCGCGAAGAGGTTGAAGCTGGCGCGGCTGATTTGGGCGTGGAATTATGGGATCATGCCCAGCGCGTGTTGGAAGCCATGCAAGCTATCGCTACAGAATTGGGCGTCGATGGAGAAACCCAGGAGGCCTCCAGCACTTGAAAGTGGTATGCCACACGCCGATTGGTGGATTCAAAGACTCTATCCCAATTGGAACGGCACGAGGTGATTTGCACAGATATAATACAACAGGGGGTAAGGACATCATTGTCGTTACCCCCTTTTCGCAATGTTTCACCAAGCCAAACATCCCTCATTATCCCCTAACCTTCCAATCATTGCATTTTATCATTTGCCAGTTTTACTGAAAATCCATTCCTTAATAGTGCCCATCAACGAGGCGCGTGTTCAGCATTTTATAGACCAGAGCGCCTTATGCGATAGATCTGCAACGAAAATGTGTCCTATTTCAATACCGAACTCAACAAAGGAATGAAACCAAAATGAGCATAAAAAGTACCTTGTCAGGCTTCCCAGAGTGGTTGCCAGAGGACCGGATAGTGGAACAGAACATTATCAAAACGATCCAAGACAAATTCGAACTCTACGGCTTCGCCCCCGTAGAAACGCGTTCCGTAGAACCACTCGACGTCATTCTATCAAAAGGTGAAACCGACAAAGAGATCTACACCCTTCGACGCTTGCAAGCCACCGAAGACGAAGGCAACAAGGGCATTGGCCTACACTTTGACCTCACCGTCCCCTTTGCTCGATATGTGATCGAGAACCGGAATGCCCTATCATTCCCATTTCGACGATATCAAATCCAAAAAGCGTGGCGCGGCGAAAGACCTGGAATGGGCCGGTTTCGCGAGTTCTTACAAGCCGACATCGACATCGTCGATACACGCGACCTCACCATTCACAGCGATATTGAAATTGTGCAGATCATGGACGACATCTTAAGCAGCCTACCCATACCCAAAACTCAGCTTCATGTGAACAACCGAAAATTACTCGAAGGCTTTTATCGCGCATTGGGCATTGAAAACACAACCGAGGTCTTAAGAATCATCGACAAAATGGACAAAATCGGCACAGAAAAAGTGCGCCTCTTCCTCATTGAAGATCTGTCCATTGACGCACAAACAGCTGAAAAATGCCTAAGCTTGGGCACGATACGCACAAGTGATCCCAGCGAACTTAGAAAATCCGTTGAAGCCCTTGGCATGGAACACCCCCTACTCGAAGAAGGCATCACCGAGCTTTGCGCCGTTCTTGAAAAAGCACCCGCAACAGAAACAAGCAATATCCTTGCAGACCTCAGCATCGCACGTGGGTTCGATTATTACACCGGAACAGTATGCGAAGTTAAATTCCTCGATTTCCCCAAATACCCAACCATTGCCGCCG
>Ga0115002_10004644_pt1 | contig 16534 bp, 11 predicted proteins | sample ArcticOcean_MG_C_8_FD_89576 | JGI IMG/M metagenome (GOLD analysis project Ga0115002, IMG submission 89576) | Marine microbial communities from western Arctic Ocean - ArcticOcean_MG_CB11_86 | ecosystem: Environmental > Aquatic > Marine > Oceanic | place: Arctic Ocean: Canada Basin | collected... | reverse complement strand
GGCCCGCAAAACATGGGCGGTAATATCGGCTGAACTTCGATCAAAGGGCAATGTCCCCCAGCCGCGACAAAACGTGGGCCAACCGCCGTTCCGGTTTTGCAACCCCAACAGCCAGACAACGCCGGCTTCCAAGGACTCTTGTTCTTGCTCAGAGATTGAGTCCTGCAATTGTTCATCGCCAAGATTCATCAAAGCCAGCATCGCGCCAGGCGTGTCATCCGCGTCGGGCACTCCGCCGGGTAAATCAGTCCACGCCCAACCGCCCGGGTCGGCATTCGTATAAGGATGCACTTCGCGGTATTGCTGTTCCAGCAACCAATCACGAATCGGCTCGCGGGCTTCAACGGGCAAGTCCTCTTGAAGGGCATTCACCGACAGCGTGGTCACCCAAGTGGCCAAATTCGTGTCGATGGGCCAACTGCCGTCTGCTTGAACCGACTGAACAATAAAATCAATCCCACGCATGGCAACTGCATGATCGGCCCGTCCCATTCCGGCCAAGCTCATCGTCACAAAACTGGTTAACGGCGTCGCTTCTAAGAAGCCCCCATTACCAGGCTGAATGCGTTCCAATACCCGCAGGCTCGGTTTCACAGCGAGCGAACGAATGAACCGTAAAATCGGGTTCCAAGTTTTTTTCTTTTGAAATCGAACATTGCCAATGGCGATGAGTGCGGGTAACGCATAGCTGACCACGGGCAACTTCACCGTTTTATAAAAATTCGCAGGCAAGCATGCCAATTCAAAGGGCAGTGCAGTGATTTCATCCCACTCGATCAAACCGGCCAACGCACAATGTGTAAGAATTGGAATCGAAAACGTTTTATCTTTTCCGTAGCGTTCGATGACAGCCTGCACGCCCCCCACATCGTCAATGTATTCCTTAGCCTTCTGAACTTGGGCAGAATAACGTTCAGTCGATTCGGTCGCATGAAAAACAGCATGGGCCAGCATGGTTGTTGAGATATTACTAAGGCTTTTAACCGTGTCGCCCCATCCGCCATCGTCATTCTGATGGTCGGCCAACCAAGCCAGTCCGCCGTTGATAAGCTTCGGGAAATCGACATCTGAATAGGCGTCAATGTCGTCCGCGTCTCGTTGCACCAATTCTAACGCCATCACAGCGACTGCCGTGGAAAGCGCTGAAGTCGAAAGTTCACCTTCCCAATAACCGCAGTCCGACCTGGCCGAAAGCAAAGTCGATTTTGCTTTTCCGTAGCTGGCTTCAATGCGGCCTGTTGGAAGTTCAAAATTCATGAATGAACCAAAGTTTGAATGTCGCAAATCGAGAATCGAAATCAGAAATCTAACGAATCGAGGCTGTCCATCAGTGTATCCATCTCATCCTTCTCTTCCGATTGGTGGCCCGATTGTCGCTTCGGAATTCCGACCGACATGCCAACCGTCTCACGGCCATCCGCTTCTAACTCGACATCCCGTTCTTGGGCAGCCAACTCTATCGCCGACGGGGCGCCGAATAGTTTTGAAAGATCAATTTTCATCCCAGCCACCTCACCAGGAGCACCTGCAACCGCAGGCGTTTTATGACCAGGGAAGATGATGGCGTTTTCAGGACAAACCCGACTGCAAGCTGGGCAACCTTTTTTACAACTGTCTTGCTCTTCCACCAAAATGCGGTCTAACCCATCGACTCCATACACGCCGAACAGACAGAAATCGATGCACTCCATACAGTTCGTGCAGCGGCTGTAATCAATCACCGGGTACCACCGGCGTTTCGTGGCTTCCTTAATAGCTAATCGATTCGCGTCTGCAGGTTGGTCTGCTATCGGTTCGTGGCCAATATTGCCATTTTCGGTCTGCCCGTTCGTAGGCGGCGCAGCCGGACTTCCGAGATCAAAACCGCCTAACGAAACTGTTTCGACCGATTGCTCATCGGCAATCCGCAAAATTTCGGCAACATAAACTTGCGGACCAGAATGGTCTCTTAAATCAAGGCTGTAAATTTTTCGGTTGGGAACTTCAGGGGTTCCAATCGCATTCGGATACTGTTTTTCATCTTCATCCAACGAAGGAATGTCATCTTCTAATTCCTCGTCAGACTCCGATTTCAGCAACGTCTCACCTTCGTGGCCTTTGACTCCTTGTCGGTCGAGAATCCAATGCGCCCCTCGCGGGTAAAGCCAAGACAAAAATATAATGTCGCCAACCACCGAACGTAAAAATAGCAGACCCGTATGATCTTTCGACATGTCGTACAAATGAGGCACGACAGAAACATCGATTTTCGGTTCTAATACCAATTCTGTCAAAATGTCTTCTTCCAATTGCCGTTTCGCAGGGTTATTGCCTTGTCCCTGCGAAATCACAACTGTCAGCTTTTTCGCTGCCATCTGTTCTATCCTATGAGCTTCCAATTTCGGAAACGCTTAACTTAGTTCAATTGGCCTTTAATCAATCTTTGAGTCTCATCCCAGCCTTCGTCAAGCAGTTTGAGATAATCATCCGGGGTCAGCATGTTGGCTTCGGTTTGCATTCGAAACAGCCAGCCTTCGCCGTAATTGTCGGTATTAATTTTTGAAGGGTCGTCGAGCAGGGTTTCGTTGAACGCCACAATTTGACCCGCACAGGGCGAATACAATGTGGAAAGTGCCTTCGAACTCTCGATTTCCCCAATCTCCCCTTTTTCCTGAACTGCGGACTGTTGGTCAATAGCCCAGTCTAAAAAATAAACATCCTGAAGTAACCGCACCGAGTAAGAAGTAAAACCGACCCGAAAAGCATCTCCGTCCGCCTGAAACCACATGTGATTTCTTGCGTACAGCCGATCTCCCGGTATCTGCGCTTCGAATTTCCCCATCATGAAAACGAGATCGTCAGACATCTATTTAATTCTTGGGAAAGTCAAAACTGGGAAAGTGGTTAGGTAGGAAACAGGCCAATAAAATCGGTGTAATTCTAGTACTTTACAGGCAGGTTTTATCGTCGCATAAAGATCGATTGATTGCAAATCGTTAGCCATCAGCGGCAAACCCATCACGAGTTTCTGAATCAACTCTGGATACCCCACCTTTTTGACAATTGAACCTGCTTTAATATCTTCTAATAGTAGAACCTGTTGGGCACCAAAATTCAAGGTATGGGCTATTTTGAAAGGCTTAACTCTCACTTGAAACTGAACCTCTCAGACCGAGAAACCACCACAAACTCTCGGTCAACACAATTCATGGGGCCAGATTCTGGACGAACGCAGGTATGCGTGGGTATCATCGTTCGTCTAATCATCTCAGCTCTCAAGCAATCTTCACCTTTGAACTGGAACAACTCACGTGAAAAATCGACATCTTCGCTGTGCAAGTCTACTCCTGCTATTCTTTACCATCACTGCCACATCGGCCTATTCGGCAGACAAACCTGCCAAAGAGAACTGGATTCAGCTCTTTAACGGCAAAAACCTTGACGGCTGGAAAGTCAAAATTCGTGGGCATAAGTTAGGCGACAACTTCGGGAATACGTTCCGAGTCGAAGACGGCCTCTTGAAAGTCAGCTACGATCAGTATGAAAAGTTCGACGAAAAATTCGGCCACATCTTTTATGAAAAGCCTTTCTCTCATTACTTGCTAAGAATGGAATACCGGTTCGAAGGCGACCAAGTTCCAGGCGGACCCGGTTGGGCGACTCGAAACTCGGGAGCCATGCTCCACGGCGAAGCCCCGGAGGATATGGGCATCGATCAGAAATTCCCCACATCCATCGAAATGCAACTGCTCGGCGGTAACGGCAAGGCTAACCGAACCACGGCCAACCTCTGCACGCCAGGCACCAATGTCGTCATGGATGGCAAACTCATCACCCGCCATTGCATCAGCTCGAAATCAAAAACCTATCACGGCGAAAAATGGGTGACCGTCGAAATCGAAGTTCGCGGCAACCAAGTCATCAAGCACATTATGGACGGCAAAACGGTCCTCGAATACAACAAGCCACAACTCGACGACCGAGACGAACACGCAAAAGCCTTAATCAAAAAATACGGCGGCAAACAGTTAACCGGCGGAACAATCTCACTGCAATCGGAAAGCCACCCCATTTCCTTCCGCAAAGTAGAATTGCTTGAACTAAAAAAACCACAAGCTCAATCGCAAGCAAAGCCGTTCTTACCAAAAAACATCAAGCCGACCCGAGTAGTTGCAACGTCTTCCGACGATGTCGAAGAACATCTCGACATCGATTACGCTCAGTACGGCGAACGCAAAATGCAGCTTGACTTATTCGTACCCAAAAATGTCGCAGGCCCAAAACCAACTGTGGCTGTCATTCATGGCGGCGGCTGGATGAAAGGCAATAAATCAGGATTTCGCGGCCTCGCGCAGGCCCTGGCAGCTCGCGGTTACGTGACAGCGGCTGTCGGTTACCGCTTAGGAGGCGAAGCTAAATTCCCGGCGGCAATCCAAGACTGTAACGCCGCCGTCCGCTGGTTGCGGGCCAACCACAAAAAATACGGCATCGATCCAAACCGCATCGGAGCCGTCGGTGGCTCGGCAGGCGGACATCTTGTCGGATTGATGGCGGCCGCCGCTGATGTGGAATTGATGCAAGGTTCCGGCGGTAACGCAAACGAATCGAGCGCACTTCAAGCCGCCGTCGTGATGGCGGGTCCGTTAGAATTGGCAACCGGAAAAGTGGCTGACCGATCGAGAGAAATCGAAGACTTTTTCTCAAACCGCTGGCTGGGAAAAACGGTCGATGAAGACGTCGAAATCTACAAACTGGCATCCCCCTTCAGACACATTTCTAAAACAACGTCCCCCATGCTGTTCATGACGGGTGAGTACGATTTTCCAGAACGCAATTTCCCCAGTCGCGAAAAGCTAAATGCACTAGGCATTGAAACCGGAATCAAAGTCTACAAATACGGCAAACACGGTTGTTGGAACCAGTACCCGTGGTTTGACATTATGGTGGATGACATCGATTCGTTCTTGTCAACAACGCTCAAAAAGTCACCCGCTCAACAATCGCTACATTTCCTGGACGCCAATTGGGGTGAAATACGTCGATCTGTTAACCGGTTAGAGCTTGTCATTTCCAAACCACCTAAGGATGGAAAAATTACAATCCCACGTCTGAACAACCCGATAGGCGTCGTCTACCTGAAAGGCGACTCAAAGCAGAAACCATTGCAGTTGAAACCAGGGTTAGACGATTGGACTATCCAATTGAAATCAAAGGCGATCGATCCAGGAACAACGATTATCGTTGAGACCATCGGCACTGCCTTTCTGCCGACGGTTCCTCAAATTGTCAATTCAAATAAAACTGGCGCCGTCACCCTAGCCGCCCACAATGCAGTCACCCACGGAAAACTGTTACGCTATGAACCCCAGCCGCACAAAAATACGGTCGGTTATTGGGCCAATGAAGCCGACTGGTGTGAATGGCATTTCTATCTCGACCAGCCGGGCAACTTTGATGTCCATATTCTACAAGGCTGCGGAAAAGGGCAGGGTGGTAGCACGGTCGCGGTTTCGGTCGGCGAACAGAACGTCAAGTTCACCGTTGAAGACACCGGCCATTTCCAAAACTTTAAAGACCGCAAAATTGGCACTATGAGCTTTTCGACTTCAGGCTTGCACACATTGAAGATCAAACCAATCTCGAAAGCGAAAAACGCCGTCATGGATGTAAGACAGGTGAGATTAGTGCCTGCAAAATAATTTCATGAAAGAATCGCGGTTATGAAAACGATGCTCTCATTGCTGATGCTGGTCCTGACTTGTTTTGGCACGATCAAAGTAATTGCTGCCGAGAAGAATCGCCCCAACATTGTGCTGATCATGGCCGACGACATTGGCTACTCCGATTTCGGTTGTTTTGGTTCCGAAATCGATACGCCCAATTTAGATAAATTAGCAGCAGGCGGTTTGCGGTTCACCAACTTCTACAGCGAGAACATGTGCTGGGTTTCTCGGGCCGCCATGTTGACGGGCATTTATCACAAAACGTCACTGGCCAACTCGGCCATTCATCCCCGGTGCGCCACGCTGCCTGAAGTTCTTAATTCAGCTGGTTACCAAACTTTAATGTCGGGTAAATGGTACCTTGCCGGGAAGGGCAACAAGACGGTCTTTCCAGTCGATCGCGGTTTCGACAGCTCATATGGAATTCTGGGCGGTGCCGCAAGTTTTTTTGCCCCAGCAAAATGTTCAAAAAGCACAACATCTCGAACAACTCTTCACGGACTGGCAAAAGAAGCAAATTCATCGATCAAAATAAATAACGGCATCCTCAAACAGCAGGTTCTGGCGTAGTTCGGTCTAGCTGCAAGGTAAGCATTCGAATTAGTTTTTTGCGATTGATGGGTTTCGTTAGGTATTCATCACAGCCCGCTTTCAAACATTTTTCACGATCACCCGCCATCGCATGGGCCGTCAATGCGATAATCGGTCGATGATAACCCGCATCTCTCAATTTCGCAGTCGCCTCGTAACCATCCATCACTGGCATTTGCATATCCATTAAAACCACATCGAACGGCTCTCGATCGTCCTCTGCTTGCAGGGCTTTTTGCAGGCCAATCAATCCATTCTCAGCAACCATCACTTGCGCTCCCGCTTTTTTCAGAACGAAGGCAATCAGCCGTTGGTTATCGGGACCATCTTCCACCAGTAATACTCTCAGTTGTCCGTCCCGCTGAGTGATTTCCAAATCGACCGCCATTATCTCGGTAGGAACTGGCTGCAAAGCTTCAGAACATTCGGTCAACATGCGTGTGTCGTCTAACCGTCCGGGGTAAATCGAAACGGCAAATCGGCTGCCTACTCCCGGCGTACTTGTCACGGTAATATCACCGCCAAGCATATCGGCAAACCGCTTGCTAATTGTCAGACCTAATCCAGTTCCGCCAAACCGCCGATTCATCGAACCATCGGCCTGTGAAAACGGCTCGAAAATCACATCCAGTTGTTCTTCCGACATTCCCATCCCGGTGTCAATCACCTCAAGGACCAACATGGAATCAGACTCGCTTGTCTTTTCAGACATTGAGACGACAAGCTTCACTTCACCGTGCTCGGTAAACTTGATGGCGTTGCCGACGAGATTCGTCAAAATTTGTCGGAGTCGGGTTGGGTCGGTCTCGACCATTTCTGGTATGTGCCCTTGATACTCCACCTGAAAAGAAATATTTTTCATGATGGCCCGTGATCGCATCAGCGAGGCAACTTCGGCAACAAGTGTCCGTGGAGAGCAAACCATTTTCTCGATGACAATTTTGCCAGCTTCGATTTTAGAAATATCGAGAATATCATTGATGATCTGCAGCAGATGATCGCCGTTGCGCTGAATCGTTTTGATATATTCTTTACGGTCCTGTTCCTCGGCATCGTAGTCATATAACAAATCGGTGTAGCCAAGAATGGCCGTCATCGGCGTGCGAATTTCGTGACTCATATTTGCGAGAAATTCACTTTTCGAATGGTTGGCAGCTTCAGCTGCGTTCTTCGCCTCTTCCAATTCCGATGTTCTTTTTGATACAAGTTTTTCCAATCCATCATGAGCGGACTGTAACTTTCGATTCGCGTCTTCGACTTGATCTAACAACGAATTGAACCCGGAACACACGGCCCCGAATTCGTCGCTGGAATCTTGCTGCATCCTCTTTGAATAATCCTCTTCGGCAGAGATCTCGCCCATGATTTGTGCCAATTTCAAAATTGGCTTTGTAAAAGATTCTTGCAAACGTCCAGCTAACACAATTGAAATCGCCAACGAAACGAGCATCACAATCGAAATAATCCAGACGTACTGAACCATCATGCCATTGATGTCTTGAGTGGCCGCCCTTAAGGTAATATGCCCGACAAATTCCGAATCGGCTTCAATTCTTTTACTCAAGTTCAAATCACCATTGGCTGCAAAGAAATATTCGTTTTCAGGAAACGGGCTCCCCTGCTGAGGAGCCTCCGCACTTGCGGTTTCTGGGAAACAAGTAAATAGTTTCCCTGACGCATCGTACAGGCATGCACTTTTCACTTCCGGCTGGCTTTGCAAAGATGACAAGAGTTCTTGTGCTGTTTCAACATCATTAAAATCTAATGCCGCTGAAACGTTTGCTGCAAGAACGTCTGTCAGTGAATCAAGCTGATTAATTCTGGACGACCGAATCATCGAATAATTGATCATCAAGAACGCACCGGCAGCCAACGATAATGCGACGGAAATCGATATCGCCGTTAGCAAAATCAGTTTTGTTCTGATGGAAATATTTCGGAATAAATTCACTTCACCACTTTCCCCACTCTAAGTAGTTTCGAGCTAATTTTTAGCTGGGCTCTAACTGCAAACGCAGGATGAATTTCAAACTTAAGTTTGTTCTCTTCGAGATAGAACCGAATCATCCCGCCTTGCTGTATAAAGTCAGGAGATTCACCAACAAGTAGAACGGGCATACCTTTAACATTTCGCATAATTTGACTTGTCAGTTTACGGTCTTGCTTTTCGGGAAAATACAATATTTGGCACGCCCGTAACTGGCTTGCAGAGGTGATCTTCCAAATCTGAATCCTGCGGTTTTGAAGCATTTTCTTCTTAGCAATGGTCTGCAGATTCGCGTCGAAAGAGACACTCCCATCCCCCACGATACCAATGACAAAAGGGGGCTCTTTGATTTGGTCGTCTTGCGACACAAAAGTTGGCCACGTCACGTATTTCCCGAAATTATACAGGTACGCCGCCTTAATCTGATCCCCTCGATTTACGAAACCTTCTTGTTCTTGCGCTTGCAGTCCGAAATTTGACACAGTACACATCACGACCAAACTTGCCAGCAAACCAATGAGGCCAAAGCGCACACACGCCAGCCGCACGGCTGCATGCAGCCGACGCCCGAACAATTGCTTTGAATGTGTAGCCCACTGGAACGTCATAATTTCCTGTGATTCAATCCTTGTTCTTAATGCCTAAAGATGGCTTGTGCAAAAACGCCTCGGTTCACTGCAGTCGGTGTCGTCGAAAAAATGGTGTCCTTAAATTCCTGGCGATGAGATTGCAACAAGTTTTGCCCAATTATTGATAACTCCCAACATTGATTTGGTCGCCAACCAAGCCGCAAATCCATCGAAATGTAACTGTCCATATCAAGGGCAGGCAGACTATCGGTGTACCTGCCGATCACGTCGAATTCAAAATTATTTGGTAAATCCCACATCGTCATCAGCGATGCTTGGTTAAATGGGTTGAAACCTTCTTCATCATCCAATTCCGGATTATAGTCTTGCCTCTGTAATCGCATGAATGAATACCAACCTTGCAAAGAAAGGCATTCTGTCGCAGCCCAATTTCCTGAGATCTCAATCCCATAAGACTCCGCATCTGCCCCATTTGTGAGTTCGCCAAATGCGGTAGAAGGCGGTCCAAACGACAGTCCAGTTAGCGTCGCAGTCCGCAGACTGTCGTAATGGTTGTAAAAGGTAGTGACATCGTAGCTCACATTTTCCGTGACTTGAGTCCGAAACCCTGCTTCCAATGCGGTCAACTGCTCCGAATCAAACCGACGACTACCGCTGTACTCGTAATGCACCGGCGGAGGCATCTGATTAGGCACGCGGGCCACAACATCGTTATCGATAATCGACGGAGTGCGAACGGCACGTGACGCTGCCAACCAATAGGCGTGGTACTCGTCCGGCGACCAAATCGTCCTGACGCTTGGCTGAAATTCGGCCCCAGAGAATGTGTTGTATGAGAATTTCGAGCCGACAATCATCGACAGCTCTTCAGTGAAAAGCGGAAATTGATCTTGTATGAAGGCACTCACTCGATTGATCGTGCTGCTGTTCGGCTCAAATCGTAACACGAGTGGATTCGGGGCCCTGGAATCGAATGAGGTAAACCGATAACCAGCCCCCCAAGTCACATTGTGACAATCGGCAACAAGTAATTGATGCTGGTATTCTATGTCCAACACATCGACATCGAACTCAAGATAGATTTCGTTTCGGCTGTTTCGGTCGTAATAGAATTGCAGTGAGGTCGTCTCCGTGTCGCTTATCTGTCGGTCCCATCGGCTGAGAATATGGGCACCACTCATCTCCAAATCGGTCACATAAGGTTCAATGAATGGGGCCGCAGTCGTGGGAAATAGGCCACTCTCACCCGCGGTCCCACTGTAAAGTTCACCTTGCAATGTCAGCCTGTCATCGCCTTCACAACTTGGCTCCCAATCAGCCTGGAATCCGAGGCGCCCAAAACGCCAATCATCGTGCGACCCGGCTGCATTAAATCCGCGATTACGTTCTGTGTGTTTTCCATAAATTCGGTACGTCGTCTCATCGCTCAATCGGCCACCATACCGGAATGAATTGATCGACTTGTCTTGATCTCCCCCGCCTGCTGTTACCAACATGCCTTGGGTCTCACTGCTTTTCTTCGAGATGATATTGATCACGCCATTAACGGCATTTGCCCCCCATTGAGTCGCACCGGGGCCGCGAATGACTTCGATGCGTTCCACATCTTGAAGAATCATGTCCAACGTTTCCCAATACACGCCCGAAAACAAAGGCGTATAAACGCTACGGCCATCGACCAAAACAAGCAGTTTATTTGCGAACCGGCCGTTGAAACCACGGGCCGAGACAGTCCACTTATTGGCGTCAATTCGGGCAACCTGCAACCCGGGAACCAACCGTAGAACATCGGGAATACTATTGGCACCGCTACGACGAATCATCTCTTGCGTTACAACAAAAATAGCCGCAGGCGATTTTCCCACGGTACTTTGTGTTTTGGTAACCGAAGTCACCTCTAAGTCAAAAGCAGGGACAACCACATTCGTCTTGCCCAGGGACTCTAAATCGAGGTCCAATATCTCATTGTCTGCAGACTCAGTCGATTCCGCTGGAGAATATTCGACAGTGCTGTCTGCAATTCTTTGAATTAGTCCGATTCCCTGATTGGAATTTTCCTGAAACGGAACTAATCTTGAGCAAACACTGGAGTGTATAGAAATGTGATCAGACAGCCAAAGCCAAACTGCCAACGTATCCTGGAATATCTACGGTGATAATCCATCATCAACCTCGATCATATTTTATAAGCCAATGCTTCCGGGCACTAAAGCAGTGGTCTTAAGTGTGTTTTGAGATGAATCCGCATTTAGAGTGTGTTTAATTTGAAAATATATTGGAAAGAAATTATTTTCAACACCTCTTAAACATTTGCCTCTTCAAACAACCCTCGCTGTAATAATTGCAAGCATCGTGTTGAAAATTAGAAAGGGATTCTAAATAGTCATCGAACATTGACCGGCGTCTAAACAGAGAAAACAGGAGGGGATTTCCGCAAGCCGATTAGCTTTTAAAAGAAAGTCCGGTTAGAGAAACTCAGGAGTCGAAAACGACCGATCTGAATGGGTGGAAATACCCCGTTTCACACGGAAATCATGACGGCGAAAATTCGATGCAACTCTGAATAAGAAAATTACGCACCACGACCGAAATACAAATCCAAGTGGCTAGAATTTTGCTTCGGCGTCAGCAGGCTGACAACGCAAACCAGTATACCCGAGCAGCTAAAGCCGAACACAAATGGGTGCAATTGAACGATCGAATCGAACGGGTGCAGTAAATCGCAAAGCACAAAAACAGACGTTCCACCAACAAGACCGGCGATCACACCAGCAGTCGTCGTCCGTCTCCAAAACAACGTGGCCAAACTCGGCCAGAACAGCGATGAGGAACCACCCGCCACGTAGTAAATCACCAACGGCTGCAAAAACGGCGGCTCGGTCAATGCCAACAAGAAAACGGCCGCCCCTGCAACGGCTGTCACTATATAACTCAGCCGTTTAGTCGACTTCGTACTCATATTCGGGCAAAAAGTCTTTTGCACTAAATCGCGAACAACGGACGCAGAAATCACCAACAGGGCAGAATCGACGGTCGACATCACCGCAGCAAACGGGGCAGCAATCAACAACCCAACCAACAACGGGTGCGCCACTCGTTTCGCCAATTCGGGCACCGCCTGGTCAGACTCGTGCGGGGCCAACCCTAAATCGAGCGCATGCGCGCAATTCATCGTAATCAAGCTGCTGCCGTACATCAGCAGAAAATACGGGGCCAACACATACAAAGCCCTTCGAAGTGCCTTGGTATCTCGAAAGGCCAACATACGGGGAATGGTCGTGGGCATCATCACCGCCCCCAATGAACGCAGCAAAAACATCGAAATCCCCAACCCAATCGGCAGCCAAACATCGTCTAACGGAGCACTGTCAGGGTCTGCGTCTTTCTTCAGAAATTTTTGTGGCCCGGGCAAATACAAATAGGCGTGGCGTTCAGTCTGCTGCCCTTTGGCAATCGCTGCTGGGTCTTCCCGAGTCGCCAATGATTGCGTCGCCTTTTCTAATCCACCCACCGCGCTCACCGCCATCGGAACGAGCATCACAATGCCGATAATCATGACGATTCCCTGAAGCGTATCGGTCCAGGCGACTGCACGAAAACCGCCGTAAGTGGTGTAAGCCACAACCGACACGGTAAACACCAATAGCCCCATGACGTAACTGGTTTCCAGAATACTTTGCAGAATGCGTGCTCCGGCAACAAATTGCGCCATCAGATAAACCGTGGTCACAAACACAATCACCAAAGCATAAACCACGCCCACCGTATGGCTGCGATACCGGTCGCGTAATAAATCGACCAAAGTCAGCGCCCCGGTTTGCCGAGCCAATCGGTTAATGCGTTTTCCTGCGACCACAATTCCAATAATGGCCGTCACCGTCGATCCACTCACCCACAAACCCATCGACCAGCCGTATGAATATATTAAGGAAGGGTATCCCAAAAACGATCCGCCGCTGGCCAAAGTTGCCACCCACGAGAAGGCCAACACCCAAGCCCCGAAACTTCTACCGCCCACGTAATATTCTTCTTCAAACCCATCTTTCTTCAGATATTTATGGGCGACAATGGCAATCACAAACACGCCGACCATGTACCCAATAAACGGGATCAGGATGTAAGGGTCGGTCTGATGCAATTCATACCAGCGGGCGGTTTCTTCACCGCCAACCGCAAGCAGTTGATTCATCGGTATTCAATCGTGAAATAAAAACTCAATTAATCAAACGACCAAAAATCTGATCGGTCAAGACGATGTCGTTGAAGCAGTTTCATTTTCAGCATTCGGAAACTCAAGATACGGCTCCTCATCCTTCAAAATAAAAACTGCAAAGCACCAAGTCGCGATGGTCGTCCCAAACCAGGGAATAAACAGCCCCCAGACAACCCACGCAGGCATGCCCCACATTAAAACCGGCTCGGCAGGTCGTTCGTCAACAGGAACAAAACCTTGCGTAAAAATAATCGAAAGACAAACCACACCCCCCACAAACCAAATTCCAAATGCCCAATACGCTTCTTTCAAACACTGCCGAACGTGCTTCGCCTGTGTCGCATAATAATCCGCGTCTTGGTCGTTTTTATGGTTGGCGGCTTCCATGAACGTTCCTTTTCAGAAATTGTGACTCGATTTCGTTCCCGGATTACTTTGAATGAAACACGGGCGTTTCACCCGGTGCGGGTGAATTCACAAAAGATCCCCGCTGTTTCAACGCCTCTGGTCCGCCGAAACTTTCAATCAATTTCTCTTGGTCGGCTTTAGCCTGACGGTCCGCCTCTTCCGGGTCAACAATTTTTCTGAGCTCGGCTTCCAAATCCTGTAAGACCGCTTGATGCTCGGGACTTTTTGAAAGGTCGTTCATCTCTTTCGGGTCGGCTTCCAGATCGAACAATTGCGGATCTTGTCCGACATAATAAATCAACTTGTGTTGCCCTTTCCGCAGCAGGTAACTCGCCGACGTCGACCCGACAGCGTGGTATTCACTGAATGCAACCCGGTCACTAGATTGCCCCTGGGCTATCGGCCAAAGTGATTGCCCGGGCAAATTTTCTTCCGACTCAGTCAGTTCCAAGCCAACACAATCCAAAATCGTCTGATAACAGTCAACCAACGAAACACAGTCTTCGGCAACTTCCCCCTGCGGAACATCCGGCCCCGCCACCACAAACGGCACAGCAGCCGATTCTTCATACATTGTAAATTTGCCCCACAACCCGCGGCTGCCCATGCTTTCGCCGTGGTCGCTGGTGTAGATGATGCGCGTATTCTCATCGAAGCCGTGTTCTGAAAGGGCACTCAATACTTTTCCAATCTGTAAATCCAAATGCGTACATGCGCCATAATAGGCGGCGGTCACATTTCGAATCTGCTCCTCAGTAAAAGGCTCATCGTATTGCAATGTTTTCCGCAGCATCTCAAGCGCAGGGTGCCTGGGCCAATCTTCGACGGCCCCTTGAACCGGTAACGGAATATCTTCCAACGGATATCTTTCATACAACTCTCGCGGTGCAACAAACGGCGGATGCGGACAGACGAACGAAGCAAACAGCACCCAAGGTTTTTCGTCCGGTTCCTCGGCCCGCTGCTGAAGCCATTCACATGACTTTTCAGCAATGTCCACGTCATAGCGCAGGTAGGTCGAATCTCCCGGGCCAGCACCAGTGATTCCTTCGCGCGTTCCTTCACGCACAATCGGTTCATCGCGAATGGAAGCCGCCGGGTCTCCGATGCCTCCCACAACATTGAGCGGAATGGTGTGTTTTGAAAAACCGTCTTCGTCTTTGTCGTCCCGATAATGCAGCTTGCCGATCGACTCGACCCGATGCCCGGCTTCAATTAAACAGTGCCCCCAACCTTTGACTTCGCCTTCGTAAGGATGGGCGTTGTCCCAGTAGCCGATCTGGTTCACATACTGCCCGGTTGCCAAACTGGCCCGAGCGGGCACACAAATCGGGCAATTGGTGTAAGCGTTTTGAAATCGAACGCCTTTCTCAGCCAGCGCATCAATATTTGGCGTTTGAACCAGCGGGTGACCGTAACACCCCGTGATATCTCTGGTGTGCTCATCAGAAATAATGAATAACAGATTTGCAGGTTTCGCCATGCTGAATCACAACCGTTTCTAAACAACTCATAAAACTTAAACATGTTACAAGACAACAACTTAAGAATAAGAAACCAGTTCGAGGTATCCTCTCTTTTTTCCAATATGCAGTGTCCCAACCCAAAGCAACCGTTGCAAGTCTAGGCACTCACCACAACCGAAATTGCAAAGTGGGTCAGTTCAATTGTCATTCTGAGTGAGGCGAAGAATCTTTTTTACGTTGGTTGACACACTTGCAAACCTCACCGACACAGACCACACAACCGGTAAATTTGCTTTGTTTGTTGCGTGATTGGAAAGCCGCTCAACCGCACTCTTTCCCAGGAAATCTCCCTGCTTCTGCAATCGGGGCTTCACATTCGTAAAACATCGTGAATACAATGGGTATAATAGAGTGGGTGTTTTCTACACGCCCAACTTATGATTACACATCACGACGCGACAGGTTCTATTTTGGAGTCGGATTGAGCATGGCCAAGAAATACTTAAGTCTTGAAGAAGCTGCAGGCATTCTAGGGGTCACCCCGAAAGAGCTAACCGTAATACGAGAAAACGGGGACGTTCGTGGCTTTGCCGACAGGGGAACTTGGAAGTTCCGCGGCGAAGATATCGATGAGCTCAACCGCACACGACAAGCCGACTCCAACCCAGACGTGCCTATTTTGGATGACGATGACGACAGCATTTTAGCCGTCGATGATGACGAAATTGCAGAACAACCGACAATCATCAGTGGCGGCAGCGTCATTGACGACGAAGATGAAGATGACTTTGCTTTAGGAACTTCCGACAGCGATGTCCGTTTAATCTTCGACGAAAACCTTATGGGAGATGACAGCGACCCCGACGTCTCACTCGATATCGGCGATTCCGACAGCGATGTGCGTCTTTCCGGCGACGATGGCCCACAAGATGGCGGATCAGACAGTGACGTCAAGCTCGTTGAATCAAGCGACTCTGATAGCGACGTTCGGCTGACCGACGACGAATTACTGGTTTCCGATGGTGACCACAGCGATAGCGATGTGAAAATAATTGCAGAAGACGGTGGCAGCGACAGTGACGTGAGTTTGCTCGAATCTGATTCCGAAATCAGCCTGACATCAAGCGATAGTGATGTCGCTCTGCTGTCCGAAGACGACGATTCAGTCCTCTCCGAAGAAAGTGGCATTGCCCTGCAAGACGACAGTGGCATCGCTCTCACATCCGAAAGTGGAATCTCTCTCGAAAAAGCGGACGACAGTGGTATTTCATTAGAAGCCGACAGTGGTATCGCCTTGGTTTCTGACGATGATGACGGTATCACCTTGGCCAGCGACAGTGACATTTCACTTGTTGGTGCCGATGATAGTGGTATCGCACTTGAATCGATCATGGACGACGACGATGGTGGCCTGACACTGGCTGAAGAAGACAGCGGCATTTCGCTCGAAGACTTAGCAGGCGATGATGAAGTCGGCCAGACAATCCCCATGCTATCAGACAGTGACGATGGCGAGACAATTTTGGATGTCCCTGCTCTTGAAGGGGGATCCGATTTCGACCTCGATGTGGACATTG
>Ga0115002_10004642_pt1 | contig 16538 bp, 12 predicted proteins | sample ArcticOcean_MG_C_8_FD_89576 | JGI IMG/M metagenome (GOLD analysis project Ga0115002, IMG submission 89576) | Marine microbial communities from western Arctic Ocean - ArcticOcean_MG_CB11_86 | ecosystem: Environmental > Aquatic > Marine > Oceanic | place: Arctic Ocean: Canada Basin | collected... | reverse complement strand
TGGAACCGCAGACAGTCAGTAAATGTCCGGAAGAACCCTTGTGCGCGTCCGGAAGACGTTCAGGAATCAATTCGCTGACAAATTCAGCTGTTAACAAATATGTAAAGGGGGTGGAAATAATTATCGAAGTTTCATCGTCAGCTTCTTTTGCAGGAAGTCTTTCAGGCCATATTTCTGGAATTGAAATATCCGCTATGTGGACTTTCCCGGAGTAAAGAATCCCCGGATGTTGAAAACAACCTGGCTTAGCTATTTGAAAAGTAATGGTGTGCTGACAACGGGCTGCAACTCCTAAAATGTGACTCTCGTCAGTAGAAACTCCAGAAGGAATATCAACTGCAACGCGTAATGCCGTCTTGTTTGAGTTGAAAATTTCTATCCATTCCCGATAAGCACCTTCGATTGACTGCTCGATACCGATTCCGAAAATAGCGTCAATGAGGACATCTGCTTCTTCTATCAGTCTGGAGGCATTTGCATCAGGAAAAGAAGCACTTTCTCCAAATTGCTCCCACAATAACTGGTTTTTTCTGGCATCTACTTTTTTAGCTTCACCTGCATCTACGACATGGATGTCATAACCACGGTTTGCCAACAGCCTAGCAATTGCGAATCCGTCACCTCCGTTATTGCCTTTTCCGCAGCAAACAACTATACGGGCATCAGGTTCATTTTTTAATTTATTTTCTGTCAGCCAGTCTGCGACACTCCGTGCCGCGTTTTCCATTAAAACTAATCCTTCAATTCCCAAATCTTCAAGTGCGTGTCTATCCATTTCACGCATCGAAAGTGTATCCGCCAGTCTGAACAACTTTTGATAATTTGTAGCCATCTATTGTCAGTTGTTTGACTGCTTTATTAAATTTTCAATAAATTTGTTTGATTCAATATTTTTATATGAAATGTTTCTTTCTTCTGAATTTTCTTTGAAGGCTTGTTTTTTGGGGGTAAGGCCAAAGTATTTATTTGTTGGTTTATGGTTACAAAAGGGGGACACACTGTTTTTATTGCAAAAATTTCTCACAGCATTATGATTTTCAAGAAAGGCTTTAGAGCTACCCTTAGCGCCTGTTGAAAAATTTGGTTTTTCCTTTTGATCATTTATTCTAAAATAATCTGCTCGAGAAAGTGACATACTTTTAAGATTTGCGGCAGGTAATCTGTCGTTTCCATTTGGTGGAGTTGGTTCTATCAGTTCAACTTTTGGAATGATTTTCCTGACTCTCGATACAGTATAAGCGGATTTGTCTAATTTTACTTTTCCCTTGATAATGGACCAGACACGTTTGTTAATAGTACGCACCTGCTTTTCTTCATAAGCAGACACATCAGCGGAACTGCTGATAATAAGGGTAAGTAGAGCAATCGAGGCTAACTTCGCAAAGCGGTAATTATCAGTAATATAAATCATAATTCCGTTAATCTAAGAGAACATTACACTTTACGGACGGGGATTGAATTTTCACTGAGATATTCTTTTACTTGAGATACAGTATATTTCCCATAATGAAAAACTGATGCTGCCAAAACGGCATCAGCCTTGCCAATCGTCAGCGCGTCTCGAAAATGTTCAAAAGTTCCTCCACCACCTGATGCAATAACAGGTATGTTGAGGGTACCGCTTATTGCGGCGGTTAATTCTAGTTCAAATCCATCCTGGTGACCGTCTGCATCCATGCTGGTTAATAATATTTCTCCTGCACCGCGTGACTCCATTTCACTGGCCCAGGCAACTGCGTCCAGGCCTGTAGAGCGGCTACCACCGTGACTGAAGACTTCCCATTTTGAGATTTCGCCTGCAGAAGGATGTTGTTGTGTCTTCAAATCTCGTTTTCTGGCATCAATTGCCACGACAATACATTGTGAACCGAAACGCTGGGCACCTTCTGTAATGAGGTTAGGGTTACGGATCGCCGAAGAATTTACAGACACTTTATCTGCACCTGCTGTTACAAGAGCGTGTATATCATCAAGCGTTGAAATTCCACCACCTATAGTAAAAGGTATAAACAATTCACGTGCCAAGCGTGCTGCAAGTTCGATTGTTGTCCCGCGATTTTCGCTGGAAGCAGCGATATCAAGAAAAACTAGTTCATCTGCAGACTGTTCATTATATCGCTGAGCAAGCTCCAAAGGATCTCCTGCATCACGTAAATTGACAAAACTGGTCCCTTTGACCACACGGCCTGCTTTTATATCGAGACATGGGATAATGCGGCGGGCTAACATTTGAATATTTCCTTTAAATCAAGTTTTCCTTCGTAAATTGCTTTTCCGCTGATTATCTGATCTACACCGTCCTCTTCCAGGGTTTTAAGCAGTTCGAGGTCTTCCATTGAAGAAACTCCACCGGATGCAACTATTTTTAATCCAGTACGCCGGGCAAAATCACCAAGTGCTTCCAAATTTGGTCCGCTTAACATACCGTCACGGGCAATATCTGTAAAAACTACTCTTTGTATACCAAGCATTTTCCAGTGCAAAGCAAACTCGACATCGTCAATCTCAGTTCCTTCCTGCCAGCCCTCTATTGAAACTTTACGGTTACGCACGTCTATACCCAGAATAACTTTATCTCCGGAAAACCGCTGAATAACTTCCTCTAGCACATCCGGATTTTTGACCGCCATCGTCCCGACTATGACTGACGAAACTCCAAGTTCAAACATTTGTACAATATTTTCAAAGCTACGTAATCCGCCACCCAACTGGACCGGTATTGAAATGTTTTTTAAAATTGAACGAATACTGGCTAGATTAGCACCTTTTCCCTGAAATGCTCCGTCTAAATCAACCAGATGCAAACGTTTTGCACCAGCATCTTCGAAGGAACGGGCCATGGAGGCAGGGTCATCAGAGTAGACGGTTTCAGCGTCTGCTTCTCCCTGGAGGAGTCTAACACAGCGTCCGTTTTTTAAATCAATTGCAGGAATCAGTAACATGAATTTTTATTATTATCTTAGATGAAAGTTCTTACTGAGTGTGAGTACCTTGAAATTATTAAACTTTATACTCCATGATCCAGTAAATTAGCATTGAAATCAAGTAAGAACGCTGATTTATAAACTTAAAAAAATGGCTTAAAACTTGAATGCCTGAATGCTGGTTGATTAATCATGACAATTTATCTAGTTTTACCCATCATTCTTCGTAAATTATGCAGGTTACTGCTAAAACTATTCCAGACAAACAAACTGGCCTGGAGCGACAGATTCAGAATAAAGAAAACCACACTGTCACAAGTTCCAAAGCTCAAGGCAAAAAAACGACTGAAAAACTTGTTGACGCAAATGGCGTAGAACGCAACGAGACTTCACAGTATCTAAAAGTTCTCTCAAGAATAGAAAACCTGCTGATCCAGGAAAAGTTGCCGGATGCAGCAATTGAAGGTTTTGTGGGGGCGGTTAAAAAACAGCTTGATGCAATGAGTGAAGCAGACAGTCAAATGCTGTTAAAACTCCCTGAGGCAGTTGAACTGGAATTGAAAAATGTGGACGAGTTGCCTGAGTTGATAAAGAATGAAATCAGGGATCAAAGTAAAACACCGGCATTGCTTAAGTTGCTCCGCCAGCCGAAATTCGCGGATTTAATGCGAACAGACAGTAAACCTGCTTCGCAAACCTACACAGCACAGTCAGCACAGACTCCCGTTTCAGCGATACCAACTCGGATCAATATTTTAGACATTCCGAAAGTTAATGAAAAACCGGTTCTTGCTGCCGTACCGAAAACCGTCGTAAACTCCGCTAACAAGAAAAGTTCAGGCATGACAAAGATGACCGCCTAAGGAACTTTTTCAAAAACGCAAATTTTTTAATTTACAAATTAGACTGTGGATTTCTTAATGAATTTGCCGACAAATTCACTACCTATTTTCATTTCAAGTCGACCGAGCGGTGTAATGATGTTTCCCTTGACTTTCGCATTGCCCATAATTTCCACCAGTTTTGTAGCGTTTAAATCACCTTCCACCATACCGTCAACCCGAATCACTGGTGCGACAATCTGACCTTTAACTTTACCTAATGCACCTACGATTACCGTATGTTTACTGGTAATACTGCCTACATAACTTCCATCTATCCGGATACTGTCTTTGCTTGAAAGACTGCCTTCCAGTTGTAAATCCGGACCTAAATATCCTTTAACAAGTTTCATCCTTGAACCTTTTTATATAGTATTTTTATGCATACGAGCAGATTTATTATTTTGTTTTAAGCAGGTGCAAATTCACTGAAGCCACTTTTCAAGACGCTCACATGCATCCGCTAATTTTGGAAAGAGACTCGTGTACCTTTCCGGACTTGCTTTTCCATTCTGAGGAAAATCCTGCATCAGTTGCGCTCCATCATAATCAACACTTGCGACACGTACCCCTAAAAAATCATCCGGCATATAAAAATCTGCTCCGGGAAGTAGCGCTACTCCAGTTTCTTCCAAAATTCTTTTGCTCAACTCTTGACTGCTGCTTATCCCTCTTGAAGTAAGCATATCCTTAAAATTTTCAAAATCTGGAAACAGATAAAAAGCTCCTTGAGGTTCAGGACAATTCAAACCGATTTCTGCAAATCTTTGCTGCAAAAATTTTCCTGCTGCTCCATGTATAGCACTGCAGAGTTCAACATGTTTTCTAACTGACTCATAATTTTTAAATCCCGGCAGCACCGCATACTGAATCGGTGCACTAACGCAGCTGAAAGTTTCACTCACAAATGCCGAAAGCGGTCGTTTAATTTCATTCAACTCATCCGGAATCATCGCAAAACCAAGTCGCCAACCTCCTGCGGAAAACGCTTTTGAAACACCGCTGGTGGTTATCGTTCCTTCCGGATAATATCTGGCAATGCCCTCAAATGGAATTTCACCAAAATTTGTCAGGGCATAAATTTCATCCGAAATCACAATAACTCCATGTTTCCGACAAACTTGCGCCAATGCTCTTAATTCATCTGGAGTATGAACACTTCCTGTCGGATTACTGGGATTATTAAGAATCAGAATTTTTTGCGGACTTTCTAGTCCAGAACACGTTTTGTCTAATTCTTCTGCCTGTAAACGATAACCGTTTTTGATGTCTGTAGTAATTGTAATGAATGTTTTTGAGCGTATCTTTGCCTGTGGTCCGTAACTGACCCAACTTGGAGCAGGTACAATGAGCGGTCCTTCCAACAGGTAAACGAGTTGGAATATCAGCTCTTTACTTCCGGGGCCGATGAAGATGTTTTCAAAAGAGTAGTTGTAACCGAATTCGCTTTTACAAAATTCTGCAACCGCTTGACGTAACTCAGCCAATCCGAATCCGGAAATATACTGTTTGCGCCAGGCGTTCTCTCGCAAAGCAGCCTGCATTGGTTCTGGTACAGGGAACGGTGATTCACCAAAACCGAGGTGACAAATATCTTGTCCTTCACTACGTAATTTTAGCGCAAGCTGATTGATGAACAGAGTTGCGGATTCTTTTAAATTACTTATCTGGCTGTTTATAATCGGTTGCATTAAATATTTCTATAATTATTAATCAATTTAAATGTGATTATTCCACTATACCAAAAATCAGCTTGGATGGATTCCCGCAATGCAGCAGCCATAGTTGATGAGCTGCTCTCGTCAAACCTACATACAACAATTGTCGAGAACGAATATCAGGACCGTATGTAGAAGCATCCGCGTCTGCAATGATTACTGTATCAAATTCCAAACCTTTTGTCTGTGAAATATCTGTCACATCAATTCCAGGAGTGAATGAAAATTCCTGATCGTTGATGAAACGCAGATTAGCAAGATCGGTTCTTTGTAAGCCTTCATAAAGCATCTGGGCTGTGTCGCGAGTACGTGTCAAAACCGCGACACTGGCAAGCGGTTCACGGACAGATAAATCCTCCAATGTATCAGCAAGAAATGCTACCATCGCACCGCGTTCCCGGAAACGAAAAACTTCTACCGGGGCACCGTGACGCGTCGAGTTCCAGACTGTATTTACGCTATGTTCACCGATGACTGTTTTCGCTGCAGTCATTATTTCACTGGTTGAACGGTAACCAATCTGTAAAGGCGCTAAGGCAGTTACATCAGGTTTTGAACCGTTCGGCAGTGTCAAATGCGCGAGAGATTCTTCCCATGTTTCATGTTTACGTCCGAGCATTATACGCTGATCCAAATCTCCCGCTAATGTAACACTGGGATGATTTTCAGGTGTTAAACTTACTAGCAACTGAAACTCAAGCGCCCCAAAATCCTGAGCTTCATCGAGCATCAAATGAGTATAGCTCAAAATCTTACCGTTTTTACGTTTTAGAGGTCCCATGAGCAGTTGATAAAGTATCAGCAAAAGTGAATCATCTTCTTCATCGAGCAATGATTGTTCGTCTGCAAAATTCAGCTCGTTACCGCCGTAACCTTCCACTTGTTCAGCCAGAGAAACCCGATCTGATTCTATAACTTCACCTGCTTCCATTCGTTTCTGATACTGTCTAACCGCCCAGGTCCAGGCACTGGTGAGTTGAGTTTCACTAAATTCTCCTGGAGCAAGCCGTCCCACTGTTTCAAGCAGTAATTCTTGACTGACAAGACAATCATTCCATATTTGGGAAGTTAACAAATGCGGTTCTTCAAACAACTCTGGAAAAGCATGTTCCAGCACATTATAAAGTTGTTTTTCCATTCTGGCACTGTCAAGTTTCAGTACATTATTGATTTTAATTTCTGCTCTTGACCAGCGTACCAGACGCAACAGACGTGGAATCAAAGGCAGTCCTGTCAAACTGTCCCATGCCTCAAGCAATAATTCCAGTCCCTCCACTTTAGCAAGTTTTACTTCAAACAATTCCCTGAACTTTAATGTGCGTTTCTTTATTTCTTCAAGGTAGTATTTCAACCATAATGGATGACGTTTCAGTTCAATAACATCCATTGGAGTATTTTCGGCATATTTTCCAGGCAGTTCTGGCAGAGCACGTTGTCTAAGTCCAGAGACCCATTTATGATAAGTCCGGGGACTTACACCGTTTACACCCAAAGCAGGCAGAACCCTGGACATATAGTTTGCTAAGGCTGGTCCGAAAACTATCGGCAGTATAGTTTTTGGTTTAAAGTATTGAGGCTTTTTTGTCATCAAATAAGCCAGTCTATGTAGAGCGACTGTGGTTTTACCAGAACCGGCTCCACCTTGAATCAAAATTATTCCTGATTCAGAATGTGTAATTACCTCAAACTGCTGAGGATCTACAAGTGCGGTTATTTGACGGAGATGTTTGTCTACCCTGTAACCGGAAAAACTGAGGTCTGTTGTTTTTTCTGAATTGGCTGATGATTTTTGAGGTATTTGAAGTTCGTCAAGAATTTTTTCCTGTCCACTTTCCAGACGAGGTGTTTTTTGACTTACCAAATGCCATTTATTACTTCCACCTTGTGCTGAAGCCAAGTCTTCCAGAACACCACCGGGCCAGTTTATACGCATCAAGTTACCATTTTCTATCTACAACATTCTCCTCGTGATCAACTCACCTTCGAGCTCCCTCTCACCAATATCTTCAACATACTCATCACCTTCACGGTAACGGTAAAAAATTTGACTGATCGGTGCATTTTTCCAGTCAACGATTGGGCAGGGCAAGTGTGTGGAAAAGCAGTTCTGATTGCCAATCAGCAGATCACGTACACGATTGTTTTCACTTAAGCGGATGTGTGCAAAATAAGGTGTGTCTAGATTATAACCAGTCGCAGAATTGTGGGAATCCTGCTGTGTGTGCAGTAAAACCATCCTCTCCATTTGTGCCATTACCGCAGGTACATCCTCAGGCAGAGTGTCCGATAGTGAATCTCTCAGTTCAATGATGTTCTCAAGCTGTTGGTTGCTTATATTACTTTCTTTATCTTCTGCAGCAAGCATCAGCAAACCTTGTTTTACCAGGAGCAGGAGTTGTTGTTCCTCCTCCAGCACTTTTGCCTGTTCTGCAGATAATTCAGTATTATTTCCCATTCTTCTTGTTATTCGTTCACTCTTTGAATTTCAGCACCCAATGCGTTAAGCCTTTGGTCAATTTTTTCATATCCACGGTCTATTTGTTCAATATTATGTATTTCCGTTGTACCTTTTGCACCAAGTGCAGCAATCAACAAAGCCATGCCTGCTCTAATATCCGGAGACGAAACTCGCGCTCCTTTGAGCTGAGATGGACCGGAAACAACTGCCCGATGAGGATCACAAAGAATTATTTGCGCTCCCATTTCAATTAACTTATCAACCCAGAATAAACGGCTTTCAAACATTTTTTCAAAAATTAAAACAGCACCAGTACATTGGGTGGCAACCACAGTCATGATACTGGTTAAATCCGCGGGAAATCCCGGCCATGGTGCATCGTCAATTTTTGGTATTCCTCCAGGGGTATCTTTTTGAACAGTAAGTTTTTGTTTTTTCGGAATCAGCAAATCGCAGCCTTCAATTATAGTTTCCACACCAAGTTTATCAAACATTAAACGCGTCATCCGCAGATATTCGACACCTGCATTTTTGATCCGTAATTCACTGCCTGTAACCGCGGCTAATCCTATAAAAGACCCAACTTCGGTGTGATCAGGTTGAATTGTGTAATCTCCTCCAGCTAGTTTTGGTACACCTTCAATGATGAGTAAATTACTGCCGACACCTTCGATTGCTGCTCCGAGCATAACCAGAAAATGACAGAGTCCTTGAACGTGCGGTTCACAGGCTGCGTTATAAATACTGGTTTTACCTTTTGCGGTAACCGCAGCCATGATAGCATTTTCTGTTGCCATCACGCTTGCTTCATCGAGGTATATATCTGTACCTGTTAAGTCTTTTGAACGCATTTGATAAAGACCATCCTCACTTAGACTAATCTCCGCGCCAAGTTTTTCGAGGGCCAGAAGATGAGTGTGAACCGGTCTTAAACCGATACGGTCACCTCCAGGAGCAGGCAGCTCTATGGAATTGCTCCGGGCCAGAAGCGGTCCGGCCAGCAGAAAAGAGCCTCTAATTCGCTTTGCTTGGCCTGAGTCCGGAACTGTTGACTGCAAATGGCTTGAATCAAATCGAAAAGTATGTGGATCAATTTGCTGAATTATTACTCCAAGACTGACAAGCAGATCACGCATGATCGCTATGTCGATAATATCCGGCACATTGTGTATTGTAACAGGTTCATGTGCCAGCAAAGTTGCTGCAAGTACCGGTAGCGCTTCGTTTTTGTTGCCTGAAGGGGTGATGCTTCCGGAGAGTGAAATACCTCCCTCCACAATAAATTTTTGCATTTATATTTATTTCTTTTTGTGAAAATTTAGCTGAATGACTTAGCTGCCTGAAAAGAGTATTTTCGTCAGCACTAAAGTCAGGTTATGTTTTATAAGGTTCAGGTTTAATTTAGCTTTAAGCAGTCTGCTAAAAATCGTTTAACTCATTTCTGTAAAACCTGAGCCTAACTGATGGCGGAGTCTTTCCAAATTGCCGGGAATTGTGGTCAATGTCATCAAGATACCCTCCTCCTGATAATCAATGTTATCAACCCTGCTCCATTCGTAAATATTTGCTAAATGTTGTGAGTGCAGATAATCGAGACGAATTGTCACAGTTTTCATGCGTTCATCAAAAAAGAGCATGATCTTTTTTCTTATTTTATCAACTAAAGTTGAGCTGTTATCGTGTCCGTTTTCTGCAGTATTTATAACAGAAACAAAAACCGCCTCTGGATACATTTTTTCCAACACTAACAAACGTGTAGGAGAAATACGATCTATTTTATTAAACACTTTAAGAATTGGAATACAGCGAGCATCCAGATCTTCCAAGACATCTGTGGTCGTTTGCAAATGTTCATCGATATTGTCACTCGCGTCTACAATCTGCAGCAATAAATCCGCATCTTTGACAGTTGAGAGAGTTGAACGGAATGCCGCCACCACTTCATGAGGAAGATTACTGATGAAACCAACTGTATCAGAAAGCAGAACTTTGGGCCGTGTATCCTCTTCTAAAAGTCGTGTTGTCGAATCAAGTGTGGCAAATAAGCGATCCTCCACTAACTGTTCTGAATTTGTCAGTGCATTCATTATTGTAGATTTTCCTGCATTTGTGTAACCGATCAGGCTCACCCGCAGGCAATTTGAACGTCGCTGTTTTTGAGTGTTACGCTCCTTTTCAACTCGCTCCAACTGAGCTTTTAAGCGTGTTATTCGCTGCCGCAAAAATTGTCTGTCTTTTTCAATTTGCTTTTCACCTCTTCCACGTGATGCATTAATTCCGCCGCGTTCCCGGTCAAGGTGTTTCCACAATCCTACTAAACGTGGTAATAAATATTGAGCTTGCGCTAAACCGATTTGCAGTTTTGCTTCACGGGTACGGGCATTCTTTGCAAAAATTTCAAGAATCACCTGTGTACGGTCCAGCACCTCACATTCTAATATTTTCTCTAAATTCTGGGTCTGTTTAGGACTGAGCTGATTATCCACCAGTAGTGCATCAACTTCTTCATTTTTAAGCGTTAATTTAATCTCATCCAGCTTACCTTTACCAAAAAAATATGCAGGATGAATTTGTGAGCGTGCCTGCACAATTTGTCCTGCCACTTCTCCACCAAGGGAATAGGCGAGTGATGCCATTTCTTCCAGTGAACTCTGGACTTCTGCGTTTGATCTATGCGGCAATTGTAAGGAAACAATTAAAGCACGTTCCCAATTATTGAATAATCTGTTCTCGTCCATTTAGCTCAGGTTTATGATTCAATTCTTGCTGTATTTTCGCACAAAATTATAGCATAAAAAGCAGGTGAATGTACAATTAAAAATGTCTTAAAAGACTAACCGAAAGTCAAAATCAGCTCCGGAATTGTATCCGTTTTAAAACTGTCTGTGACATCGGCTTTGTTTTCAGCAGTTATTTATTGATGTAAGACTCACGCATTTCACGTTTGAGAGTCTTCCCTGCGACATTGCGAGGAAACGAATCGTAAATTTGGACAGCTGAGATTCGCTGAAATTTTGCGTCTACACGTTCATTGGTCCATGTTATCAATTCGTTTTGACTGATGTTTTGAGCAGGATGAAAAATGATTGCTGCAATCGGTGTTTCCCCCCATTTTTTGTCAGGAACACCAAACACAGAAACTTCGGCCACCGCGGGATGCTGAATGATTACTTCTTCAATATCTTTTGGAAAAACATTGACACCTCCGCTGATGATCATATCTTTAACACGGTCAACCAGAAATAAAAAACCATCTTCATCAAGATATCCTAAATCGCCTGAATGGAGCCAGCCTTTAACAATTGTTTTTTTGGTTAATTCGGGCTGCTTGTAGTAACCACTCATCATCATGGGACCGCGTCCGCAAATTTCTCCAATCTCTCCCGCTGTACAATCTTCACCGTTTTCCCGTAAAATTTTTATGTCAATAAAGGGAGGTGCCGCGCCCACAGATCCTACTTTACGCAGCGCATCATCACGGTCCAAATGTGAAAAAAAGCCTTCTGTCACTCCGTATAACTCGTAAAATATTCCAGGTAAAACTTCATTTAATTTGTGCTTGTATTCTAGTAACAACGGTGCGCCGACATTTTGGAGCATTTCCAGCGAACGCAATTTTTCAGGTTTAAAGTCTGGATGATTGAGCAAGGCAGTAATCTGTGCAGGTACCATAACCATGTGAGTTACTTTTTCTTTTTCAACTGTGGCTAAAACCGCTCCTGCGTCAAAGTAATGGTGCAGAATATAAGTCGCACCCAAAAACATCCACGGCATTAAATCCAGCATCGCACCGTTGAAAACAATTGCGCCAGCGTGCAGCACAATACTTTCCGGAGTCATTCGCCAAGCTGAAGCAAAGTGCGTGCAGTAGTTTGCACGGACATAATGCGTGTGAACTATCCCTTTTGGCGCTCCTGTGGTTCCACTAGAATACATGATGTTGTAGACGTCATCATCGCTCAGTTGTGCATCCGGAGGTTCATCCGTAGAGGCTAACTCGATAAAATCAGAATAAGTTTTAAAACCGGAAGTTGTTTTGTTTTCCCATAGCAGAATCCAGTGCTTATTTTGAATTGAGGGAAGCTCATTTTTGATTTTATCCAGTGTCTCCGCAAATTCTGCATCCGCAAAGACAATCACAGTGTCAGAGTCGCGGAGCAGTGTCGCTAGTCCAGAACTTTGCAGCAAAGGACTTCCAGGCACAATCACGATTCCTGTTTTTGCGGCCGCCCAATAAAGCAACATCAACTCTTCACAATTTGGTAGAACAGTCGCCATTTTTTGTCCTTTACGAATTCCGGAATCCAACAGCGCATTTCCCAGTCGATTGACACGTGAATTTAATTCTAAGAAGTTTAAACGCTCGTTGCCAACTACAAATGCGAGGTGTTCCGGACGATAGCGGGCATGTCTCGGTAACAGGGAACCGATGTTCATTTTTTGTTATCTGCTGGGATTAATGTTCTGCTAAGTGTTAATTTAGAATGAGGTGATAAATACCACAGACGTTTTGCACTTTCAAGCAAAAGCTGGAATCATCAATAAGTAATTTTAATCAACAAGAGATTTATTTTCTGCAGACAAAAAATACGCTTTGAAAAAAACAAATCCGCAGAGTGTAATTTAGTGAACAAGACATATTCCTAACTAATTTATATTATTATCAATAACTCTCATAATGAGATTAAAAAAACTGATCATAAAAATATTTATGCTTAAAGCAATCTTGTTGACCTAAAAAAATGAAACTGAAAAAAATTCTAACACTGTTTTTTATAATTCTGCTCTCACTTGTTTTGTCAAGTTGTAGTTTTTACGGAAGATCACAGGGTGATTTCCTGTCTGCTTCAATTGCTGCACCAGAAGCCCCTTTGCTTGCGGAAGTGCTCATGCATCTGGAACTGGATTATGTGCATCCTGAAAAACTTGATGCAGAAAAATTACTTAAAGGTGCTTTAACAGAACTTGGAAGGAAGATTCCGGAAGTCTGGGTTGTTCCAGAATTTGAGGAAAATGAACAGGGTACGAAGTTACAGGTCAGACTTGAGAAAGAAACTTCAGTCATCTCTGTTGGAAAGTTGAACGGGCTTTATGATCTGCACATAACTTTACAGAAGTTGATGAAACACCTTTTGATAAAAAATCCCCAACTGAAGCAGTTAAAAATTGAGCAACTGTTAGCCCGTGGAATATTGAAACAGTTAGACTCATATTCAGTTTTGTTAGCGAATGATATTTACCAGGAATTCAACATCAACATCGGAGGTCAATTTGCGGGAGTAGGACTGGTTGTAGGTACACGTGATGGTCAACTGACTGTGGTAGCACCAATGGATGGAAGCCCTGCCGCACAGGCGGGGATGGAACCGCTTGACCGCATAGTCGCAGTTGATGACGAGGAAACAGAACACCTGACCCTTGACGAAATCCTCAACCGCTTGCGTGGAGAAACAGGGACTCCTGTGACTCTCAGCGTTCTCAGAAAAGGGCATGCAAAGGCTTTGAAGTTTGAACTGTTACGTGAAGAAATTAAGGTTGAAAGTGTTGAAACTTTTGATTTACAAAACGCGAGTCAAACTGTCCGTTATGTACGGATCAAAAGTTTTCAAATAGCTACATCTCAAGAACTGAAAAACAAACTTGGTGACTTAACTGACATCAGCGGACTGGTGCTAGACTTACGTAACAATCCAGGAGGATTGCTTGAAGAAGCGGTGAGGGTCAGTGATTTATTTTTGCCTGGAAAGCAGCGTATAGTCAGCACCAAAGGTTCCTCGGTTTCCACCATTCATGATGCAAAACAATTATTTGCCAGTGCCCTATTTCAGGATATTCCACTGGTTGTACTGATAAACCGTGGAAGTGCTTCTGCTTCAGAAATAGTTGCTGCTGCTTTGAAACAGAATAAGAGAGCAATTGTGATTGGTGAGCAAAGTTTTGGCAAAGGTACAGTTCAAACTCTCTGGGATTTGAAAGACGGTTCTGGGCTGAAATTAACCATTGGAGAATATTTAACCCCTTCCGGACTCTCAATTCACAATATTGGAGTAATGCCGGAGTTGAGCTTAATTCCTGTTATTGTTCCGCCTGTAAAAAGTCAGCAGGGAACTGATGATCAACAGCAATCATTTTCTCAGGAACGTTTCCTCCTACTGACTGAAGAAAATACTGAAAATAGCAGCGTAGATTTGGAGAGATTTGAACTGCGTTATTTGTCAGCTAAAGTCGCTGTTTTCGATGATGCTAGCTTAAGTGCTGAGGCTGAGATTATAGAAAATTTAAATGCAGATATTTTTGTAGAAACTGCAAAACGCCTTTTGCTGACGTGGAACCCTGAAGAAATAAATTCCAGTCTTCAGCAAATTTCACGAGAGGTTTCGGAACAGGAAAGCGATAAAATCATCAAAGCGCTTGCGGAGCACGGGATTGACTGGAGCTTAAATCCTTTCTTAAAAACACCGGCAGCCAAAAATTTGAGTTTGACTTGGTTTGCGGAGGAAATATCGGCGGATCAAGTACAACTAAAAGTTAAACTCAGGAATGCGGGTCAGCTTTCCGGACAGCGTTTGGTGGTTGTAACAAAGGCGGGTAACGTTTTACTGGACGGATTGGAATTTCCGCTAGGCCTCCTTGGTCCGGATGCAGAAGTTGAAAAGACACTTAAGGTACAATTTTTAGCCGGAATGATGGAAGAAACTGAACCGCTTGAACTTGTGCTTTTTGACCATAATATGAAGAAGATAAAATCTGTGCAACTGCAACTGCATTTCTCACCTAAACTAATTCCTTCATTTCGGCTGTCAATGAAAGTATATGACAATGGAGAACTTGGCAGTCAAGGTAACGCTGACGGAAAAGTTCAATCTGGAGAAACTATCGCCTTAGCTTTCAAACTGACGAATAAAGGCCGGAAAACTGTGCCGGAATTGTTACTTAAAATTAGTGGAACAGAAGGTACATTCAGGGTTAATCGTGGTAAATTAAAGCTGAAAAATCTTGAACCTGAGCATGAACAAACGGATTATTTCCTCTTTCAGACTTTGAAAGACACAGGGACTTTAGGAAAAATAAATTTGGAAATGGTTGATACAAAATCTGGCTTGCCAAAGATTGTTCACCGTTGGAATTTGCAGGATTCGTTGCCGGAAGAAGCAGTGGTAACGCCGAAGTTTAGCGGATTGAAATGGCAGGATCTTGACGGAAATACCGTACTGGGAGAAACTGATTTGCAGTCACTTATTTTAAGCGGAAAAGTCAGCAACTCAGCTGATGTGAGGGACGTCTTTGTGCATTTAAATGATGAAAAAGTATTTTATTCTGCCAACTTGAATTCCCCAGAAGACAGTCCAGATCAGCAGCTTGTTAATGCAGAATTTTTATTTAGCACTTTAGTCGAGCTGGTTCCTGGGAAAAATAAAATCTCAGTATTTTCACGGAACCGTTACGGATTTACATCAGAACGCAGATTGAGGATTTTACGCAGACAATGAAAGAGAGGTGAAAATAATGTCTGCTGCTTAACGGTAATTCGTAAACTGTACGTCAAAGTCAAAATCATGCTCTTTGACTAGCTGCATTACGGCCTGCAGGTCATCCTTCTTTTTGCTGCTGACACGTACAGAATCGCTCTGAGTTTGTGGCTGAACTTTGAGTTTGCTTGATTTGATAAATTGATTGATTGTTTTGCACTGCTCTTTGGTCAATCCCTGTTGCACAGTAATCTCCTTTTTTTGCACTCTCCCGCTGGGCTCAGTCTTACCATATACCAGCGATTTTACCGGCACGGAACGTTTGATCAACTTGGTCAACAAAACGTCGATCGTAGTCTGCATTTTCATTTCATCATCTGCAGTTATCATTAATGCAGGTTTGGTTTTATCAAAATCAATTTCACAGTTTGAACCTTTGAAATCATAACGATTATCAATTTCCCTTCGTGCCTGATCAACCGCGTTGGTTACTTCCTGGATGTCAATTTCACAGACAATATCGAATGAAGCCATTTTAGTTTTTTTGGTTAAAGGTTTTTAAATTTGCAGAAACTTAACACACTTTTTGTGAAAGCGCGGCCTTGATGAAACCGTTTATATCACCATTCAGAACGGATCGAGTGTTACCTGCTTCCCAGTTTGTCCGATGATCTTTTACCATCTGATAGGGGTGGAGTACGTAACTCCTAATTTGACTACCCCACGCATTTTCCTGTTTTTTGCTGCTTTCTATTTCTTTCTCTTTATTCAGTTCTTTCTGTTGTAAATCAAACATTTGCGCTTTGAGCATTTTCATTGCAGTGGCTTTGTTCTTATGCTGGGAACGTTCATTTTGACACTGCACCACAATTCCGCTGGGAGCATGTGTTATACGTACCGCAGAGTCAGTGGTGTTAACATGTTGACCACCGGCGCCGCTTGCGCGGTAAGTGTCAACGCGGATATCGTCCGTGTTTATTTCAACTTCGACATCATCATCAATTTCCGCATAAACAAAGACCGACGCAAAAGATGTATGACGTCTTTTTTGTGAATCAAAAGGGGAGATACGTACCAGTCTATGAACG
>Ga0115002_10004640_pt1 | contig 16541 bp, 18 predicted proteins | sample ArcticOcean_MG_C_8_FD_89576 | JGI IMG/M metagenome (GOLD analysis project Ga0115002, IMG submission 89576) | Marine microbial communities from western Arctic Ocean - ArcticOcean_MG_CB11_86 | ecosystem: Environmental > Aquatic > Marine > Oceanic | place: Arctic Ocean: Canada Basin | collected... | reverse complement strand
CCGTGATGGTGATCGATGCGGCGGACGCGGTGGCACGTCGGACTGTGGATGTGATTCGAGAAAACGGATTGGTGATCGGCGCTGGCGATCCGCTGCCGGTGATGTACGAAGTGACTGGGGACGTGGCATTGTTCGACAAGGCGATGGCGTGCCTGCGCGAAGCCGGGGAGGAGTTGCCTCCGATGGTGGACACGCGGAAGGGTGACTTAATGCTAGGGGGTGCACGATGACGAAGGCAGAGATAGAGAACGAGGTGACGGCGAAGCGGGTGCCGGGGCGGTTCCGCGAGCGATATGAGACTGCGGCCTTGAAGAATGATTCGTTGCTCTGCGTGGGACTGGACCCGGATCCGAAGCGGATTCCCGTGGGCGTGAGCGTGAAGGACTTCTTGCTGGGAGTAATTGAATCAACGTCCGACATGGTGAGCTGCTACAAGCCGAACGTAGCCTTCTTCGAGCGCGACGGTGCCGAGGGCTGGGAGACGCTGCGCGATGTGATTGCAGCGATCCCGGACGAAATTCCGGTGCTACTGGACGCGAAGCGCGGAGACGTGGGCCACACGGCCCAGGCGTACGCGGAGGCGGTGTTCGACCAGCTTGGCGCGGACGCGGTGACAGTGAATCCGTATCTGGGAGTGGACTCGATTGAGCCGTTCACAGAGCGCGAAGATCGACACGGCTTCGTGCTGTGCCGCACCTCGAACCCGAGCGCCGGTGACCTGCAGGACATCATTACTGGCGAACTGCGGCTCTACGAGCGGGTGGCGGAGCTGTCGCGGACGTGGAACTCGCGGGGGAACGTGGGGCTCGTCGTCGGTGCCACCTACCCAGAGGAGGCGCGGCGGGTGCGGGAGATCTGCCCGGACCAATTGTTGCTGCTGCCGGGGATCGGTGCGCAGCAGGGTGATATCGACGTTGCTGTGCAGGCCTCGGTGGATGCAAATGGCGGGGGAATTATCGTCAACGCGTCCCGAGGGGTGCTGTACGCGGAGCCGGTTAAGAACGGATGCGCCGTGAGTGGTTGGGCAGAGGCATCGCGAAGCGCGGCGAAGCAGCTGCGCGACGCGATTAATGCGGCGCGACGATAGCGACGAGGCTGGGACCTCGGATCGGTAGCCGCTATGGCACTCGATGTGCGGATGGGCGATGTGATCGAGATGCGCAAGGCGCATCCGTGTGGAGGTGTTTCGTGGGAGGTGGTGCGGGTGGGTGCGGACGTTGGTCTGCGCTGCAGCACCTGCGATCGGCGGATCTTGATGAACCGCCCAACACTGTTTCGACGTGCGAAGCGGATGGTCGAACGAGGGGTGCCGGTGGATCCGGCGATCGAGGAAACGCTGTTCGGATCGAGCACGGAGCCAGCAAACGAGGGGGCGGAGTGAGGGTTACGTTCGTTGACCCGTTTCGCGAGGGGCTCCTACACTCAAACGACCGAGCAGTCGGCGGCTCGGTGAGGAGCATGGTTTGATCGAACTTGTGATCGATAGCATCCGTGTGGGCTTGCGCCACTACCGTCGTGTGGTGGTGCTGAAGGAGAAGGATGCTGAACGTTTCCTTCCAATCTGGATCGGCGCCGATACTGCGGACGCGATCGCGTTCTCGCTGCAAGATGTGAAAGCGCCTCGTCCATTGACGCATGACCTAGTGATGAACATGATCTCCGAGCTGGGCGGCACGGTGACATCGGTCGCGATTAACGATCTGAAGGACGACACGTTTTACGCCGTGGTGCGGGTAGAGCAGGACGGGCGGACGCTCGAGATTGATTCGCGTTCCTCAGATGCGATTGCGATTGCTGTACGGGCGGAGGTTCCGATTTACGTGGCGGAGCATGTGCTTGAGCATGCGGCCGTGAAGGTAGATGAGGACGGCCAAACTATTGAGGGTGCGGGCGATGAGACGGCGACTCCTGCGACAGCGGAGGAACTGGAGAAGCTCTCCGCATTCCGTGACTTCGTGTCCGGTCTCGACTTGGACGATCTGGGCAACCGCTCCGAGTAAACGAAGCCTTTCGCTTACACGCTGATGCAATGCTTGTTTTGCTGAGGTGCCTGCTGACAGTAGGGGAATTCGTGCGAACTCTCACAAATGGTTGATCGACTAATCAGCGCATGCTATCGTCCCGCTGGCCTTGCTCCTGTGAGGAGGCTGGCCATGTGGAAATCACCAGCGTTGAGCCTTGTTGGAATCGGGAGTTACCTCGCGGCGGTGATTGTGGTGCCTACGGTGATCGGCCATTATCTTGATAGCCGATTCGGTACCGAACCGGTGTTGACATTGGTGCTTCTGGTAGTTGGTTTGATAGCGGGGTTCTTTGGCGCGTATCGACAGTTACAGGACGTCTTACGCGAGACGAACCGCGACTAGCGATCGGGGACAGCAGTGATGCGTGTCGCACTAATCGTGATTGCTGTGCTGGCGCTGATTGGCGTTGGTGTGGTGTTCGTTGGCGGTGCATCACCGGCGATTGTTGTGGCACCGGAGACTGTCTTCCACTGGGGTAGCCTAGGGGTTACGAACACCATGTTCACTTCGTGGATCGTGGTGGGGTTGCTGATTCTGCTGGCGGTGATGGTGGGCCCGCGTGTCTCGGTGGTACCAAGTGGCTTCAGTGGCGCCATTGAGGCAGCCGTGGAGGCGTTTTACAACATCGTGGTACAAGTTGCCGGTGAGGAAAACGGGAGACGTTTTTTCCCGTTGGCCGCAACTATCTTCCTCTTCGTCCTGACATCGAACTACTTCGGATTGCTGCCGTTCAACAACGTCATAGGGTTGCCTGAGCCGAACTTCGGTGACAAGCAGGCAGCGATGGGTCAGACGACCGTCGGTGGCATTGAGTTGGCGTACATTCCCTTCAAGCCGGGGTCCGTTGACACGGGTGGCGGCGAGTTGGCGTACATCGAACGTGATGGCCACCGCGAATTCATCGATCCCGCCGCCCACGGCGAGGCGAGCAGTTCGAGTTCCAGCAGCACATCGAGTGATTCGCATGGGGTAGACGGGACTGTCACGGGTTTCTCCGGACTAATTGCGCCTTACTTCCGATCCGTGATGACTGATGTCAATGCGCCACTGGCGATTGCGATATTCTCCTTCCTCTTTGTTGAATTCTGGGGATTGCAGACGCTGGGTGTCAGTTATTTGACGAAATTTTTCAGCTTCGGAAAGTTGCTGAAAGGCGACATCCTGGGCGGGTTAATCGACGTGTTCGTCGGCCTGCTTGAATTTGTCTCTGAGCTCTCGCGGATGGTCTCGTTCACCTTCCGTTTATTTGGGAATGTCTTTGCCGGCGAAGTCTTGTTGCTGATGATGATGTTCCTAGTTCCGTTCGTTCTGGTGGACGTGTTCTACGCGTTGGAGTTGTTTGTTGGTCTGATTCAGGCGTTTGTGTTCGCAATGCTGACGCTGGTCTTCGCGGTGACTGCGGTTTCGCACCATGGTGACGACCACGCTAATGAGGGCGCGCACTAACGTTTACAGAGTTGATTAAGTGAGCCATATCCGCATCGGAACAGGCCGGGGCGGGTTCAGGGAGGAATTGGATATGACTGCAGCAGTGATTGCACGCCGCTCGGCTTACGTCTTGGCAATGAGCGTTGTTGCGTTCTTGGCCACTACTGGCGTTGCCGGTGCACAAGAAGCAGCGGACAATATATCCACGGAGAACAGCGCGAAGTTTATGGCGGCTGGTATCGCCATGGGTCTTGGTGCTGTCGGACCGGCCATCGGTATCGGCCTGCTGGGCGGGAAAGCAATGGAAGCCTTGGGCCGTAACCCAGAGGCTGCCGGTGCGATTCAGACGAACATGATTCTCGCGATTGCGTTCGCAGAAGCCATCGGCATCTACGCGCTGGTCGTTGCGATTCTGATCGGATTCGTCTTCTAGGACCTCAGACCCACGGTGGGGCGTGTTCGGCTGAGTGCCGGGCGCGTCGCCGCAACCGAGGAGACACGATATGAGGCCAGAGAGACGATCGCGTTCGCCACGTTCGTGGCTGCGCTCGCCTCGTGCTTGGGCGCTTGGAGTTGCCGCATTCGCTGCGGTGGTTCCCGGTGTCGCCAGTGCGACTGAAGAGGCTGAGGGCATCGCGGCGCTGGGACTGAACCTGCCGGGGTTGGTTGCACAGCTCGTCAACTTCACGATCTTATTGGTCGTGCTGCGGATGTTCCTGTGGAAGCCGATCCTCAAAGTGCTCGATGAGCGAAGACACCGTATCGAGGAAGGCCTAGAGCGATCCGAGGCGGCAGCGACAGAGGCCGCAGCGAGCGAAGAAGAAGCTCGCCGCGTGGTCGACGAAGCACGAGCCGAGGCACGCGCGGGCACTGCCCAAGCGCAGGAATCCGTGGCGCGGCTGCGAGAAGATCTGGAATCGCAGGCGCGAGCCGACGCGGAACAGATCGTCGCGCGTGCTCGCGAGGAAATTGTGCTGGAACGCGAACAGGCGATTCAGCAGCTTCGGACCGAATTTTCGGATCTGACGATTCGTGCGGCGGAGCGAGTGGTTGGTCAATCGCTCGACCGAGCAGCGCACCAGCGGCTGATCGACGAAGTTCTGGTTGAGGGAAACCTTGGCCAGGATGGAAATAACTAGGCTGGTTGTGCAGCGCGAGAACGTTGTCACGACAAGCGGCGACATGGTCGCCAGGGGGTAGACGTGGCAGGAGCACGCGAAATCGCCGGCCGGCGCTACGCGCTGGCTGTCATGACGATCGCCCGGGCGGACGATAGCCTAGACGAATGGCAGGCAGCGCTCGGCACACTGGAATCGTTGACTCAGCGCCGACAGTTCGTCGATGCATTGCAGGCTGACGGCGTTACCGACGAACAATTCGCCACCGCGGTGCGCCAGGCGCATGCCGGTATTGGCACGAAGCAACTGAACCTGTTCAGGCTGCTACGGAATAAGGGCCGAATGGCTCTGGGATCGTCAATTGCGTCGTTCTACAGCGAGATGGTGGATGACGAACGCAACGTGGCTCGAGCGACGGTGCGGACGGCGGTGGAGTTGGACGACGAACGTCGTTTATCGCTCCAGCGACAGCTGGCGGAGCAGACGGGCAAGCAAGTGGAGCTGGAGATGATTGTCGACCCATCGATTCTCGGGGGGATGACGGTTCGGATTGGCGACCGGTTGTTTGACGCGTCGACGCGGACGCGATTGCAGAGTCTGAGACGAGAACTAGAGCGAGCCAGCCGGTAGGCGGGTTTGTGAGAAACGAGACCGAACGCGCGGAATTGTTCGCGTAGGAGGCCCAGATGGTAATTCGAGCCGAAGAGATCGCTTCGATCCTCAAACAACAGATCGAAGGCTTCGACGCGGAAGCAGTCGAGTCCAACGTTGGCACGGTGATCGTGACCGGCGACGGGATCGCTCAGATTCACGGATTGGGCGAATGCATGGTCTCCGAACTCCTAGAGTTCGGAGTCACTGATGATGAAGGCCGCCCGATTCGTGGACTGGCACTGAACTTGGAAGAAGAAACCGTCGGCGCAATTATTCTGGGTGACGCTGCCAAGGTGAAGGAAGGCGACGAGGTCCGGACCACTGGCCTGGTGGCGTCCGTACCAGTCGGCGAGGCGCTGATTGGCCGAGTGGTGAACGCACTGGGCGACCCGATTGACGCGCGTGGTCCCATCAACTCGACCGAGCGCTACCCGGTGGAACGAATCGCCCCCGATGTCGTCAGTCGCGTTCACGTGGACGAGCCTCTGCAGACCGGAGTCAAGGCGATCGACGCCATGATCCCGATTGGCCGAGGCCAGCGAGAGCTAATCATCGGCGACCGCTCGATCGGCAAGAGCGCCATCGCGGTGGACGCCATCATCAACCAGCGCGGCGGCGACGTGATTTGTGTCTACGTGGCGATTGGACAGAAGGACTCGAAGATCGCGCAGATGGTTGCGACGCTCGAAGAGAACGGCGCGATGGAGCACACGATTGTCGTGACTTCGTCAGCAGCCGACTCTGCGGCGCTGCAGTACCTAGCGCCCTACTCCGGCGCAGCCATGGCCGAGTACTTCATGGCCATGGGTAAAGACGTCCTGATAATCTACGATGACCTCTCGAAGCACGCTTGGGCGTATCGTGAGGTATCGCTGCTGCTGAAGCGCCCTCCGGGACGCGAGGCTTACCCCGGCGACGTGTTCTACCTGCACTCGCGACTGCTCGAGCGGTCAGCGCGTGTCACTGATGAACTCGGGGGTGGTTCGATCACAGCATTGCCGATTATCGAGACGCAGGCCGGTGACGTGTCCGCCTATATCCCGACGAACGTCATCTCGATTACTGATGGTCAAATATTCCTCGAATTGGACCTCTTCAACTCCGGTCAGCGCCCCGCCACCAATCCCGGCATCTCGGTGTCACGAGTGGGGGGCGACGCGCAGACCAAGGCGATGAAGAAGGTGGCCGGCACGTTGCGGCTCGACCTGTCGCAGTACCGCGAACTGCAGGCGTTCGCTCAGTTCGGCACTGATGACCTTGATGCTGGGACGCGATTACAGTTGACACGAGGTGAGCGCCTGACCGAGCTGTTGAAGCAGCCGCAGTACCAACCGTTGACACTGGCACAGCAAGTGACGCTCCTCTACATGGGCGTTAACGGATACCTGGATGAAGTGCCAGTCGGCAAGATTGGTGACTTGGAGAAGGCGTACCACGAGTTCATGGCGGCCAACCACGCCGGCGTGTTGAGCACGATTATGACGAGCGGTGACTTGGATGAGTCCACCGAGGAGTTACTGAAGAAAGCAATCGACGAATTCCTAGGTTCTGTCGCGTACTAGACATGCGAATCAAACGACGGAAACAGGGAGTGGAGCGCTAGATGGCCGGTGGCGGTAGCGTCCGAGAGATCCGAGGGCGGATCGGTTCGGTCGAGAACACGGCGAAGGTTACGCATGCGATGGAGCTAGTAGCTGCATCGAAAATGCGTCGCGCCCAAGATCGGGCGTTCAGCGCCCGTCCGTACGCAACTCAAATGCGGGCGGTGCTGTCGCATCTCTCGGCTTACTCGCAGCAGCAGCGTGGCAGTGAATCAGGGCACCCACTGTTGGCTGAACGCGAGGTGAAGAACTTCGCACTGATCCACATCACCTCAGACCGCGGTCTGGCTGGCGGCTTGAACGCCAACATGAACCGAGCCAGCGCCTCCATGGCGCTCGCACGACAACCCGAGGTCGAACAGGTCTCCGTTCTGCCGGTTGGGAAGAAGGGGCGCGATTTCTTCCGACGTTCTGGGTTCCCTGAGCTGGCGGAGTTCACCGAATTGGGAGACTTCCCTGGCTCAAATGAGGTGCTCCCGATCGCGCGGATCGTGATGGACGACTATATCTCTGGCAAGCTGGACCAGGTCTACATCGGGTTTCAGACCTTCGTGAATGCGGCGGTCCAGCGACCGACGTTGCGGCAAATTCTGCCGATTCAACCGCCGGAAGGCGACGAGGGCGCCGCGGGATCAACAGATTTCATCTTTGAGCCGTCCCCGGAAGCGCTGCTGGAGACCCTGCTGCCACGCTACGTGGAGATGCAGGTGTTCGAGGCCATACTAGAAGCACAGGCTTCCGAGCAATCAGCACGGATGGTAGCGATGAAGCAGGCGACAGATGCGGCACAAGACATGGTGTCGGACCTGACCCTGACCTACAACAAGGCACGACAGGAACTGATTACGGGCGAGCTGCTCGACATCGTGGGCGGAACCGTCGCCCTCGTGCAGGGCTAAACAGCGCTCGACAGGAGGCAGTGATGGCAGCAACCGGTAGCGTGCGACGTGTCATCGGCACGGTGGTAGACATTGAATTTCCTTCGGGCGATCTGCCGGAGCTGTTCAACGCAGTGAACGTAGATATGAACGGGCAGCGGCTGGTGACTGAGGTGCAGCAGCACCTGGGCAGCAACTGGGTGCGCTGCTTGGCGCTGGACTCCACGGATGGACTCCGACGGGGATCCCCGGCAGAGGACACTGGGGCGGCGATTACCGTTCCGGTAGGACCTGAAACACTGGGCCGCATCTTCAACGTGGTGGGTGAACCACTGGACCCCGGTGCTCCTATTTCCGACGCTGCGCCCCGGATGCCGATTCACCGCGCTCCCCCGGCCTACGCCGATCAAGAGACGCAGACGGCAATCCTCGAGACCGGTGTCAAGGTGATCGACTTGGTCGCGCCGCTGCCGCGTGGTGGCAAGGTGGGCTTGTTCGGTGGTGCCGGCACCGGCAAGACCGTAACCAACACTGAACTGATTCGAAACCTCGCAGCCGAACACGGCGGTCTGTCAGTCTTTGCCGGCGTGGGTGAGCGCTCCCGTGAGGGCAACGACCTCTGGCACGAGATGCAACAGTACGGCGTGCTGGACAAGACGGCGCTGGTCTATGGCCAGATGAACGAACCACCTGGAGTCCGCCTCCGTATCGCACTGACCGGCCTGACGATGGCTGAGTACTTCCGCGACGAAGAAGGCCGCGACGTGCTGCTCTTCGTGGACAACATCTACCGCTACACGTTGGCTGGTATGGAAGTGTCCGCTCTGCTGGGCCGAATGCCATCTGCTGTGGGTTACCAGCCGACGCTGGCGACCGAGGTCGGCCAGCTTGAAGAGCGGATCACTTCGACCAAGAAGGGTGCTATTACGTCCTTTCAGGCGATCTACGTGCCGGCGGACGACTATACTGACCCGGGTGTGGCCACGACGTTCGGTCACTTGGACGCCACTGTGACGCTAGACCGAGCGCTAGTGGAACAGGGTCTGTTCCCGGCGATCGCCCCGCTGACCTCAAACAGTCGAATTCTGGACCCGATGGTGGTCGGTCAGGAGCACTACGACGTCGCCCAGGGGGTGCTGCAGACGCTGCAGCGCTACAAAGACCTTCAGGACATCATCGCCATCCTCGGTATCGAGGAACTGTCGGACGAGGACAAGCAGGCAGTGGGCCGTGCGCGGCGCATGCAGCGTTTCCTGTCTCAGCCGATGTTCGTGGCCGAGCAGTTCACGGGCCGTTCCGGCGAGTACGTACCAATCGCAGAGACGGTGCGCGGCTTCAAGGAAATCCTCGAAGGCAAGCACGACGAGCTGCCGGAGCAGGCGTTCTACATGGTGGGCGGTATCGAGCAAGCGGTCGAAAAGGCCGCGGAAATGGCGGCGACGGCCTAATCGGTCGGCGCGAAGTCACGGAGGCCTCGACGTGCCATTGAAGCTGTCGATTGTTACGGCGGACCGGACGGTGTTGGAGCGTGACGATGTCACTCGTCTGGTGGTGCCCGGCGCGGATGGGCAGATCACGCTTCTTCCGAGTCACGCTCCACTGATGACGAGCCTTGGTTTGGGCGAGATGATCGCGTACACGGCCGACGGCCTAGAACCGATCGCGATTCACGGGGGCTTCCTCCAGATTACGAACGACGAGGTAAAGGTGTTGGCGGACGCCGCCGAACACGCGGACGACATCAACGAAGAGCGTGCCGACGAGGCCCGCGGGCGGGCGCAAGAACGACTCGTCAACCGGCAGGGGTCGGTTGGTGAGTCGTTAGACACACAGCGTGCGCAGCTTTCGATGCAGCGCTCAGTGCTGCGGCTGAAGGTGCGGCGTCGCAAGGACGGATCCGGTGGACCATCGGTGCGAGCCAGCTAGATCGTCGAACGATCTTTAGCACGACCGAGGGCGTTCGTGAGGGTGCCATTGTTCTTGGTGAGAGCGCAGTTCTCGCGCGTCTGAGGGGGGCCGCGTAACCTCAGGCTATGAGTGAACGCTTCGTTATTCGTGGTGGTCGGCCTCTGAGAGGTGACGTCCAAGTTTCCGGTTCGAAGAACGCCTCACTGTATACGTTGGCCGCCGCGCTGCTGACAGCCGATCCCGTCACCATTCGCAACGTCCCAGAGATCGCCGATATCGGCGAGATGGCGGACGTCTGTCGTTCATTGGGCGCCGATGTAGAGGTGGACGGGACGACGGTGCACCTACAGGCGCGTGAGTTTACTTCGACAGCGCCGCCGATGGATCGTGTGATGGCGCTGCGCGCATCCTTCCTCGTGATGGGCCCGCTGCTGGCGCGCGAGGGTGAGGCTGCCTGTGCCTCTCCCGGCGGCGACGTGATCGGCGTGCGACCGCTCGATGTGCACCTCGCTGGTTTTCGCGCTCTGGGCGCCGAGGTGCATCGTGAAGGTACCGACTGGACGGCACGCTCAGCGCGACTGCAAGGCGCACGTATCTTCCTCGACTACCCATCGGTGCTGGGGACGGTGAACGTGATGTTCGCGGCGGCACTGGCCGAGGGCACCACGACGATTGTGAACGCGGCGGCAGAGCCTGAAGTGGCGATGGCCGCTGATTTGCTGAACGCGATGGGTGCGAAGGTTCGTGGCCAGGGGACCGCGCAGATGGAAATTGAGGGCGTCCAGCGGATGCATGGCACTGACTTCGAGGTCGTGCCAGACCGCATCGAGACCGGCACCTACCTGCTGGCCAGCGCCGCGACTGGCGGCGACGTACGAGTGACGAACGCACAGCCCGGTGAACTGGATTCACTGCTCACGAAGTTCCGCGAGATGGGTGCAAATCTTGAGGTGTCCTTGGATGGCGGTGGCGTGCGTGTAGCGGCTCCTAGGAAGCTGCAGCCGATCCAAGTACAGGCGGTGCCGTACCCGGGCTTCCCGACTGATTTGCACGCGCCGATGGCGGTCGCGTTGACTCAGGCCGACGGTGTGTCAACGATCCACGAGCGGGTATTTGACAACCGGACCGCCTACGTTGGTGAGCTGCTGACGCTGGGTGCGAAGATCATTACCGGTGGACAGACCGTGATCATCGAAGGTGGCACGCCACTGATCGGGGCGGCCGTACGCGCACTCGATATCCGAGCGGGGGCATCGGTGGTAATTGCGGGACTGGTCGCGGATGGTGAGACGCAAGTGAGGGGTGTCGACCACCTCGATAGGGGGTACGCACACCTCACAGAGCGGCTGACGGATCTGGGGGCTGACGTGGAACGTCGGTTCGTCAACTAGCGTAAGCCGTAGCGGCATGGCCTAGTCCTGGCGATGTGAGTGCAGGCCGAAAAGCAAGACGATACAGTGCTGGTATCCTCAATCTGACGACGATCTTGGTGGCGCGGGGCCGCAGTGCGCGACCTCTGGTGGTGGGATGTTCGCAAAACGAATCGGAATCGACCTCGGGACAGCGAATGTACTGGTGTACGAGCGCGGTCGCGGCGTAGTGCTCGACGAACCAGCTGTCGTGGCGATCGCCGAGCGCGATAATACTGTTGTCGCCGTCGGCGACGAGGCACGAGCAATGATCGGCCGGCATCCTAGTTCGATCCAGCTGATTCGACCAATGCGTGATGGAGTGATCGCCGACTACCTTATCACCGAGGCAATGCTGCGCTATTTCATTAATCGCGTTGTCGGTCGATTCAACCCGATCCGCCCCGAGGTGATGATTTGCGTGCCGGTGGGCGTGACCGGTGTCGAGCGCCGTGCAGTGCGCGATGCTGCCGAGGCCGCTGGTGCGCGACGACCGGCACACCTGATTCCGGAGCCGCTGGCGGCGGCGATCGGGGCGGAGATCCCCGTGGGCTCTGCGCGGGGGCACATGGTGGTGGATATCGGCGGTGGCCGGACCGAGGCTGCGGTGATCTCGATGTTCGGGATCGTGGCAAGTGAATCAGTGCGCGTGGCGGGAGACCGATTCGACGACGCGATCGCACAGCACATCAAGCGGCGACACAATCTGCTGGTCGGTGAGCGAACCGCCGAAGAAGTAAAGCTGGCGATTGGGACGGCAATCTCAAATCCAGAAAACGATCCGATTGCCCAGGTCCGCGGGCGAGATCAGATCACCGGACTGCCTCGAACGATTGGGGTGCGATCGAGCGAGGTGACGCACGCGTTGCAGGATCACCTGTCTGTGGTGGTGCAGACCGTACGCCGGGTGCTGGAGCAGACACCACCGGAACTGGCTTCGGATGTGATCGACCGAGGTATCGTGCTGACAGGTGGCGGCGGCCTGTTGCGACGCCTGGATGAGCTAATTCGGCACGAGACGGGAGTTCCGGTGCATGTGGCTGAGGAGCCGCTGACCTGCATCGCCAAGGGTGCCGGACAAGCACTCGATTACATCGAGGTAATTGAACGGTCGTTGCCTACAGAGGAAGAGTCGCTGATCGGCGAGGGTAGCTAGACGGCGGTTAGTGAAATCGAGGCGGACTTAGCCTCGGAGGACATCGAGCTGCTCGATGCGGCGCTTGAGGTGGTAGGTCATGCTCTGGAGGAAGAGAACGGGGTTGATGTCCTTCTTTTCCACGGTGGGCGGAACTTGAATACGGGTAGGTGTGTAGTTGAGGATGGCACGGACACCTCCCCGGGTGAGAACGTTGGCCACGTCCTGCGCATGCTGTGCGGTGACGGTGATGATACCGATCTCCGCATGATTTTCCCGAAGGTCCGATTCTAGGTCGGCGACATCGCGGACGGGGTCACCGTCGATGTCGCTGCCGATCACGTTTGTGTTGGCGTCGTAACGGGCGATGATGTCGAATCCCTGCCCCTGGAAACCAGGGTAGGAGGCGACGGCACGCCCGAGGCGGCCGATGCCGACGACGACGACACTCCAGCGGCGGTCGAGCCCGAGGATGCCTCTCAGTTCGTCGAGGAGGCGCTGGACGGAGTAGCCTCGCCCCTGCTTCCCGAAGCGACCAAAATACGAGAGGTCTTTGCGGATCTGGGCCGGTGTGACATCGAGCTCTTCACCCAGTTCTTGTGAAGAGATGGTGGTGCGCCCCTCTTCCGAGATGCGGGACAGGAGACGGAAGTAGATCGGAAGGCGGTCAATGACGACCTCAGGGATTTCGAGTGGCACGATTATCCTCCGGCGGACACGGCCGGGCTATCCGAAGGGAGAGCGCGCTGGCCGGCGAAGCTGCCAGGGTCTATTCAGTAAGGATAGCGATTGTGAACGTGGGTGCAATTGGGTACAAGTCGGGGCTAATCCGTAGAAGCTGGTTGCAGTGGTGAGGAGTGCAGTCGATGCCTGACAACGTCGATATTGACCGTTTAGCAGCCAAGGGTCCGCTCTCGACCCATTGGGTGGAGCTTCCTGGCGGTAGCCTGATGATGGGATCGGAGCGACGCGTCGACGAACAGCCGATCCACGAAGTGATGATTGGTCCATTCGCAGCATCGCTGTTGCCGGTGACGAATCTGGATTGGGAGGTGTTCACCGAGGCGACCGGTCAGGAAGCGTTGCCGTGGGTGGATGATGATCGATTCAACTCGCTGGCGCAGCCGGTGGTTGGTGTGAACTGGTACGACGCAGTGGCGTATTGCGAGTGGTTGAGCAAGCTGCTGGATCGCCGATGCCGGCTACCTACTGAGGCGGAGCGGGAGTACGCGGCACGTGGCGATACGGTGGATGTGCTGTACCCGTGGGGTGATGAGCCATGGTCCGAGGGTGTCTATGCGTTTGGCGCGGCCGGGATGGATCGACCACCGCCTGTCGGTTCGTCGCCGCCGAACGGATTCGGGTTCTATCACATGGCGGACAGTGTTCACGAGTGGTGCAGTGACTGGTACGCGAGAGATTCGTACGCGGTGGCCGGCGTAGCAGGTGGTCCGAGCGATGGTGATCGCAAGACCTCGCGAGGTGGTTCGTGGCGGCATCGGGTGAAGGTGGCGCGGATTGCTGCGCGCTCTTCGCTGGCACCGGAGCAGCGCTACAACGACTATGGGATGCGTGTGTATTCGGACATTGAACGTTGAGCGCTGCCGCTTAGCGCTGGGTAACCAACAGGCTGAGTGGTTGGGCGATGGCGGCGCCGATCCAGCGTCCGGCAGCGTAACCGATGGTGTTCTATCCAATCGCCGTAGCTGGCAGAGCGGCTATCAACTTGGACTCGCGCCGCTTCCGTGAGTAGGCCGAGCAGGAAGAGTGCGACGATTAATTTTGTGAGTGTGGTGAAGTTGCGTTTGGTAGAAGCGGTACGAACCGCAATCACGAAGCCAGGACCGGCCAACAGCAGCCTATGAATGATCTAGGCTTGTTGTTGCGAGAGGTGCTGTCCGCGTTCACCACCGGCGAGCACTCTGCCGGACGGGCTGAGCACGATCAGCGTGATCGTCATGGTGGCGCCAAGGATGGCAAGGTCCGCGAGCAGTCTAAACTGGCGTTGAGTTATCAACCCAGCGTATGGGCCGAGGGCGTGGAAGCCTAGAATAAAACTTCTGAAACAGCGCGACCGGTTTGAGGCGTGGATGGTCCGTACGCAACCGATGGTGGAGCAATGGAATGGCAGCGCCGCGGATGCGGTTCGGCTGCTACGTGGCCGGGACGGGCTGGTCTGGCTGGATTCGGCAGACCGATCATCCTCGACGCGCGCACGCTGGTCTGTGGTGGGGAGCGATCCTCGGTGGTTGCTGGTGGCGTATCGGGACGATCTGTTTCTGGCGGGTGCATGCTGTCCGCGCCGACTGTCTGGCGGTGCGCTCGCGGCGTTCGCAGAGCTTGTGGAAGCTGAAGGTGTGGTGCCACCGGCATCCGTCGAGGGCATCGATTTACCGTTCGCGGGTGGGGCAATCGGATATCTAGGGTTCGAGTTGGGGCGCGAAATCGAGCGATTGCCGGCGACGACCACGGATGACGTGGGTGCACCGGAGCTGGCATTCGGGTGGTACGACGCAGCGGTGGTGGAGGATCACAAGACAGGGCGAACGTGGCTGGCGGGGCGACCGGACGCCGTGGCCACGCTGCGTCGGCGGCTCGTGACTAGGCGCGCGACGACGTCGGAGGTGTCGAGTGGGATAGGGGTGTTGCGATCCAACATCAGCCGGGAGCGATACCTCGCGGCGGTGGAGCGGGCGAGGGTATATATCGAGGCCGGGGACATCTATCAGGTGAATCTGTCGCAGCGGTTCTCGGCGCCGTGTGGAATCAGCGGGTTGGACCTCTACGAACGGCTGCGGACGGTCAGTCCAGCGCCGTTCGCGGCGTACCTGGATTTCCGAGGTGAGTTGGCAAACGTGGAAGTACTTTCCTCATCGCCCGAGCGATTCCTGTTGGCGGATGCGAAGCAATTGGAGACTCGTCCGATCAAAGGGACACGCCCACGAGGTGGGACTCCGGAACTTGATCTGATGCTGGCGGAAGAACTGCGGGAGAGCGTGAAGGACCGAGCCGAGCACGTGATGATTGTGGATCTGGAGCGGAACGATCTAGGACGAGTCGCCGAGACGGGGACTGTGCAAATTCGGGAATTGGCGGAACTGGAATCGTATGCGCAGGTGCACCACCTGACCTCGGTGGTGAGCGCGCAGCGGCGCCCCGGCGTGGGGCTGGAAGAGTTGCTACGTGCGACGTTCCCGGGTGGTTCGATCAGCGGCGCACCAAAAATTCGGGCGCTGGAGATCATCGATGAGTTGGAGCCGACGGTGAGGGGCGTCTACACGGGGGCGATTGGATACGTGTCGGCGCATGGACGGTTGGATTTGAATATCGCGATTCGCACGATCACTCTGGCGGATGGCATGGCCCATATGCACGTGGGCGGTGCGATTGTGCATGACTCCGAGCCAGAGGCGGAGTATCAGGAGACGCTGGACAAGGCGCGTGGGATGGCGCGTGCTCTGGAGGTGTCGCTGCCCGACGAAGACGTATCGCTGACGGTGGGCGGCGTGGGAGCGGACCGATGAGCGAGTTGATGGCGTGGGTGAACGGGGAACTGGTCGCTCGAACAGGGGCCAGCGTGTCGATCGATGACGCGGCGGTGAAGTACGGCGCTGCGGTGTTCGAGACGATGCGGGTATCCGGCGGCCGTGTGTTCCGCTGGGAGCGACATCTGGAGCGGCTGCAGCGAGGATTGGATGGCATGGGGGCGGTGCTGCCTTCGGAGGCTGATCTGGCCTCGGCTGTTGAGTCGATATTACGGGCGAATAGGCTGACGGATGCTCGGGTGCGGCTGAGCGTGAGCGCTGGTTCGATGGTGACGCCGGACTTGAGCGAGGCGGTGTCTCCAACGGTGATCGTGACGGCGGATGAACTGAGGGGGGATGCTCCAGTGGCGGTGCGGTTGCGGGTGTCCTCGCTGCGTATCGACGAATCACGGCCGCTAGGGTTCGCCAAGACAGCGCAATATTTGATCTACCTGCTGGCACGAGCCGAGTCGCGCGCTGCGGGGGCTGGCGACGCGCTGTTACTCAACCATCGAGGTGAAGTGTGTGAGGCGGCGACGGCGAACGTGTTTGCGCTGATTGATCGACGGTTGGTAACGCCCTCGCTGGATGCTGGGCCAGTAGCCGGTGTAGCACGTGGTGTGGTGCTGGAATTGGCAAAGGAGCAAGGGCTGGACTGCGATGAACACGGTCTGAGCCTGGCTGAGCTCGGCGATGCGACGGAGCTGTTCCTGACGAATAGCATCGTGGGTGTGCAGCCGATTTCCCAGGTTGAGGGGGTGGATGGTGTTGAGCTGTGGCGGACGCCGAAATCGCCGGCTGTGATCGCAGATCGGTTGGCCGAGGCGTACGCTCTGGCAGTAGCACGAGAGTGCGGGGAGGG
>Ga0115002_10004638_pt1 | contig 16542 bp, 17 predicted proteins | sample ArcticOcean_MG_C_8_FD_89576 | JGI IMG/M metagenome (GOLD analysis project Ga0115002, IMG submission 89576) | Marine microbial communities from western Arctic Ocean - ArcticOcean_MG_CB11_86 | ecosystem: Environmental > Aquatic > Marine > Oceanic | place: Arctic Ocean: Canada Basin | collected... | reverse complement strand
TACATGACGTGCCCATTCGGTCGGTTCATGGGCAGGTGAAATTCGGACGACATTTTTCTAGTGAAGTAGTTTTCATTGTAAAGCCAGCGGGCGATAAAAGTGATTGCTTTGAGCGGGACGACTTCCTTAATAAAGACGACGCCGCGGCGCCATTCATCGTCGACTTTACGGCGAACATAGAATCGCAGATTTACTTCTGTAAAATCTCTGTGGAAAGGAACCGGGATCCCTTTGACTCGAGTGTCGAGAAACGAAAATCCAACGACGCTCACAATCGCCTTGCCATTCCAAAGATCGAGCTCCGTTTTGTCGGGCACAAGCGACTCGAGCAGCTCGCTGGGAACTTCGTAATTCAACATCAGCAAGTTGCGCCATTGCGCTGTGAGAAATCGACCTGCCAACCTTGCGCCTTTCGAATACGATCCGAGCGGATCTAGTTCGTTATGTCCGTTGCTCAAAATACCGATCGAGGAATCGGCGTTGAGCGGAATTGACTCGTAGTTTTGGTCTACATGCCTGCAACATGTTTAACGCCTGCTCGACTGAATCGCTACTCCCCCTTTCCAGCAATAAGGCTACTGCCAACATGCCAGTTCGCCCGTGTCCTTGAGCACAATGAATGAACAATCGCTCCTCAGACTCGGCCAGCTCCCGGGCAAAACACTGAAAGGGCTCCAACTGAGGTGGCTCATGTCCATCGAGAATTGGGTAGAGGACGTAACGGAAGTTTTTGCGAATTGCCGTCGGTTCGGAGAATTCTGCCGTTAGGTCGACAACACATTCGATATCGTTGGGCATCTCGTTAAAGGTGAGTCTTCGGCCGAGCACAAACTCGCCATCGATTTCATCGTGGGCGTGTTCTCCCGATAAATATTTTACACACCACCAAACCGACCATGTCATGAGAAAGTATGGAGCAATCAGTATCGACAACCAGGTGGAGACTGCGCCCGATTTCGTTTTAGTTAACATGCCGGGCCGGTTGAAAAAGTACGCCGCCGAAACAAACGCAAATGAGCAGGCAGGCCACGCCAGCAACCATAACCAGCCGCCGAAACGCAATGAAAAGAACAGGAAGCCAATGGATTGGATCGCGAAGAGAACTGCAAAACGCATAATGTCGCTCGATGAATGAAGTCGTTGCATTGTTGCACCGACCACCGTTCATCTTCACTTCGCTCCCTTTTTGTCCAGCTTTGCGATCGCATTTAGCGCATCTCGCGCTGCGCTGCGAACAGGATAGACGGTCTGTTTGGTAACCTTGCCATCACCGCTAGTAGAAGTTTGCTCGGCCGTACCTAGATCTTTTAACAGTTCCTGCAAGATCGCTCGGACTTCCTTATCGGGGAATGCCGAAAGCTGTCGCGCGGCTTCGCTGCGGACCCATGTCTGTTTCGATTTCACTTGTTTTAACAGTCGTTTGCGAATATCCGCATCGGCAGGGACGACGAGATAACAGGAACTGCCGCCATACAGTGCTTGATATGCAGTCGACTCAAATGGCACTTCTACACGCACAGCTCCATTGCCCCCAAGTGCAAACACGTTTCCGATTGCCTCTGGGTCTTTGATTTCCACATTCCTATTCAGGGCCGCACGCTTTTTCACGAGCTCACGAATTTCGTTCCCTTTGGTGAGAAGCCGAAAATCTTTGCTGTAAGCGATGTCCAAGAAACCTTGTTTGGGCGGCGAGTCTAGACTCACTTTGTAGCGGACATTTCCCTCGGGCTCGAGAGACATGAGAAAGAACATCACTCGCGTTCCCGCACTCATTCCCGCGATCTCGTCAGTGTGCGACTTGACTCGAAAGGTCGACTCCTTTGGGCAACCGCCTTTAATTGAAGAAACTCTCTTCACTTTCAAATGAATCTGAAACCAATTGCTGACCGTGCGGGCTTTTGCTTCCACAATTTCGTACTCGCCAACGTGCGGGGACGAGTCCGTTAGCCATTCCAATGTCTCGGCAACCATGATCTCGGCTGGTGCCAACGAAGCGCGAGCGATCACCAAAGTCGAAAATAGAATCGCCAGTCCGAAACGTACGAACAAAGTCTTAGACATCAGAATGCTCCCGTTGCAAAGGGTGCGCGACTCAATCCGGATTCATACCGAAAAACAGCTATGCGATTCGCTTTGCATCCTACCACGAATCGTCAAAGTCGACCAAGCGAAATTCTCTGGCGTGAAGGAAACGGATGACTGTACCCAGCGAATCGAACTTACCGCGATTTTTCTCTTAACAGCTTCAGGACCTGCGCAGCGCTTCTGCGAACCGCTTCTTGCCCGTGTCCTTTCAGCGATTCCAACACCGCTTCCGTATCTTTGCCCGGATAATTGATCAGCCCATTTATCGTTGTATACGGAATTCCTTTGCCGAGCCGAAGAGATGCCAACACCGGTTCGCGAAGATCGGGATCGGCGGGAGTGATGATATAGTAATACGAATCAGAGCGATTTACTTCCGTATTAATCCAGCGAACAATAACACCCTCTGTCGGCCCAGGCTTATAATGCGCTGCGCTGCCGCAATCGGCGACGATCGCATTCAGCGAAAATCGGGAGGTCGAGTGAATCGAGACTCCTTTACCCATGGCTCGTCCGAACAACGAGTTCGCTGGTTTCGAAAAGGACTTGAGTCAGGCGATATGACCAAAGGCAATACGTTCAACGCTAGTAGCCTTTAGGTCTGGACGAGTTTTGGGATTTCGCTTAACGGCTTGGTCTTCCACGATTCAGGAAGAATATGTCATTAGTCATTAGTCATTAGTCATTAGTCATTAGTCATATGTCATTAGTCATATGTCATTGCAAGGTGCGGTGGTGCGGTCAGGACAATAGGTAACAGATTAGGTTCAGGACATCGGTGACAATTTGACCATTGCAGTCGATCTATGTCTTTCTTTACGCCGAAGGCGTTGCAACAGGAGCCAAGGGGGCAGTTCGACGAGCCCCGCGAGTAAGAACGCCACCCTGGGCATTGTATCCAAATCCGATAAGGGCGAGCTGTCGGGTTCAGCTTCACAGCGCGTTTTCCGAACTCACAAACGCTGCCAAATATCTTTAGGCGGGAACGGTGGAAGCAAAAGATGCGGGGTGGTCAGGCTTTTCAGCCGTAACTCGTGTTGAGTCAGAAATCGAAGTAACGAAATTCCTAGAAGCCCAAGAAAAAAAACTGGATCAATACAACCTCGGAATCAATCGGCTCACGCTGTTGACGTAGTTTTGATAGGGCGCCCCAAACGCTTTTGTCAAACACCGATCTTCACGTTGCACTCTGTATATGACCAGCGGCACGATGCAGATCAGCCATAGTGAGAACGTTGCCCAGTTTGCAAAAAACAGAGCCGCGCCTAGCGTTGCCAGTAGCGTTCCACATTCAGATGGATGCCGCAGTACCGAATAAATTCCGTGCCGCACGACCGGCTGCTCGCGGCGCACTTTCACTTCGCTCTCAAAGAATTCACCCAATGTTTGAATGGCAAGAAAGCGGATGTAGCTGCCGACGAGAATTAACGCCGTACCCATCGAGACCATGCCTATCGACCAGTTCGCTGATTCCGTGTCAATCATGCGGCCCGACAGCGGCGAGGCAACGAACATCACTAAAACCAAATACCCCGTCCAGCGGCACAGCATTATGGAATTTGGATCTCGTCGAATGGGAGCCGTCGAGAGGGGTTTGTCGCGTTGACCGAGCATATCGCCGAGGCAAAAACCGCTGGCGCAAACCAAAAACAGCGCCTCGATCAATCCGATCGAATCGAATCCGAACCACCAACAGAAGGGAAGTGAGATCAGGGCGGCGTTTAGCGACAGCGCGACTAGAATTGTCCACCATCGAACAAATTGACTTGATGTTCCATCACTCATGACATCTCTACCCTTTTGGGAAAACTAGCGGCTCCTATTTCGGAAGTGAGTTAGCTGATGTTTCGTTGACTAGCATCTCTCATGAGCGCGTCGAAATGAGTTGAAGGGTAGCCCATCGAGTTTGATATGTGGGACAGTCCCGATTGGAGATCGTGAGTGACTGGTCCTTCGGGGCTTGTGATTTCAATCATACATTTTAGAACGAGCTCTTTACCTTCGACTGACAATTCGCCCGCTTGTGCTTGAATGAAAATCAGCGGGTCGACGCCCGAATCTCGCGCCATGCGAAAATCTTCGTGAACAGTGTGCTCATCGAGCGATTCCTGAGAGATCGTTTCGTAAACTTGCCGCAGTGAGTAGATATTCGCAGGCTCGATTTTTGCGGTGGCTAACATTCCCATTACTAGGATGCGACGAAATTCGACCATCGACTCCCGTTGCTCGGCAATTGGATCGTGTCGCAGTACCTCTTCCGAATACGTCTGGGCACAACTCCCGCATTCGACATAGGAGCCAATTCGCCCCAGTGGAATGAGTGGAATAAAGTAGAGCGTAAAGAAGCGGTTTACACTGATCATCTTGTAGCGTTGCAGGCTATTACAGCGGGGACAATTAAACTGCCCAGTGTCGAGTGTTGAATTAAGTGACGTTGTTCCGAAAATGATCATGCTAATTTCCCTCGCGACCAAAAGTTAATGTGTCTGTCTAATGTAACAGGAGGGAAAATGCGGTTACAGTAACTTGCGGTCAAAAATAGTAATCAAGCCCCGACCAATCCGGTATCATCGTTACGGTTGTTCGACGGTGTTGAACGCGGAAAACAACAATGCAATCGTGCCGTTTCACTTTTAGAAAGAGATTTCGCATGAAATTCAACTGGAAGAATGAAGTCATTCTTTGTGTCATCGCAGTCTTCATGGTCACAAACAGTTCTCGTGCTCAATCGAAGCAGGACGCCAAAGATTGGCCGACGATTGCGACTTTTTCCATTATCGCCTACGACGAAAAGACGGGAGAGCTTGGCGGAGCCGTGCAATCGCGAGTTTTTGCGGTTGGGAACGGTGTGTTGTGGGCAGAGGCAGGAACGGGAATCGTCGCTACGCAAGCCATGGTCGACGTAAGTTACGGCCCGCGGGCATTGGCTATGTTACGAGATGGTAAGACACCCGAAGACGTCGTGAAGAAAGTTTGGGATTCCGATCCCAATCCATTGCCAAACTCTTGGCCAAAGAGCGGGCGACAATTCGCAGTGATGAACATCAAAGGCGAACACGCCGTTTACACGGGACCAAAAACCAGCGAGTGGTCTGGCCATAAAGCAGCAACTCATGTCATCGCACAAGGAAATATTTTAGCCGGCCAAGAAGTCGTTGACGAAATGGTAAAAGCGTATCAGGAAACGGAAGGTCACATGTCGCTTCGGTTGGTCGCAGCACTGGAGGCGGGGCAAAAAGCGGGCGGCGATATTCGCGGTATGCAATCGGCCGCAATGTTGATCGTTAAAAAGAAGGCTGGGCCGTGGCTCAATAACGACACCGTCGTGCGATTACACGTCGACGACAATAAAGAACCAATCAAAGAACTACGCCGGCTCGTCGTAAAAGCTCAGCAGTATTACCGCTTCAAATGAGTTCAAGAAATTTGACATCCGTGCGAATTGGTGGCTTTACTCAAGCACGGAGTTTCGCTGTGTAACGCCCCCACTTAAGAGTGGCGAATACGTTGCCGACAATAATGGCGATTATCATTAAGATTTGGACAACGCAGATGCTGCCCGTCAGCCATGGGTTTTCGGATAGAAGAAACGTCAACGGCAGAGAGAGGATCATCGCGATGTTGAATACCATCAAGGTGATCCCTTGCAGCTGAATAAATTGATTACCCCTCAAGACTCGTTTACATTCATGGCACCGAAGTCTCGGTGGCCAGGCGGAGCGAGCGATATCGCGAAACCGAAATTCGGTGCCGCAAGCCGGGCAACCGCAATTTTCGGAAGTCACCATAAGCGGTGCGGCGTGCTTCGGCGAGGAATACGGATTTGAGTCCATGGTTTGATTTCTTAGGAAGCTTTTAGAGGTTCCCTAGCCGCCAGCCAATGACAGCGCCAATGATCGGCATGCAAAGCAAAGCAATAATCATGCAGTCCAATACCTCATCCGCTGCGCCGGATATTAGGTAGCGATGAAATTGCCAGTACATGGGAATGCAAAGCCCGCATCCGATTGCCCCTCCAGTCAATATTTCGGCGATTGGCAAAGGCAGATCTTGTTCAACAATAATTCGCTCGCTCACCGGTTCTTCGTCAACGGTGTTAAGCACCCGATCGTCCTCGTCGGCACACATCCATGCCGGCAATGATTTCTCCTCGGGGCCATCTGGATTATCTCGACACTGCGGACTCGTGCACACTTTCCCGTCAATTACCGTTTTACAAACGCCGCACCTTCTCACGTTCTGCTCCACACATTAAATGTTAATAAGTGAGTCAAGCGGAAGGACTATCCGCTTTCGTCCAGCACTGCCTGTAAAACTATTTACCGTGAACGACTTGCAGGTTTTGTTGCGATTGCGCGGGACATTTGGCGTTTCGCTAAAAAACTTCTGCCTCGGAGCGGAAGTGATTTGTTCCGAAGCTACCGTCGCCAGACGGTGGAAAGCACTTGTTTTCAACCACGAAAACCACGCTCTGGCGAGCGTAGCTGCATTTTTACACGGCCTCGGAGAGGCAGACTACGTTCTTTGTTAATTCGGTTTTAACATCGTACAAGAACGTGACCCGATCTGGCAAATAAATGAACGAACAACGTGTTAGCGAAGCGCTTGTTTGAATTCGTCGTCCCAATGTCTTCTGGGAAGTACGATGGTAGCGTCCGTTTCGTCGGGCTTAATCAACAATGGCATGAAGTTGCATCGCAAGTGACCTTGCGGTAGGTGGTCGCGTGGAATCAATAGCGTGCCATAATAACATTGCAGGCCGTTGTTGGCCGCGGGTGGGACCGGCAGTTTGATGTCGGCAACCATTTCGTTTGTCAGCTTGTCTGCGAATGCTTGCATGTCGGCAGTACAATCGGCTCATCCTTTCAAGTCGTACAGTCCGCTCGCCTGATCACCGAGTACTTCTGGGTTGTCGTCGTAGAAAGATTCCAAGCTGTACATCACGGCCGCAGGAAGCTTGTCGCTGCCACCTTTCGGCTGGAACAGGTGCTCGTTGGCTTGAATGATCGCTCCCCATACAACTTGACCTCGTTCCAGCAACGTTCGCTGGTCTCGAAACTGCTCGTCAAATCTGCTCTCCATCATCAGGTACCACATCCAAGGCTTGGAGATGCGGTCTTTGTTCCAGTCCTTGTCACTGTACGATTGTTGAGCTTGCTGAACGTTTTGGCGAGTGGTGGCAATGGATGTAGCTAAATTCATGGGTGTTGAACTAAAAACGGGACCGTCGAAAAAAGGGAGTGGTTGAAAAAAGGGAACCGCGAATGAACGCTAATATTCGCTAATGGAAAAAATAGAAAAGGAACAAAAAGAGTAAGAGTAAGAGTAAGAGTTGGTTGATTGGTAGTGAGACCTCAATTAGAAGCCTTCTTACTTATGTTGTTGATTACAATTTTCACAACTTAGGCGTCATGAAAACGCTTTCATAGGCTAAACCTACATTTGCACCAATTGGATTAGGTTGCCGCAAGTGTCGTTGAAAACGGCCAGCTTCACGGCGCCGGCAGCAGTCGGATCCATTGTGAATTCTACGCCAAGTTTTTTCAAGCGATCGTGTTCATTTTCGATATCGTCGACGGCGAAACTCTTCACGGGTATGCCCTCTTCAAAAAGAGCCCGTTGGTAAGTTTGAGCTGCTGGAAGTTCGTTGGGTTCAAGCAACAACTCGACGCCCTCCGCTCCCTCTGGGGAGACCACTGTTAGCCAGCGATGAGCTCCCTGCGGGATATCGTTTTGTTTCACGAATCCAAGTACGGACGTGTAAAAATCCAGTGCCTTCGCTTGATCGTGCACGAAGACAGTCGTCAAGTAAATCTTCATTTGGTTCCCTGTGAGGGGCTTAGCGAACTTTGTAGGCGGTAAGGGTATGTTGATCGCGGACATAGAGCACTCCACCAGCGACGACTGGATGAGCCCAGCTGGGGCGGCCGTGTCCTTGCATTTTGATGCGACCACTTTCCCGATACTCTTCCGGCGTCGCTTCGACGAGTGCCAGTTCTTGGCGTTCGCTCAACACATAGAGCATTCCATCGGCAGCGACCAACGATCCCTTACCAACGCTGCGGTTTTGCCACGCGATTTTTCCCGTTAGGAATTCGATGCAGATCAAGGAACCGCCACCGTTGGTATACATGTAGTCACCGATCAAGACGATGCCACCGTGGTGAATTGACATCTTCTTTTCAAAGTAGACTTCGCTGGCATTCTGAGCGCCATTGTCGTCAGTGATCTTGGCTAATCCGCCGCCCGTTCCGTAGGAACTAGCGACGAATACGTGGTCTTTGGCAACGATCGCAGTGCAACAATTCGCCGTGCCGTTGTTGGCACCATTGTATTTCCAGAGCAGTTCTCCTTTGTCCAGTGTGACGCCAAAAACATTCTCGCGAGCAAACTGCACAACTTGTTTCACTCCGCCAATCGTCGCCACGATCGGTGAGGAATAATGAGCTCCTTCTGTTGCCTGCTCACTGCGCCAAACAACTTCACCTGTCATCTTATTCAGTGCGGCCAGCGTGCCAGATTTTCCACCTGGAGTGACGATCAGCAAATCGCCTTGGATCATCGGAGATTCGGAGTAGCCCCAACCAGGACGTCCGCCACCGAGGTCTTTCGTCATACTCGTGTGCCACAATGTCTCGCCAGTTTTCAGGTCCAAGCAAGTCAGGTCGCCATTTCCGCCCTCGGCGTATACTCGCTCGCCGTCGATTGTGGGAGTACCTCGCGGACCGTCGCCTTGTCCATTGCGATAGCCGCCGTGCAATCCCTTCAATTCGTCGCGAGTCAAAATGCCATCGCCATCGGCGACGTGCTTTTCGTAGTAGCTTTTAACTTCGTCCGCCGTCAACAAACCATCTGTTCCCTTTTCGCGTTTAAGCAAGTAAGTAACGATTTCTTGCCGCGTGAGAATCTGGTCGTTCTTGTTGGTTTTTGGGTCTTTCTGATCGGCAGAGTTAAAGATGCGATCGAGATAGCTACCGCGCGATTCTTCTCGAGTAATCTTGTCGTCCTTGTCGGCGTCTTTTTCTGCGATCAACGACTGGGCTCGACTCTCCGCCAATTCGGGTGCTTTCTTTTCATCAATGGTTTCCATGCGGAGGAAGTGTTCGCGGAATTGATTACCGGCCTCGGCGTAATTCAGTTTTCCATCTTTGTTGGCGTCGAGTCCAGCAACGACATAAGCTGCGCGAGCTGCGACACCAGCTGCCGTCCCACCACTGTCGTACTTGTTGAAGTTCCAGCCCAATCTGGACAGAGCTTCGACCTCGTCAACTTTGCCGTCCTCGTTGCGGTCGAGGTTCTTGAATTCCGCATCGATCTTGGCGGCAAGTGCTTCGGAAACGGGCTTTGGTTGAACAGCCCACAGTCGCGATCCATCTTCGACTTTCACGGCGATAATATGTTCAACGCCATTGAGATCGCCCATCGTAACAATGATGCCATCCTTGATCGCGATCGCGCTATAGCCAACTCCAACATTGTCGATTTGCCAGGCAATCTGCGGTCCGGCTTCGGGCCATTCTTTCAGCAAACCTTTGTCATTGGACATACCGTCGCGATTCGGTCCGCGCCATTGCGGGTAATCATTTGGCCCGGAAGGTAGTTGGGCGAGTACGGTGGAACACGACAGCAATAACGAGGCTATAAAGGCGACGCGGTTCATCGATCTACTCCTAGCAGGGACGGCCAAAGATGCATCAAAGGGAATTGATGTTTCCAGCATTCTCAGGGATGCAAGGCGGAGATGCAAGCAGGACGGGTACGCCGCGACCGTAAATCGACATGTTGGGTTCGCAGGAGTGTGTTTTGCCGAGGCAGGCTTAGCAAAGCGGCTTAGGCAGTTACCTCGAATTTTTCGCCGATTTCCCACTCGTTGGGGTTCTCAGCGTCTCGAATGACTTCGCGATAAGTCGTGTTCCGCTCAATCGGATCTCGACCCGCTTCGACGATCAATCGCTTGATGTCGTCGACCGAAAGAATTTCGGGAGTCGTCGCTCCGGCATCGTGATAAATCAACTCGTGCCGGACGGTTCCGTCGAGGTCATCGGCGCCGTAGGCGAGCGCTGTTTGAGCAGTGCCGATCCCGAGCATGATCCAGTAGGCCTTCATGTGCGGAATGTTGTCGAGCATCAGGCGGCTGATCGCCATCGTTCGCAAATCCATTAGTGCCGATGGCTTCTTAATGTGAGAGAGCCCAGTGTTCTCGGGATGGAAGGCGAGCGGTATGAATGTCTGGAAGCCACCTGTTTCGTCTTGTAATTCTCGTAGACGAATTAGGTGATCGATGCGATGGTAGTCCTTCTCGATATGTCCGTATAGCATCGTGCAGTTGGTGTTGATGTCCAATGAGTGAGCTGTTCGATGGATGTCGATCCACTTGCCCGCATCTGATTTGTGTTCGCAGATCTGGTCGCGAACTTCGGGGTGGAAAATCTCCGCGCCACCGCCGGGCATGGAGCCGAGTCCCGCATCTTTGAGATCCTCAAGGATTTCGCGAACAGACTTGTTCGTCAGAAACTCAAACCAATTAATCTCGACCCCAGTCCAAGCCTTCAAGTGAAGTTTGGGATACGCTTCGTGCAAAATGCGCACCATGTTCACGTACCATTCGTATTTCTTCTGATGATGTAGTCCACCGACGATGTGCATTTCGGTGCAACCATTTTCCAACGCTTCTTTACCGCGAGCAAGAATCTGCTCGTCACTCATCACATAGCCCCGTTCGTCGCGTAGGTCGGCGCGAAAAGCGCAGAACGTGCAGCGATAGACACAGACGTTGGTGGGATTCAGGTGAGTGTTGATGTTGTAATAGGCGCGATTTCCGTTCTTGCGTTCCCGGACGAAATTCGCCAGCTCGCCAATCTCTTGCAGCGGCGTGTCGTCTTGGTAGAGGAACATCCCATCGTCAAACGATAGTCGTTCGCCGTCTTCTACCTTTTTACGAATGTCCGAAAGGGTCGCGGAAGAACTAATCATCGGGAAAAAACCTTGCTTGCTGCTGAGATTGGGCTGGAGACGATTTCAGCCCGAAAATAATAGCGGGGTGGTTGTCCGCAGGAATGAACATTCCTCGACTTGAACCAGTCACGATCTGCCGATCGTCCTACCGCCAAAATATAAACCGTCGAGTTTAAAGGCGCATTAACAGGCTGTCTATGAGGTAAATGAAGACGAAGACGCAATCGGCACACTGTCAACGAGTTAGAAAAGGTGGCGGGGAGGGGTTTTGGGGGGTAGCACGGTCGTCCCGACCGTAATTGGCTGCGGTGGCGCGAAGAGATTTTAGCTTGAACCAATGCGAGTAGCACGGTCGTCCCGACCGTAATTGGCTGTGGTGGCGCGAAGAGATTTTAGCTTGAACCAATGCGTGTTACCGACAGGATGTCCGTGCTACGAGAACTACCGCAGGTTCTCTAGGTATTTTACTACCGTTTTGGCCAACTTTTGCACTTCTGGATCGGGATCTTTGGCCGCGGCGCGAAGGGCATCCAGCGATGGAATTGCAGCTTTCTTTAGTCGACCGAGTACCAAGATAGCTCGGAGTTTCGCGGAACGGCTAGGCGACTTCAGTTGCTCAATGAGAGCCGGAATTGCAGGTTCTCCGAGGTTGAGTAGAGCGTTAGTCGCACTGGTGCGAGTGTCTTTGTCGGTGTCGCTCAACGCCTTGGCCAATGCTTCGATGGCAGGTTCGGCCGCCTTACCCGACAACTCCAATCGCCGAGCAGCGTTGCGGCGAATGGCGGCCTTTGTTTCGGTCATCAACGCATTTTTCAAGATCGGTACATATAATTCGGCCGGTGCAATTGCGAAAATTGCATCGATACACGCCGATCGGACTTGTTCGTCCGGATCGCTTTGAGCTGCTTTGGCCAAGGACGGTATTATGAGCTCTTTATTGGACGACAAACTCTTCAGCAGTCGAGCGACCGCCAAGCGGTTCGACTCGTGCTCCTTCTGGGGATCGAGCATCTCGGCCAAGCGAGGTAGCGTTTCGGGCAAAGTCTCAACTGGGAAGAAGCGGACCATTTGAAGTGCCAGATGTCGTACCGCTCGATCTTCATCTGAAAGTTTCCCAGCGATAGCCGCGACCATTTCTGGGTTTTCGGGCTCAAACTTACCGATTAAGTAAAACACTGCACCTTTGCGAGTGTCCAAATCCTCGTCGTTGACTAACGCGAGCAACGGGACAATTGCCTCTTCACCAAGACCATCAAAGTAGTCACTGGCCGCTTGGCGATCGCCGTCTTCGCTGACCAACATGGCCGCATGCTTTTTCGTCAGCTTGGTCGATTCCGAATCTTCGGTCGGCACTTCAGCTGGTTCGACGGGCTTGGGAGGAATGGGATCTTCCTCCGATGGCGGGTCGTTAATGACTTGCGGTAGAGGATCGCTGTTGGGTGTGTCGACCGTCGGAGTTGTCCCTGGATCGTTAGGTTTCTCGCTCGGGCCACATCCAAACAAGCAGATCGTAAAGGCGACCAAAACGATATTCACTGGCCAGTATTTCATTGCAATCTCAACCTTGGTTACAGAACAAACCCCTGCGGTACCCGAAGTATAGGTTCTGCCGGTGATTCGAGAAAGCGGAATGAAGGGAAGCGAAAATTGTGTCACTGTGAAGAAGTGAGCAATCCTCTTCCCCCGAACAATCGTTACGCCCAGACCGTCACTTTGGGTCGTCCCACCACATCCAAGAAAGGTTAAGCTCAGCTGGCGAGATCGATCGAAGTCACTAAAAACAGGCCAATGCTCACAATGGCGTTGATATTAAAGAAGGCGATATTCACTCGAGTCAGATCGTCGGGGCGAACGAGCCAATGTTCGTAGGCCAGTAATATCGCTACGGCAGCGACGCCAATTCCGTAGATCCACCCTAACGAGAGCCCTGGATAACACAGCGGCAAAGCTGCCAACGAGGCGATCATCGCGAAATGGCAAAACGCCGCCAGCCGCAACGCTCCAGCTATCCCCAGCATCGTAGGAATACTATTCAGTTTTGCTTCGACATCAAACTCAAAATCTTGGCAAGCATAAATCATGTCGAAGCCAGCGACCCACAAGAGAACGGATAGTCCCAACAGAGCAGGGGGCCCGAGATCGGCAGGCGAAAACATCACCACTTGGCCGCGAATCGCGATCCAGGCACAAATTGGTGCGAGCATCAACGACATGCCCAACCAGAAATGCGCCAATGCTGTGAATCGCTTCGTATAGCTATAAGCCATCAAGATCAAAAGGACAGGAACCGACAGATAGAGCGGCAAATAGTTCGGTAACAAAAGCAATGTGCTCAACACAAATGCAATGGAACAAATGATCGTAAATGCAACGACACTTGTCAGCGAAAGCAATCCAGCCGGGATATGCCGCTTACTGGTCCGCGGATTTTCCGCGTCGATGTCGCGATCGACAATTCGATTAAATGCCATCGCGGCGCTGCGAGCAAAAATCATACAGAGCAAGATGGCCACGATCTGTTGCCAACGGAATTCAACTGTCAGATCACTAAGGACCGAATCCTGCGCTGCAATTTCGGGCGCAGTCATTTTGGGCGCTGCAATTTCGGGCAATGGCGCAACCCAGGCCATGACTGCTCCCAACATCGCGAACGGAAGCGCAAACACCGTGTGGCTGAAGCGAATCATCTCGAGGATTTTCTTAAGCCGTTCGTACATCTTAGTCGCCCCAACGTTGTATCAGTGAATGCTCGATTTCCAATTGGTCCAGGATCCTCGCCACAATAAAATCGACGAGGTCGCGGACGGTCGTCGCACCGTGGTAAAAACCAGGCGAAGCCGGCAGGACTACCGCACCGAGATCGGAGACGCGTTTCATGTTGTCCAAGTGGATCGACGAAAGCGGAGTTTCGCGCGGCACGAGAATCAGCTTGCGACGCTCCTTCAATTGAACATCGGCAGCTCGATGAATCAAATTGTTACTCAAGCCGTTTACCACCGCGGCCAACGTGCTGCCCGAACACGGACAGATGACCATGCCACGATTTAAAGCAGAACCGCTCGCCATCGGCGCCATGAAGTTGTTGAACTTGAAATACTGCACGGTCCCAGGACTGCGTGAAGCAAATACACTGCTGTCTTCGCTTGAAACACCAGCCATCGCGCGAGTCAAATCGAGTTTACTGTCGCCCGAACTTCGATCGGGATCTAACAGCTGTCCAATATCAAAATTAGTCAGGTCGACCGAAATTCCTAACTCCTGTTTGAGCACGATTTGAGCACTCGGGCTGATCGTCAAATGCACATCGTGACCTGTATTGACCAATACCTCGAGCAGACGAGTGGCATAAACCGCTCCGCTGGCTCCGGTGATCGCGACTAAGACGGGTGCGTTCATTTGACGCCTATATACAGAGTGGCTACGCCAAGAGTAAGAGTGTAATAGCGAACTTCTTTCAGGCCCGCGTCCAGCATTTTCTGCGACAATTCTTCGCCTTGCGGAAATTCGCCCACGCTTTGCGGCAGATAATCGTAGGCCGCCGAGTCGTTACTGGCGAACATCTGACCAAGACGCGGAAGCACATTGCGAAAATACCAACCGTAAACCGCTTTGATCGGTTGTACTGTCGGCATCGAAAATTCCAGCACGGCGACCCGACCGCCAGGCTTGATCACTCGAGTCATCTCGCGAAGCCCTGCATCCGTATCCGCAACATTTCGCAAACCGAATGCCACCGATGCAATCTGAAAATGGTCGTCCGGGAAAGGCAGTTTCTGAGCATCCGCTTCGACGAAACGAAGTTGTCCGTTGATCCCCTTTCGATTCTTTTTCTTCTCGCCAACTTCCAACATCTCGCGACAAAAATCTGCGGCCACAATCGGTGTCTTGCCCCGAGTCTTCCGATAAAACTCCAAGGCCAGATCGCCCGTTCCCGTGCACAGGTCGAGAATCGGAGCGTCGCCCTGTGGTCGCAGCAACTTGACCGTTCGCCAACGCCAATAGCGATCGACGTTCATCGACAACACGTGATTCATGAGGTCGTACCTCGGCGCGATCTCGCCGAACATACGCTGCACTCGCTGATTTGACTTATCGACTGGAGGAGACGGGGTTGTCATTGGGCTTCTGTTGTTGAGGAAGAAAGAAGAAAGTGGGAAGTTGGATTGCTGGTTTCGTCTGTTAAGTGTTTGAGTGGATTGGTGGGAAGGAGAAAGAGAAGGAAAAGGAGAAAGAGAAAGAGAAAGAAGAATGGATTGTTACTTTTGTTTGGCTGTTTTTATGGATGCGTTTAGGATTCGACAGAGTTGTTGGTTTTCGTCGATTAGGTCGCCTAGTAATTCTGTTTTCATCAAGTCGGCTCGGCAGATCATTTTGAGCCAGACGCAGCTTTCGTTGAGTTCTTTCAGAGCGATTTTCAGTTTGTGGACAAAGTCTGCATTGCTTTCGGCCCCGCGCGCTTCGGCGTAATTGGGCGCGGGTGAAGTACGGCTCTTAACAACTGACTTGCAACATGCTTTCCGACGGGAGATTTCGGTAACGCATCTGCGACTTTAATCATACGAACTGCAAAATCGATCAACCGATCTTCAATCGCATTCGCTTTCTCAGCGTGTCCCATTTACTCTTTCGTTCTACTTTTTCTTCAATGACATATGACTAATGATAAATAACTAATGACATATTCTTCCATCCTGCCGAGTTGCTCAAGCACCTAACCGACGAAACCAGCAGCTCCACATTCCCCAAATCCGCGCTTCCGTAATACAACCGCAAACAACTAAGATATCGTAACAGCAATTCAAAGTTTAGTAGGGTGTTTTCCTATAATCGCGGGGTCTCACTCGAATTCGGCCCATCATTCGACGGAACCATCCATGGCAATTGACTTTCAGATACTCGGGCAGCCCGGCCGCGATAACGCCTTATTGGTTCGAATCGACTCGGGCCAGTCAATTTCTCGGTTGTTATTTGATTGCGGAGAGGGGTGTCTGAGCGACCTGAAGAATAGCGAAGTCGGATCGATAGACCACGTTTTGTTCTCTCATTTTCACATGGATCACATCAGTGGATTCGATTCTTTTTTTCGCTGCAACTACAACCGCGACACGAAGCCCAACACGATTTGGGGGCCTCCAGGTACGAGTGACTTGATGCATTGCCGATTTCGCGGGTTTTTGTGGAATTTACATCGCGATCAAAACGCTGCTTGGCATGCCGTCGATGTTATGCCTGATCGAACAGAAACGAAACGGTTTGAATTGAGTGAAGCGTTTGCCGTCTGTCATGCGCACGGTGAGCAAGCGCACAGCGGGACTTTGATTGATACCGAAGAGTATTCCGTCGAAGCGCTGCATCTTGATCACAAAACGGCTTCGCTGGCATACGTAGTCCGCGAGAAGCCTCGTTCCAACGTCGACTCGGAGAAGCAGGCCGAGCTGGGGCTGAACCCGGGAGCGTGTCTAAAGCACTTGAAGTCGCCGGATTCGCGCGATGTAATTGAGG
>Ga0115002_10004631_pt1 | contig 16553 bp, 15 predicted proteins | sample ArcticOcean_MG_C_8_FD_89576 | JGI IMG/M metagenome (GOLD analysis project Ga0115002, IMG submission 89576) | Marine microbial communities from western Arctic Ocean - ArcticOcean_MG_CB11_86 | ecosystem: Environmental > Aquatic > Marine > Oceanic | place: Arctic Ocean: Canada Basin | collected... | reverse complement strand
CGGATCGCGACTTTCTTGCCGACGTCGACGCGATTCTCGCGTCGGTCAATAATCGCACGCGGCTCGTCGCCCTCGCCAATCCAGACAATCCAACCAGCACCTGCCTTAGCGGAACAGAGCTGCGACGACTTCATGCCGCGCTGCCGGACAACGTGCTGCTCGTCATCGATGCCGCCTATGCAGACTATGTGAGGATCGCCGACTACGAGCCAGGCAGCGGATTGGTGAACCAAGCCGAAAATGTCGTGATGTCGCGAACGTTCTCGAAGATCTTCGCGCTCGCGGCGATGCGTGTCGGTTGGGTCTACGCGCCGGCACATATCATCGACGTGTTAAAGCGTCTTGAACCCTCATTTCCACTCACGGCCGCAGGGATGGCGGCGGCGATCGCCGCGCTCGATGACACCGAACACACGTTGCGATCGCAAAAACACAATGATCTCTGGCGTGCGCGGTTCAGTGAAAGCTTAAGAGACCTCCGCCTCCACGTTTATCCGAGCCAGACCAATTTCGTGATGGCGCGGTTCCCCGACAATGCCGGGCGAAGCGCCGAGGCTGCCGATGCGCACCTGCTATCGCGTGGCATTATTGCGCGCCGTTTCCTCGCGCCCGCATTTGAAGCGTGCCTGCGAATTACCATCGGCACGGCCGATGAGATAACCGCAACCACCAACGCGTTAAACGAATTCCTCGCGCGTTGAGTTATACGCATCGATTGCCCGCTGGTTTATCCTAGCGCGCTCAGCGTGGGAGGACGCGATGGCACTAGCTGAATTTATCAACGGCGCCGAGTTCGCCGGTTTGCGCGAGCCGCTGTCGCGGGCATCGCATGTGCCCGGATCCATCTACAGCTCACCTGAGATCTACGCCCTCGAGAAAGAGCGGATCTGGATGAGGGACTGGTTGTGCGTCGGACGTGACGACGAGATCCCGGAGCCCGGTGACTTCATGACGTGGCGCATCGCCGACGAGCCAATCATCCTGGCCCGCGACACCCAAGGCGAGATCAACGCGTTCGTCAACGTATGCGCCCATCGCGGCGCCGAGGTCGCACAAGGCAAGGGCAATACCTCCGAATTCAGCTGCCCCTATCATGGTTGGCTCTACGACCTCACCGGCAAACTTGTTGGCGCCCCTTATATGAAAGAGGTAGAGGGTTTCGACCCGGCCCGATGCCGGCTGAAGCCGATCCGGTTTGGGATATGGCAGGGGTTCATGTTTATTAATTTCGACGAAGGTTGCCAGTCGCTGACCGACTTCGTTGCCCCGTTTGCCGAGGATTTTGGCTTCCTGGAGATGAGCGACCTTGCGGTCGCGGCGACGCTGGAAGTCGAATTCAACTGCAATTGGAAGCTGGTGGCCGAAAATGCCATGGACAATCTCCATATCGCAGTTGTCCACCCGGTTACACTCGGCGCGGGCATCAAGGCCGAGGACGTCGACATCAAGCTAAGTCAGCGCGGTGGGTATAGCAGTTTCTATACGCACGAGCCCCGCTTCATCAATCATCAGCCGATGTTCGGCGAGCACATGGATTCTCAAATCGGCCGCCCCGCCAACTTCGCTGGCGCCGGCTTCATGTCGCCCAACTTCCAACTCTTTACCTATTGTGACAATGTCGAGTTATCGATGCATTGGCCGATCGATGTCGACCGGACCCGCCACACTATCAGCATTATCTTCCCGAAGAAATTCTTCGACCGACCCGATTTTGCGGAGAGAATTCAAGAGTACTACGACACCGAAACCCAGACGGTTGGTGAAGACGCAGAAATGGTGCGATCACTGCAACGCGCGATGAGCGTGCGCGCTTTCGTACCCGGGCGCATGTCTCGCGTTGAAAAGCCAATACACAATCTCCTCAATTACTACGTCGAACGTATGTTCGCCGCCGGCTAGCTAATACCCGCATTCCTGCAGGTGCCAATATCGATGTAACGAAGGCTCTGATTATGACCGCTTGGATACGTATGATTGCCGATGAGGATGCCGATGCCACCCTCAAACCCTTGCTCGACAAGGTGCGCACGCCGCACGGTACCGTCGACAACGTCATGCGGGTACACAGTTTGCGCCCCCATACGATGGAGGGGCACGTGGTGCTCTACAGAAGCGTGCTGCATAACCCCGACAACGTGCTGCCGTTTTGGTTTTTGGAGGTCGTTGCGTCTTACACCAGCATTCTCAACAAGTGTGATTACAGTCTCGCACACCACTTCTCCAATGCCCGGCGCTTGATCGACGACGACGCCCGGGCCGACGCCATCCATGTTGCGCTCGCGGCCAGCCGACCCGAGGACGTTTTCGCAGGCAAGGAACTCGCTTTGCTCAACTACGCCGGCAAGCTCACCACCAAAGTCGCCGCGATGGAGGAGGCGGATATGAGGCCGCTGCGCGACGCCGGATGCGACGACGGCGAAATCCTCGAAGTGAACCAGGTGTGCGCCTATTTCAATTACTCGAACCGCTTGTTGAACGGACTCGGCGTCACCACCGAGGGCGACACGATCGGTTATTACAAGAAAGACGCGGACTGACGCCTAGCGTCGCCCGCGCGGTAGCCAACACAGCCTACCCAATCGCTACCGAGATCGACGTTCCCAGCACTAGGGTTGAGCCTTAATGCCGGTTATCATGCCGGCCGATTGGTGGCACGCCCTAGGAGCCGACAAGCATGACTACCGACACCAGCTCGCTTCACCGCACCTATACCCATTGGGGCGCGTACGATGCCGAAGTCGACAACGGCAAGATCGTCGCCCTGCACCCGATCGCCGAGGATCCCGATCCTTCGCCGATCGGAGACTCGCTGGTAGACGCGGTCACCCATCCCAACCGAATCGCCCAGCCGATGATCCGCAAAGGCTGGCTGGAGAACGGGCCCGGCGGTCCGAAGGGTGGTCGCGGCAAAGAACCATTCGTCGCGGTTTCCTGGGATCGCGCGCTTGATTTAGCCGCTGCCGAACTCGACCGCGTTCGCCGAGACTATGGCAATGAATCAATCTATGCCGGTTCCTACGGGTGGAGCAGTGCGGGTCGCTTTCACCATGCGCAGAGCCAGGTCCACCGTTTCATGAACACGATCGGGGGGTATACCTACTCAGTTGATACCTACTCGGTCGCCGCGGCGCAGGTCATCTTGCCGCATATCATCGGCACGGAGAACGGTCTGAGTGCGGGGCACACGGCGTGGCCGGTGATCGCTGAGCACAGCGATTTGGTAGTCATGTTTGGCGGCATTCCGCTTAAGAACGCGCAGGTAAACTACGGCGGAATTGGCCGCCATACCGCCCGCGACTGGCTCAAACGCTGCCGCGAGAATGGGGTCGACTTCATAAATATCGGTCCCAATCGGCAAGACGCAGATGCGGTTATTGAAGCCGAGTGGATCGCGCCGCGCCCCAACACCGACACCGCCCTGATGTTAGGCCTTGCGCATACCCTCGTGGCCGAAGGCCTGCATGACGAAGCGTTTCTGTCCACCTACACGGTTGGATTCGACAAGTTCCTCCCCTACCTGATGGGCAAAACCGACGGACAAGCCAAAAGCGCGGATTGGGCTGCAGAGATCACTGGCATGAGCGCCGACGACATTCGCGCGCTCGCGGGGCGTATGAGCGCGGGGCGCACGATGATCACCATGGCGTGGTCGTTACAGCGTGCCGATCATGGCGAGCAACCCTATTGGATGGCAGTGACACTGGCTGCGATGTTGGGTCAGATCGGCTTGCCCGGCGGCGGCTTTGGTTTTGGATATGGGGCGATTGGTACCATGGGAAGCCCGACGCCATCGGTACCGATGCCGGTCCTGCCGCAGGGCGAGAATCCGATTTCTAGCTACATCCCGGTCGCACGTATCGCCGAGATGCTGAACGATCCTGGCGGCACGATCGATTACAACGGTAAACGCGTCACATTTCCCGACACACGCATCATCTATTGGTGCGGCGGCAATCCGTTTCATCACCATCAGGACCTGACCCGCTTCGTCGATGCCTGGCAGCAGCCCGATACCATCATCGTCCACGAACCCTGGTGGAATGCACTGGCGCGGCACTCCGATATTGTTTTTCCAGCGACGACGACGCTGGAGCGCACCGACATCGGCGCCTCATCAACCGACAACGCCGTATTCCCCATGAATAAGGTGGTCGAGACCGTCGGCGATTCGCGCAACGATTTCGAAATCTTCACCGGGCTGGCCGAACGGCTCGGTGCGGGCGAGGCATTCACCGAGAATCGCACCGAAGAAGAGTGGTTGCGCTACCTCTATAACCAATTGCGCCAACGGGCTGCCCAACGCGACGTACAGGCGCCCGAGTTTGAGGAGTTTTGGGAGTCCGGTGAGTTCATATTCCCCGGCTCAGAAAATGACCGCGTGTTGCTGTCGGGATTTCGCAATGACCCCGCAAACCGCAAGCTCAATACGCCGAGCGGAAAGATCGAGATCTTTTCCTCTCGGATTGCCGGCTTCGACTATGAGGATTGTCCGGGTCACGCGGTGTGGCGCGAACCTTACGAGTGGCTCGGCGCGTTGGAAACCCAGCAGTTTCCGCTGCACATGATTTCCAACCAGCCCAAGACGCGCCTGCACAGCCAACTTGATCTCGGCAAGACCGCTCAGGACAGCAAGATCAAGGGCCGTGAGCCCGCCCTTATCCATCCCGACGATGCCGCCGCGCGAGGAATCTCAGACGGCGATGTCATTCGCGTATTCAACGACCGAGGCGCATGTCTCGCCGGGGCTACAGTCACCGACGATATTCGTCGCGGGGTCATCCAGCTCCAGACTGGAGCTTGGTACGATCCTGAGCAGCCCGGCGGTATGGACCGCCACGGCAATCCCAACGTGTTGACGCGCGACAAGGGCACGTCGAAGTTGGCGCAAGGACCGAGCGCGCAGTCGGCGCTCGTCGAAATCGAGAGATTCGACGGCGAGTTACCGCCAATCGGCGCCTACACCCCGCCAGAAATAATCCCTGAGAACCAACTCTAAACTAAGACGTTCCGTCCACTAAGCTGGACGGCGTAGGCATGACACCACCGGAGGCTCGATTGTCCACCAGCGATACCCAAACCTCGGGGCCCGCCCCACTTGCCCATAACGATTGGCAGCACATCGAAAAGACCAACCTTGACGATTTCGTCAAAGGCGATTGGGAGGTACTCAACGGGCAACGCGCGCCTTATTACGGCGAGCGCCATGCCGATGCCGTCCTCACGATGCTAACTGCGCAGAAGGACGATCCATCGTTCGGCTACCTGATAAACAATTATGGACATTGCCTGCAGTCGGCGACGATGGCGCTGCGTGACGGAGTCGATGAAGAGACCGTGGTCGTGACGCTATTGCACGACATCGGTTTCGTGGTCGCGCCGGCCGTACACAGCGAGTTCGCGATCGCGCTGTTCGGCCCCTATGTCTCGGAGAAGAACATCTGGATGGTACGGCGGCATGCGGTGTTCCAGGCGTTGCATTGCCACGACTTACCCGGCGCCGACCCGAGTGGCCGCGAGCAGTGGCGCGGTCATCCCCATTTCGAATATGCGGCAGAGTGGGTGCGCAAATACGACATCTGCTCACTCGATCCAAACTATGAAAACGCAGCCCTTGAAGAGTTCGTGCCGATCGTCAAAAGAATATTTTCTCGCGAACCGAACAACCTTTTTCCACTCGACTAGAGGCGCGGACCGATGGCCTACGCGACTGCAAAACAAATCTCCGAATCGGGAATACCGGTCATCGACCTCGGGCCCATCTTTACGGATGACACCAGCGGCTACCAACGCGTCGCCGGCGAGATGAGGGCAGCGGCCGAGACACTCGGGTTCTTCTACATCAAGAATCACGGCGTACCCGAAGACATCATCAAACGCACGCAGACGATTGCGAATGATTTCTTCGCGTGCCCGCAGGAAGACAAACTGACGGTTGCCATGAGCGGTGGCGGCCATCGCGGCTTTCTCCGCATCGGCGAAGCCAAGATGTACGAAAGCGCTCTAAGCGACCTCAAGGAAAGTTACGTCTGGGGGCTCGATATCGGCGACGACGATCCCGATTTTCTCGCGGGCAGCATCCTGGCACCAAATGCCTGGCCCGGCTTCATGCCGGAACTGCGCCCGGTGCTGAATGAGTTCTTTGTAGCGACTCATATCTGCGGCCGCCATTTACTGCGCGCGTTCGCCGCGAGCCTCGAGCTGCCCCTGGACTACTTTGTCGGCAGCTTTGACAAACCCGTGTCGCGCGGCAGCCTCGTCTACTATCCGCCGCAGCCGCCGGATCTCGGTGAAGAGCAATTCGGCGTAGGGCCCCACACCGACTATGGCTGTCTAACCCTGGTTTATCAGGATGCCGTGGGTGGCCTGCAAGTGGCGACGCGCACCGGCGAATGGGTCACCGCGGTACCGATCGAAGGGACATTTGTTGTCAACATTGGCGACCTCATGGCGCGGTGGTCGAACGATCATTTCAAATCGACGCCGCATCGCGTCGTCAATAGTTCGGGCGTTACGCGCTGTTCGGTGGCTATGTTTATCGACCCCAATGCCGACACCGACGTCGTCCCGGCTTTCGAGGGTGAGGCGCCGCGCTTCGAGCCGGTCGAAGTGGGCGACTACATTCAGTCACGCTACGACGCGTCGTTTGAGTACCGGAAACAGCCGGGCAGCTAACGATGCTTCTGCAATTTAGTACCTGGCCCGATGTTGAGGCTTATCTCGAACGCTCGACCGGCGTGATTATTCCGATCGGCTCGATGGAGCAACACGGCCCGAATGGACTAATCGGAACTGACGCATTGTGTGCCGAGATCATCGCCCGAGAAGCCGGACAGCAAGCCGACATTTTGGTTGGGCCGACCATCGCCATGGGCGTCGCACAATTCAACCTGGGATTTCCCGGCACCGTAACCATGCGCGCCGAGACGGTGATGGCGGTGATCGGCGACTACGTGCGCTCGCTCATGCGCCACGGCTTCGAACGATTTTTCTTCCTCAACGGCCACGGCGGAAACATTGCGCCGGCCAACGCGGCGTTTCAGGACCTCTACGCCGATCAGAGTTTCGAGCGCGACCGCGGCAATCAACCGGGCATCCGTTGCCGCCTGCGCAGTTGGTGGGAGTATGAGAATACCAACGCGCTACGCTACGAGCTCTACGGCGAGTGGGAGGGTCTCCACGCCACGCCGAGCGAAGTAGCGATAACGCAGAGCGGGTATCCCGATCAGGCGCGCAACATGGCGATGGAAAAGCCCGAGAAACTCGCCGATGACTATTACCGGAACTTCGGCGGCGATAAGCATTACAACGCAGATCATCACCGTCGCTGGTTCCCAGACGGCCGCATCGGGTCCGACCCATCGCTCGCGACACCCGAAGACGGCACCAGGCTGATCGCAGCCGCGGTACCCGAGGTAATCGCCGACTACGGAAAATTCCTTGCCGAAGACTGAGCGGGCCCGGCGTGTTTCTGTGCTCTGAGTTCGGCGCTACCAAGTTTTCCGCGGTCAATTACGGCTGCTAATTTTGCTGTCTATACAACTTGAATTTGAGTGGTCCAATGGCTGATCTCGATCCAAATGTCCGTACGGTAAGATCGCCGCGAGGCACCAAACTCAACGCAAAAAGCTGGCTCACCGAGGCGCCGCTGCGCATGTTGATGAACAATCTCGACGCCGAGGTCGCCGAAAACCCGCAAGAATTGGTTGTGTATGGTGGCATTGGCAAAGCCGCCCGCAACTGGGAGTGCTTCGACCAGATCGTCGAAAGCCTCAAGACCTTGGGGGGCGAAGAAACGTTATTGGTGCAATCGGGCAAACCGGTCGGCGTCTTCAAGACCCATGCGAAAGCACCGCGGGTGCTGATCGCCAACTCCAACATTGTGCCGCATTGGGCAACCTGGGATCATTTTCACGAGCTCGATAAAAAGGGCCTGATGATGTACGGCCAGATGACAGCGGGTTCGTGGATCTACATCGGCAGCCAAGGGATCATCCAGGGGACGTACGAAACATTCGTCGAGGCCGGGCGCCAGCACTATGGCGGCGACCTCCGCGGACGCTGGATCCTGACCGGTGGTCTTGGCGGTATGGGCGGGGCGCAACCGTTGGCGGCAACCATGGCCGGCGCCTGCTTGCTCGCGATTGAATGCCGGCCCAGCCGCATTCAACGGCGTCTCGAAACCGGCTATCTCGATCGCCAGGCCGGCTCACTGGCTGAGGCACTCTCGATTATCGAGTCGGCGTGCGCGAAAAAGGAAGCGATCTCGGTCGGATTGCTCGGCAACACCGCCGAACTTGTACCGGAACTCGTCAAACGCGGCGCCAAACCCGACTTGGTCACGGATCAGACTTCTGCCCACGACCCCGTTTACGGCTACCTACCGAAGGGTTGGACGCTCGAGCAGTGGGAACAGGAACAGGCGCGCGATCCCAAGGGCGTGGAAATGGCGGCCAAGGCATCGATGGTCGAGCACGTATCCGCGATCATCGCGTTTCACGAGCGCGGCATTCCGTGTGTCGACTACGGCAACAACATGCGGCAGATGGCCTTCGAACATGGCCTGGAAAATGCCTTTGCCTATCCCGGATTCGTACCGGCCTATATTCGCCCCCTTTTCTGCCGCGGCATTGGCCCTTTCCGCTGGGCCGCGCTTTCGGGCAACCCCGAGGATATCTACAAGACCGATGCCAAGGTGAAGGAACTGATTCCCGATAATCCGAATCTCCACAATTGGCTCGACATGGCGGCTAAGCGCATCCAGTTCCAGGGATTGCCCTCACGGATCTGTTGGATCGGTCTCGGTGAACGCCATCGTGTCGGTCTCGCCTTCAATGAGATGGTCGCCAGCGGCGAGCTGGAAGCGCCTGTTGTTATCGGTCGTGACCATCTCGACTCCGGCTCGGTGGCAAGTCCCAATCGGGAGACCGAAGGGATGAAGGACGGTTCGGACGCGGTGTCGGATTGGGCGCTTCTCAACGCGCTGTTGAACTGCGCGAGCGGCGCTACATGGGTATCGTTTCACCATGGTGGCGGCGTCGGCATCGGCTACTCGCAGCATGCGGGAATGGTCATCGTTTGCGACGGTACGGCCGAGGCATCCGAACGCCTTGAACGCGTGCTTTGGAATGATCCAGCGACGGGCGTCATGCGTCACGCCGATGCTGGCTACGAGGAAGCGATCGCCTGCGCCCGTGACCAGGGCCTCAACCTGCCGATGATCGGAAACTGACGTTGGCGAACGCCTTAATGCTGACACCAGGGGCCGTCCCCCTCGCGCTACTCCGGCGCATCCACCAGGCGCACACCGAGATCGAACTGGACCCGAGCTGCCGCGGTGCTGTCGAAGCCGCGGCGCAAACCGTGCGCGATGTAATCAGTTGCGGCAACGTGGTCTACGGCATCAACACCGGCTTCGGAAGCCTGGCCAAAACACGGATTAGCGATGGCGATCTCGCGACCCTGCAAAGAAACCTTGTGCTGTCGCACGCGACCGGGGTCGGCCCGCTGCTCGACGATGCGGTGGTACGGCTGGCGTTAACGCTCAAGGCCATCGGCCTAGCGCGCGGTCATTCAGGGGTACGCTGGATCGTCATCGAAGCGCTCGTCGCGTTGCTCAACCACGAGATCTATCCCTGCATCCCGGAAAAGGGCTCCGTCGGTGCGTCGGGCGATCTAGCGCCGCTGGCCCACCTCGCCGCCGCACTAATCGGTGTCGGCAATGTCCGCCACGCCGCGGGCATCATGCCGGCTGCCGATGGCCTACGGTTAGCCGGCATTGCGCCGCTCGACCTGGCCCCGAAGGAAGGGCTCGCGCTGCTCAACGGTACTCAGATTTCAACGGCACTGGCGCTTTCCGGTCTATTCGCCGCCGAGGATCGGCTCGCTGCGAGCCTAATTACAGGTGCACTCACGCTCGACGCTGCGCGCGGCAGCGATGCGCCGTTCGACCCGCGCGTCCAGGCGCTGCGCCTTCATCCCGGTCAACGCGATACCGCCGCGATCCTGCACATGTTGCTGGAAGGAAGCGCTATTCGCGCATCGCACGTACACGACGACGAGCGCGTGCAGGATCCGTATTGCTTGCGCTGCATGCCGCAAGTCCTGGGCGCGTGCCTCGATCAGCTCCGCTACGCGGCGGCCGTATTGGAGCGCGAAGCCAACGCGGTCACCGACAACCCGCTGATTTTCCACGACACCGGAGAAATCCTATCCGGTGGTAACTTCCACGCCGAGCCGGTCGCATTGGCGGCCGACGCATTGGCGGTTGTTGTTGCCGAGATCGGCGCATTGGCCGAGCGCCGAATCGCCATGCTGATTGACACAACGATCAGTGAGCTGCCGCCGTTCTTGGTCGAAGACGGCGGGGTAAATTCCGGTTTCATGATCGCGCACGTTACCGCGGCAGCGCTGGCGTCGGAGAACAAGGCGTTGGCGTTCCCCGCTTCGGTCGACAGCCTGCCGACATCGGCCAATCAGGAGGATTTCGTGAGCATGGCGACACGCGCCGCCGCCCGCCTACTACCGATGGCCGAGAACGTGGCCAACATTTTGGCAATCGAACTGCTTGCGGCAGTCCAGGGTATTGAGTTTCGCGCACCGCTTGAAACATCTGAACGGCTGCAAGCGGTCGTGCGAAATCTCCGAGAGGTGGTCGAGCACTACGACCGGGATCGATTCTTCAAGCCCGATATCGATGCCGCCAAACTCATCATCACCGCAGGACTCGGGCGAAACCACTGCAGCGATATACTGCCCAGCCTGGCGGCATGACGTTCGATTTTCACGTCGGCACATCACCACTATTGGTCAGCATGCCGCATGTCGGTATCGACTTACCCGGTAGCATCGCGGAACGGATGACCGATCAAGCCCGCCTGATTGCAGATACCGACTGGCACATCGATCGCCTCTATGACTTCTTGGACGATCTCGGCGCATCGGTGCTGCAAGCCCGCTTCTCACGATACGTCGTCGATCTCAACCGGCCGCCAGACGACGCCAACCTCTATCCCGGAATCAACACCACCAGTTTGTGTCCGACGGATACGTTTGACGGCGAACCAATCTACCGGGCCGGCCAGGAACCATCTGCCTTGGAAATCGCCGAACGGGTTAGCGCCTACTGGCAGCCCTACCACAACCAACTCGAAGCGGCCCTTTCAGGTATCAAAGCGCAACACGGCTATGCGCTGCTGTGGGATGCGCATTCGATTCGCAGCGAGGTGCCGCGCTTGTTCGACGGCCGCCTGCCTGACCTCAATCTCGGCACCGCCAACGGAAACGCCTGTCCGGGCAAACTGGCGACCCGTCTTGAGATCATCGCTAAAAGTGCGCCGGGTTACATCAGCGTACTCAACGGACGCTTCACCGGCGGCTATATCACCCGTCACTATGGCGCACCCGCGAATGATGTGATCGCAGCACAGCTGGAACTTACGCAGGCCTCCTATATGGAGGAGCGTCACCCGTTCACCTTCAGCGACAAGAAGGCCGACAAACTACGCCCGGTACTGCGCGAATTGTTGGACACGTTCGTAGGGTGGACGCCCGGCTAAGGTGCGCTTCGCGCGAAGCACGCATCGCCTAGGCTTTGTCACGTATACGTCCGCCCTGCACTATTCCGACGCAGGGATTTCCGCCGATGGCATAAGACAGATCGGCGGGTTCGGCGATGTCCCAGATCGCCAGGTCGGCGGCTTTGCCGACTTCAAGCGTGCCGTGGGTATCACCCATACCGAGCGCACGCGCGGCATTGCGGGTGACGCCGGCAAGCGCTTCTTCGGTGGTGAGGCGAAACAAGGTGCAAGCCATATTGAGCATTAGCAGGAGTGACAGCACCGGCGACGAACCGGGGTTGCAATCGGTGGCAATCGCGATCAGAACGCCGTGTTTGCGAAAAGCCTCGACTGGCGGTGGCTGGGTTTCACCAAGAAAGTAGAAGGCTCCGGGGAGGATCACGGCAACGGTGCCGCTTTGAGCCATCGCCGCCGCACCTGCCTTGCTGGTGTACTCCAGATGATCAGCCGAAAGAGCCGAATACTTCGCAGCCAGCGCAGCCCCGCCGCCGTCCGACAGTTGATCGGCATGGAGCTTGACCGGAAGGTCATGGTTGCGTGCCGCAGCAAAGATACGTTCGGTTTGCGCGGCGTTGAAACCGATTGTCTCGCAGAACGCGTCTACGGCGTCGGCCAATCCCGCAGCGGCGACAGCCGGCAGCGCCTCGTCGCAGACGAACGCTATGTACTTGTCTGGCTCGCCCGCATATTCCGGCGGCAACGCGTGCGCACCTAGAAACGTGGTCCGTAAATTGACTCCGGCCTGTTCCGCGATCGCGCGAGCAACCCGCAACTGCTTGATCTCGGTATCGACGTCGAGCCCGTAACCGGATTTGATTTCGATCGTGGTGACGCCTTCGGCGATAAGCGTTTTGAGGCGGGCCAGTGAACGAGCGGCGATCTCGGTCTCGTTCGTCTCTCTGGTTGCGCGCACGGTCGAGACAATTCCCCCGCCGGCGCGCGCGATCTCTTCGTAGGTGGCGCCGTCAAGCCGCATCTCAAATTCGTGCGCGCGGCTACCGCCATAGACGATGTGGGTGTGGCAATCGATCAGTCCCGGCGTAATCCAGGCCCCGCCGACATCGTGGACTTCGGTAGCCAGCGCATCGGGTTTTTCGGGCAAGTCATCGAGCAACCCGGCCCACGCAATTCGCCCACGCTCAACACCGATCGCGGCTTTGCGACACGCCCCGTATTTCTCGCCGCCGGCCACCATTGTCGCCAGATTAGCGTTGATCCAAATGCTGTCCCAAGTCATCTGAGGTTCTCCCGCGCGTTCGTGGACAATGTAACGCCACTGGGCAATGGTAGCGACCGATGACCACAGAATTGTTTGCGCGGCATGCACTGATCGCAAGCGGCTGGGACGAAGACGTTCGCTTCACCGTCGATGGCACCGGCATGATCGAAACCGTTGTCGCGGGCGCCGCACCCGATGGTGCCACCGAGCTAGGAGGCTCGGTAATTCCGGGTATGCCCGATCTTCACTGTCACGCCTTTCAACGGGCGATGGCCGGCCTGGCGGAGCGCCGCGGGCCCGGCGATGACAGCTTCTGGACCTGGCGACACTTGATGTACGACTTCCAGGCGCGCCTCGACCCCGACGATATCCAAGCGATCACCACACAGCTCTACATAGAGCTCCTAAAAAATGGCTACACGGCGGTCGGCGAGTTCCATTACCTGCATAACCAGGCTGACGGAACGCCTTACAAGGAAGCCGCTGAGCTATCGATAGCGGTGATCGAGGCGGCGCTGCGTGTCGGTATCGCGATAACCCACTTGCCAGTGCTCTACGCCTATGGCGGATTTGACAAACAACCATTGGGAGAAGCGCAACGCAGATTCGCTGGTGGCGTCGATAACATCCTCACGATTGTCGAGAGCCTGCGGTCGCGCTATGCGGATGAACCCACTATCAATGTCGGCGTCGCCCCGCACTCGCTGCGCGCGGTGAGCGGCGACATGCTGACCGCTATCTCGGCGGGCGCTCGCGGAATAGCTGAAGGCGCACCGCTCCATATCCACATCGCCGAGCAGGTGCGCGAAGTCGAAGATTGCCTGGCATGGTGTGGGCGCCGGCCGGTCGAATGGCTGCTCGATGCTATCGAAATCGATCAGCACTGGTGCTTGATTCATGCCAACCATTTGGCGGAAACCGAGATTCTCGCGATAGCAAGTACCGGCGCGATCGTTGGACTGTGCCCGACCACCGAAGCCAATCTCGGTGATGGCTTGTTTCCCTTGAAAGCATACAGCGCGGTCGGCGGCCGGTTTGGCATTGGATCCGATAGCAACGTCTCGGTATCGCCTATCGAGGAGCTGCGTTGGTTGGAGTATGGCCAACGCCTAAACCACCGCGAGCGCAATGTATTCGCGACAGCCGAGACGCCCGATACTGGTGCGGCTTTATGGCGAGCCGCGAGCGCGGGCGGCGCACGAGCGCTGGCGCAACCAGTCGGCGCACTCGACGTCGGACGACGTGCCGACTTCCTGGTGCTTGACGCAATCGCCGCCAATCTCCACGGCCGATCCGCCGATGAGTTGCTGAACTCTTTAGTTTTTGCCGGCAATCGCAACCTTGTTCGAGATGTCTTTGTTGCCGGACGCCAGGTCGTCGCCGAAGGTCGCCACGCGCTCGAAGATGACACGGAACGCGCTTTCGTCGGCGTGATGCGAAAACTACTGGGCTAAGGGGTACGCGGTATTACCCGATCGGCTGGCCACGTTTAAACCGACCACCGACACTGTAGCGATCACCGGGGTGGATCAATCGCGCCACGGTCACCACAGTTCCGTTCGCCCACGTGCGGCGATTAACCACCAAGCACGGCGCACTTTGCCGGATATGAAGCAGCGCGGCGGTTTCAGCATCGGGTAGCACGGATTGAACGTCATGCTCGATCTCGCTCACCGGGATCGTCTTCAGGAGATATTCGGCCGGCGTCGTTGCCGTCAAATCGACCTGGAGATAATCGGGGGCAGCCTCGGGATTCACGTAACGATCCTCAAGTTGCACGGGCGTATCGTTCTCAAGATGAACCAGTACCGAGTGGAACACCGGACCGCTGTGACGGATCGCCATACGCTTGGCTAGGATCGCATCAGACTCTTCCTCGCGAACGAAGGAAATTTCCGTGCGATGGGCATGCCAACGAGCGGCAATCTCATCGGCAATGTTGCGGATTTCAAGGAACGATAGCTGGGGGCTCGGCTTAGCCACGTAGGTACCGGCGCCTTGTACCCGCCGCAGAAACCCTTCTTCAGCCAACTCGCGCAACGCCCGATTGACGGTCATACGTGAGACGCTGAATCGTTTTGTCAGCTCATTTTCCGACGGAATCTTACGTCCTGATTTCCATGCGCCACGCTCAATTCGACCGCGCACGTAATTCTTTACAGTGCGGTAGCGCGGCGCCTGGCAAGTTAGGTCTTGTGACGATAAACAACGCGGCCTTTGTCAAGATCGTACGGCGTCATCTCGACGGTGACGCGATCACCCGCCAGGGTCCTGATACGGTGCTTTTTCATACGACCGGCGGTGTAGGCAATGATTTCGTGCCCATTTTCCAACTTCACGCGAAACCGAGCGTCGGGCAAAACGTCGGTCACGGTGCCTTCAAACTCTAACGCCTCTTCTTTTGCCACGAAGCAAACTCCTCAAATTGTTGTCACAAATGGCGCGGCTGGACAATTCCACCGCACCCGTGGTTCCTATGGTAGCGAATATATGCCGACGCCGCGCTACCGGCCAATACCGTGTCCCCTAACGATGCTGCAATTTTGGCACGAGCGCCGCTAAACTCTGGCGAAATCGTCGATCACACACGGACTGAAGATTATGGCCATCATCTACGTGGCACGCAGCAAAACGCTATCGGACTGGGGCGCATCGGTTGGGATCAGCAAGCATCTCTTCAAGGTCGGCACCGCCGAGGGCGACGGCAAGCAAGCCATCGTGGAGCTTAACGAGCAGGTTAGGGCTGGTGCGGACGATTGGAAATTGGTCAAAGCTGATGATGCCGAAGAGCTCACCGAGACCGACGTGCTGGAGCGCCTCGCCGCAAAAGTTACCGTTGTGGACCCCAACTACTATCCGCGGATCAAACGCGAGCCGGGGATTTTTCGCATCAAAATTAAGGACGTTGAAAACAGCATGATCGTTGCACGCGCGATAGCCAATGTGGAGAGCCTCAATTTCACGGTAAAACCACCCGATATTGGCACCTACCTGATCAAAAACGCCCGCCGATGAGCCGACTACCTGGCGCGATCGACTGTAACAACCAGGCTCACTTCACTAAGCCCTACGTCCTTCAAACCGCGAAAGATCCGGGCCAGCTCCCACTCGCTTCCAACCGGCAGCGGATCTAGCGAATTCTTGCGCAAACCGGGCGGGTGCGCGGCGGAAACGTCGCGGCTCGCAGCGAAGCACTTGATGAGTTCGATGCCAGGCGGCTCCGCGATCACGAAGTTGAACGGAAACAATCCACCCGGGATCTCGTGCAAGCCAGGGGCAAGATTGGCCTCGGTATGCTCGGGATTGGGAAATATCTTGAGCAAACGAGGGTTGGCTTGCAGGTAGAAGCAATAGAGTGCGGTTGGGGCTGTCGTTCTAACTAGTAGGTGCAGGGGTTCACCGATTTCGTAACGTGGTGTTCTCCCACGCCGGCTTGATAGTTCAATGGCAGTGGGACCCGGCAAATTGTCTTCCAGGGCACCAAAGTGCCCTTCGGGGGCAATACGTAAGCTCGGCGGCAGCGAATCGCGGCGCACGAAGTCGCGCCACCGGTTCGCAGCACCAAACGAAGCTCAGGAGATGGCCCAAAATCCCATATCGTGCCACGGAGAAGTTTGACACGCGGTGCGCCGGATTTGCTTTTCTGCAACCGGGCAATGTCACCCTGGGTGAGTTCGGCCCGTTTGACGATCAGGCTGCGCTCGCTCAGAACGTTGCGGTAGGCGCGTTGCAGGGCGATGCCGACCTGTTCCTCTATG
>Ga0115002_10004626_pt1 | contig 16562 bp, 15 predicted proteins | sample ArcticOcean_MG_C_8_FD_89576 | JGI IMG/M metagenome (GOLD analysis project Ga0115002, IMG submission 89576) | Marine microbial communities from western Arctic Ocean - ArcticOcean_MG_CB11_86 | ecosystem: Environmental > Aquatic > Marine > Oceanic | place: Arctic Ocean: Canada Basin | collected... | reverse complement strand
CTTGTGCAGCAATTACACAAAGCATCGGCGGCTTTTTTGAATCTTCGCGGTAGTTGTAGGCTGCATTAGCGTTTCTCCATGTGACCTGAGTCGGAACTGCCCTGAGTGTACCAATGCGCAATAGAGATTACAAAGGTCTACGTCGAGGATTGCAGCTATACGAGCTGAGCCGCAACCGCACGCACCATCGCCAGGATACCGATCTTGGTTGCTTCGGGGAGTATCTCCCAAGCGTTGACGACTTCCTGCAATTCGGAGGGCAAATCAGCCAATTGCGCGCCAAGTGCGCCGCATTCTGCGCCGCCTTGTGCAGAAATCGCCGTTTCTCCCGGGACGTCCCCACTGGGTCCGAGTCCCTCCCGGACTACTCGTTATACGCTGCAAATATCGTGGTAAATCTCGCTAGTGCCAATTGGTAAATCCTCGACGGGATTACAAATTGGAATATGTGCTGAGGAATTGGCGATATCGACGTGCCATTGTACCATCGATGCCACGTTGATCCGCTAGGCAGCTATTTACCTATTTATGGCGAGTGCTCGGTTCGCCTGATTTGCAATAAACGCTGGGGCAAATTTCAGCCCTAGCAAGAATCGCTGCGTGTCGAGGTAGGCTTCGCGCACCGAACGGAGATTTCTTTCTGGGTCGACTTCGAAGTCACTACGCAACCGGCCGCGAAACTTCTCGGCGAGTATCGCGGCGCGGCTTTCGAACAATTCTTCGTTAAGTCCGCCGACGTGAACCACGTCGTGCATCAGTCGTTCTAGCTCATAGCGGTGGGCCGCATAGCGCGGGCTGGCGACAAACGTCGGCCAGTAGATAGCGCCAGTTGTCCAGTTGAATTCGAAGTTCGTGAGACGATAATCCTGCACGTTCTCGAAGTCTTGTTGTCGCTGACGTTGCCTCGCTAGTTCGCGGCGAGCTTGCTTTTGATTGCGCTCATATTGGCGATAGTCCGCAAGCAGTTGCTTGCGAGTAATGGCAGCCGCAGTCTTTTTTAGATGGTTATCATAATTGAGTGACTCGACCTGCTGCCGAAGGATCTCTGCTTGAGCATCGAGTACACGGAAATTACCCTCGGCTTGACGTCGGACCGCTTGACCGCGCAGCCAACCTTCGGCGGCAGTCGATGAATGACGGTGAAACGCCTCGGGTGGAGCGTAGGGGAAATTGGCTGGCGCGAGGTGGGGTGGACTCGATTGGGCCAACGTGTGTCCGGACAAGTTGCTGATGAAAAGCAGGGCGAAAATGGATAATAAACGACGCATGACGTGGACTCCTGTTTTCGGGGGGTGAAGCAGATGGGAATATCTTGTTGCTGCTTCGGCGGTTCACTTGATTAAGCGAATCTCGGGCCAAGATGTTACTTTTTAAAAAGAAGTTCACAGACGATGACCTGCAAGGCACCAAGAAGCGAGGAATAACCGCTGGTGACAGGGCGTATTCATCTCATCAACGGTTTTTGCCGACCAAGAGCAAGCTGGGGTGTAACCGGCGATTTTCGTCCGAAATTGAGATTAGTGAGATCAACCTGATGCACAAAGTTGAATTCTGAAGAGTCTACGCGAAACACTCCTGTGGGGGGCTCAAGATTCGGCCCGCGGGCAGTGCCAGAACGCGTGATCATTGAGTATGCCTGCAAAAAGATCGCGGCTGATTGGCAGCACGTGCGGCGATTTCGACGGACTGGAAGCAATGTGGCAGTTTTTCGAAACGCACGGGCGAAACAATGCACACTAACGGCCAGCGGCGAAGCCGTGAAAGCAGTTAGCGCACCGCCAACAACCCCGCCGAGGAGACCAAAGCACCAATTCGAGAAACACCCGTTTTCAGCCATTCCATGACTCGTTTCCAGATAGAGTGACCTGCGATGACCTGTGGAAAGCAAGGTCGAAGCGGTGTACGAAACGACAGCTGCGCTGGTATGTTGCATTCTGCTCGCCCTCAGCTATTTCTGCACCAGGAGTAAAGGGCGTCAACGACACCACTCTCGGAAAACTGAGCCCCCCCAGCATCACCGGCACTCGAGTCCAGGAATAGGCGGCCCTTTATGTCCCAGGTAAAAACAATGACGGCGCTGATCTTATGCCTAATCGGTTCGTATTGCGTGGACACCGTACAAGGCCAAACAACCCCGACCACGAAGTCCACAGTCCCCGAGTCGCGAGAGTTTTATGAGGGCCGTGAGATCGCGGTCACGATGCACTACAAGGGAGCGGAGTGGTTGGTTCGCGATGAACGCGAGCGAGAAGAGCGTTGCTCGCTGGTACTGGAACACTTGGGCATCGATGAAGGAATGACCGTATGCGACATGGGTTGTGGCAATGGTTTCTACACGCTGAAGCTCGCGAAATTGGTCGGTCGCCAGGGCCGAATACTTGCCGTTGACGTGCAGTCAGAGATGTTAGTTCTATTGCGCGAGCGCATGGAGAGCGAAGCGATCGAGAATATTTCGCCCATTCTGGGTTCGCTCCATAACCCTTACTTGCCAGACAATGCGGTTGATTTAGTCTTATTGGTCGATGTTTATCATGAATTCTCCCATCCCGAATTGATGCTACGCGCCATGCGGCGGTCACTTACGCCCAGCGGACAGATTGTGCTTGTCGAGTACCGCGAAGAAGACCCGTTAGTGCCGATCAAACCACTTCATAAAATGAGCAAGCAGCAGATCATAAAAGAAATGACGGCAAACGGATATAAGCTCGCTAAGGAGTACAATGGCCTGCCGTGGCAGCACATGATGTTCTTTGGCCGCGATGACTTATGACCCTTATTCCACGGTGACGCTCTTGGCAAGATTCCTGGGCTTGTCCACGTCACAGCCACGCACCACGGCAATGTGATAAGCCAGGAGTTGTAGCGGGACCGAAGCCACGATGGGCTGCAGGAAATCAGCGACGACGGGCATCTCCATCACGTCGTCCGCCAACTGAGTGACGACGTCATCGCCTTCATTGACCACGGCGATGACCGGGCCGCCGCGTGCTTTGATCTCCTCGACATTGGCCAAGACTTTGTCGTAAACTCCGCCTTGGGGGACGATGAATACACTTGGAGTATTTTCGTCGACCAGCGCGATCGGACCGTGCTTCATTTCAGCAGCCGGATAGCCTTCGGCGTGGATGTAGCTTATTTCCTTCAGTTTCAGCGCACCTTCGAGAGCCGCTGGAAAATTATACTGACGGCCCAAATAAAGAAAGTTGTTGCACTCCGCATATTTTTCGGCGATCCGCCGAGCGACATCATTCTGCACCAAAGCTCTTTCAATTGCGCCTGGCAGATTTTCTAAATCCTCGATAATGCGTAGTCCCGCTTCAAAACTGAGATGGTGCAACCGACCAAAATGCAGAGCCAACAAAGCCATTACAACGCACTGGGCAGTAAAAGACTTGGTCGAGGCGACACCAATTTCTGGGCCCGCATGCAGATAGATGCCTCCGTCCGCTTCTCGAGCAATCGTGCTGCCCACCACATTACATATTGCCATCGTGGGATGCCCTTTACGTTTCATTTCGCGTATGGCCGCCAACGTATCGATGGTCTCGCCGCTCTGCGTTAGGGCAAATAGGAGAGTCTGGGATTCTAGGGGAGGATTGCGATAACGAAGTTCGCTGGCATATTGCACTTCGACCGGAATCCGCGCTAGCGCTTCGATCATGTACTCGCCCACGAGCGAAGCGTGCCAGCTCGTCCCACAAGCGGTAAAAACGAAACGTTTCACGGACTGGAGCTGTTGCGGCGTGAGGTTGAGACCCCCGAAAACTGCCGACGCCTCATCTTTGTCGAGTCGCCCTCGTAGCGCGTTACGAACGGTTTCGGGTTGCTCGCAGATTTCTTTGAGCATGTAGTGCGGGTAGCTGCCCAATGCGACATCCGTCGCATCGATTTCCAGCAGTTTGACATCGTGGCTTACGTCACCCTCGTCGCGGTGGATCACGCGAATGGCATCCGATGTGACCACAGCAACTTCGTGGTCCGCCAAATAAACGATTTTGCCAGTTCGTCCCGCCAGTGGGGACGCATCGCTGGCGATAAAGTTTTCGCCGTTCCCCACTCCTATTACGAGCGGGCTTCCTAAGCGAGCCACCACGATAACATTCGGCCAATCGCGGAAGACTATGGCCAAACCGTAGGTGCCCCGCAATTGGGCTAGGCTTTTTTGCACGGCTTTCACGAGCGGAGCATAGGGATCAAATCGGTCCGTGCTCTGGTCGTCCTGATTTTCTAGCTCATAGGCGATCAGCTGTGCGACGACTTCGCTGTCGGTGTCCGAGTGAAACTCACAGCCCATCTCGGTTAGCCTTTTCTTGATCGGCCGGAAATTTTCGATGACCCCGTTGTGGACAAGTGCTAGGATTTGATCGCCGCCAAAATGCGGATGGGCGTTTTCGTCGGTCGCCGGGCCATGGGTGGCCCAGCGCGTGTGCCCAATGCCGATCGAACTGTCTGTAGTCGAGGACTTCAAAGCTATGCCTAGGTCATTCACGCGACCGGCCGTCTTGGTCACGATCAAACCATCGTCCTCGAACGTCACGATGCCCGCGCTGTCATAGCCGCGATATTCGAGCCGGCGCAATCCGTCAAGCAAATACTCCGCAGCGTCTCTGCTACCCACATATCCGACAATCCCACACATAGACTTCAGTCCAATCTCCGAACAACCTTAACGACCTTGGAAACCATGACGAAAACCTGATAGCCCTATCGAAAAAGGGCAGCTGATGCTAGCACATCATGCCACCCCAGCTGCCGCTCTACCGCAAGGCAACCCTACCTAGCAATTACCAGATTAAAAATTATAACCGATAGAACAACCGGTGAGCGATAGCCATTGTGGGTCGTGGCTGCGAATAATTTCTCGCCTTGGAGTGAAAACTAGGCCAAATTGAGCTAGAACAACCCGATCCGATTAGCTATCTAATGTCCTCGTCTGCGGACCTTAAAGGGATAGTCATGTCTACACGGATGTCTAAACGAATGCCTACAAGATCAGAATCTGCGAAGTGCGTACTCGTCATTCCAGCGCGACGGCACTCGACGCGATTGCCAGACAAATTGTTGCTGTGTGCCGGCGGCAAGACAGTACTGCAGCACACTTATGAAGCGGCATGCCAGGCCAGCCTGCCAGACTTCATCTTGATCGCTACCGACGACGACGAAATCGCCGCGAAGGCACGCCGCTTTGGTGCCGAGGTTGTGATGACCAGCCGCGATTGCCCGAGCGGGACAGATCGTGTTGCCGAGGCGATTCAGCATTGCCCGGCGGCGGAACTCATTGTTAATCTACAAGGGGACGAGCCAGAAATTAGCCCCGAAGCGATTGACGGATTGGTCAAATCACTCGCAGGCAATCCATCTGCAGCGATAGCTACGCTGGCCACGCCGATTCGCGATCGAGATCAGCTCGACGATCCGTCGTGTGTCAAGGTGGTGTTCGATCGCCAAGGACGAGCCCTGTATTTCAGTCGCAGTGTGATTCCGCATCCGCGAGAATGGGACGATTCTCTTTTAGTCGATTCTCAGTTCTATCAACATATCGGCGTATACGCGTATCGCCGGAAGTTGCTCTTAGAACTGGCCGCTTTGGAGCCGGGGCGCACCGAGAAAATCGAAAAACTGGAACAGTTGCGCGTGCTCGAACATGGCGAAACAATTTTGGTGACAGAAATCGACGAAGCGACGCGCGGTATTGATACGGCCGAAGACTATGCCGCATTTGTCAATCGGCGGCGCGCGGGATGAGAATTCGTTAAGAACCGCTATTGGGGCGAGTTCTGCCCGTAACTTGACCGACTTCCGGCTGATTCGCTGCTGGCGATTGCCAGTAGGGAACCAACTTGGGCATGGCCCCAGGGAGCACCGTCCCACCGCCACTAGGCAGCCGGCATCCCTGGACTAACTGGTGTCCATCGCGCAATTTATCGATGAACTTCGGTATTTCCAAAAAGTTGTAACTGTCGTCGGCGTCGCCCATAATGACAAACCGACCGCGGGCCGCTTGGATACCGCCCATCAGTGCGTTGCCATAACCTTTATCTCGCACATGCACAACACGTGCACCAAGATCGTTGGCGATCTGAATCGAACCATCGGTACTGCCATTGTCGGCCACGATGATCTCGCCCTGGATACCATGCGAGCGCATTGCCTCAGAAGCTTTGCCCATGCAGGTAGCCAAAGTGTCTGCCTCATTGAGGTATGGCATGACCACCGAAAGTTCTAACAGACCCGTTGCACTCGAATCGCCTGACTCGCCGTCAGGGTCACATGTCGTAAGGCAGGCGCGAATGGCTTTCTCGGCTTCTTTGAGCCGATTGAGCATGATCTCGGGCGTATTTTCAGCGAGGCCTAACGCAGTATTTTTTTCGTGACTTGAAATCGTGTCAGACATGGCGGGCGGGCTAAGGGTGCGTAATGGATGTGTTGCACTTGTCGAAGAAATGCGACGGGCGAGCTTACCTTGCTGAGGGGCGCTGTCAAAAACGTCGCGAGCGAGTTCAAACCAGTCCCGACAACTGTTACAATCGCTTCCATAATGCCTCACAACACCCACGCCGCTGAATCAAGCATTCGCCTCCCGTTACTCGTGACTGGTATCGCGGGCGTCGCCGGGTACAACGCATTTGCCTATTTTCAAGCGAAGTACCCCAGCCAAGTGATCGGCATTCGGCAGGCCGATAACTGGCGTTTGACGGGCCCTGGCATCGAAGCCTGTAGCGCAGAGGATCGCGACTCACTCGCTCGATTGTTCGATCGTTACCAGTTTGGCTCGGTACTAAACTGCGCCGGCAACTGTGCCCTGCGCGCGTGTGAACTCGATTCACGCTTGGCCTGGCGCACCAACGTCGAAGGGCTAACGACGCTGCTTTCGATCATCGCAGAAAGTGACGTGCGGTTGGTCCACGCTTCGATCGACCTGGTATTCGCCGGTCGGGACGACGAGAATGAGAATTGGGGCGGCTATTCACAAGACGAAACCACGGATCCGGTGACGGTCTACGGTAAAACGATGGTCGCCGCCGAGCAGTTGCTGCGTGATTGGCGCCCCCAAGGCTGTACGCTCAGGATTTCGCTCCCCATGGGGATCAGCTTTAACGGCCACGCCGGGGCCATTGATTGGATACAATCCCGCTTCCGAAATAATCGCCCCGCGACGCTCTATTACGATGAAGTGCGCACGCCCACCTACACCGATTGTTTGAACCGCGTCTTCGAAAGCGTACTTGCGAGCAACCTGTCGGGCCTCTACCACGCCGGCGGCCCGCGCCGGCTGTCGCTATACCAGATTGCCCAAGTCATCAACCGCGTCGGCGGCTACCATCCTAATCTCCTTGAGGGTTGCCCGCGCCTCGCAGCGGGCCCCATCCCCCCTCGCGCTGGCAACGTCACCATGAACTCGACTCCGCTTGCCAATGCCCTTGGCTACGAACCTTTCGACCCTTGGCCACTCGACGACAAATGGGTGCCCAAGCACGAGAAGTGGCATGCCGAAGGCGAACGTGGCTCGCCAGCGTTGTTGGCGGAAGAGTTGTATCGGAATCCACGTTATTCAGAATGTGCATCCCTAACCGGCCCCTCGCAATCGATCCCATAATAAGATCCCAACGAGCGACTTGGCATCCTCAATCTCCCCGCGTTCAGCCATGGCGACGGCTTCCTGCCAGGAGACAATTAGGTTTTCGATTTCTTCACCTGCTTCGCGGGCGGGATCGCCTGCTTCGAGTCCCTCAGCGACAAACATAAACATCCGTTCGTTGAGAATCCCCGGTGACATAAAAAATGGCGGCAGCTCACGCCATCGACTGGCCGTATAGCCAGTTTCTTCCTGTAGTTCACGGGCCGCGGTAACAGCAGGAGATTCATCGGAATCGATGGTCCCAGCCGGCAGTTCAATCAGGTTTTTTCCCACTGCGATCCGGTGGTTACGAATCAGGCAAATTCGGTCTTTGCTGAGAATTGGCAATATCGTGACCGCTCCCGGGTGTTCGACGATTTGCCGGCGCAGCGGCTCCGAGCCGGTCTCGGAAGCCAGGTAATGCTCCACAACGGTGAATCTTGCGGTAGTGAGTAGCGTGCGTGGTTGCCCCGACATAGAGCGTCTTCCTCCATAGATAGTGAAACTAGGCAAGGAATAGAAGTAACTGAATTTAAGAGACCAGAAGAAACAAGGTTTGCCGCAAGTCGCAGCCGTTGATAAAATAATAGTAATAAGGGTCGGGATTGTGGCGCCTAGCGTCGCCCTATTAGGCTATTAGGGCGGTACTCGAATCCGCTTTGTCTGTTCCGTTGTATCCATTATGAGTCCGCGAGGTGGAGATCGGAAGATCCCCCCTCGGGGCCCGTTTTACTCTTGCTAGGTTTCCGTGATCGCCATGAATCAGCCAGGCAATCAATGGAGCTTTTGTGTGGGCCGCCTCCGCGGTGTGGAGATTCGTCTGCACATCCTATTTCCGCTGCTGGCGCTGGGGATGCTGCGGCTGGTGCAGTCGAGCACCGACGTTAAAGCGTCAGTTGCTTTCTGGATACTCGCCGTGTTAATGGGAAGCGTTGCCCTGCATGAGCTGGTGCGCGTAATTGTGGCCGCTCGGTTGGGAGGACACACCTCTGCGTTTGTGTTGGCCCCATTCGGTGGATTTAGTCGAATTCATTTGCCAGCGGACCCACCGGCCCATCTCGTGGCCGCGTTGGTGGGGCCGATGACACTGCTCGCCCTGATGATTACCTTTGCTTGCGGGTTAGCACTGGATGGCAACCAAAAGGTCCACCACTTACTCAATGTCACCAACCCAGGTATTGATTGGTCGGGCTCCCACGCGCCGATAGCTGCCCCCGATCTTGCCAGTAAAATACCAGAGTTACAATCTGCTGATTCTGATGGATTTGGGAGACGCGGCCTCGCTTCGCCGACTCCCAATACAAAATTGATTGGGCAGCTGATCGTTTGGCTCAACTGGTGCTTACTCCTGGTAAGCCTGCTCCCCATGGCTCCCTGTGCGGGTGCCGAACTTTTGCGAGGTATCCTTTGGCCCATTGTCGGTCGCAACTCGGCAGCTTCTGCCACCTCACACATTGCGCTCGGCGGCGCGCTGATGGCTGCGCTGTTTGCGATACTCTTCAAGTCATCGGATGGCTGGGTGCCGATCTGGTTTCCTTTGGCGATAACTGCGTGTGTACTCCTCTATGGCGGTATGCGCCACGCGTACGGCCATCACTATGATCTTGGCCTCGCAATCGATGAATTCGATTCTGACGACGAGGAGTGGCTGATGGCCGAGTGGCATGACGATGACCGCGAAGCGGTCCTTGTCGAGCACCTTCCGGATAAACAGCAGGAAGCGATTGATCGCAAGCGTCGAGAGCAAGAAGCTAGCGAGGATGAACGTGTTGATGCGATTCTTCAGAGAATGCACCACACAAGCTTTGAGCAATTGTCTGAGGAAGAACGCACAGTTCTAAAACGAGCCAGCCGGCGGTATCAAGATCGCCGCAATTCGTCGGATCTCGGCGAAGATTGACACCCGATTATTGACCACTGCAATCGGCAGCCCCTGTTGGCTTAGGCGAGCCTCTTTCGCGTTACAACGCGAGCAACCCGCACATTCTGACATTCCAGCTCTCCTGTGCAGGTTTATGGGGCGACTTCTTCTCTACCGGGGAGCGATAGACAGGTATCTTTAGAACGGAGCTTTGCGGTGCAAAGACTCGATCCTACTGAACCTCTTGAAACGTGTAAATTGACTTTTTCGACTCCCATCAACTCTCACAGCGAGTTACCAGGCGCCAATACGGTCGCGGTGACTGTCGAGTCGAACTGCGTCAATGATTCGAACTTTGAGAATGAAAGAAACATCCGGCTGTTGCTGCAAACCTTGTCCAAAACATTTGCCGAGCCCTTTGCAGTCGTTGACGTGCATTCTGGAGACGTAGTTCGCAGTAGCTATGGTGGCCTAAGTTGCGATCATTTCGGCCGCATCGAACTCCTGGCCGAGGTCTCTAGGCGAGGTAAACCAGAGATCGTCGAGGATGTCGCTCCACTCTCGTTATTAGCCATTCCCTTAGGTCCGCTCGACGATGGCTGCATGTTGGTCGCGGTAGGGGTCTTCGTTCAGCATAGTGTCACCCGCCAAGATGAGGTCGCAGCTGCAGCGCGCACCTTAGGCACTGATGCGGGGCGCACTTTTGAATGGGCTCGGCAGCGAGATACCTGGTCGAGCCGAACCTTGTTGCGGATGGCCAGCTTGGTTTTGGAAAACCTCACCCAGAAAAAACAACTTTTATATCTTAAAACCGAAGTCCATGAAGCCGTTGCGCACGCACGCGACACCTCGGTCGAACTCGGCTTGCTACATCGATTGGCTGAGCAATTGCAATTGTCAAAGAGTGCACCGCAGCTCTGGCAAACGACATTGTCCTGGCTTGCGGAGAAACTACCTGCTCAAAGCCTGGCGATTGTGTTCAATCCCCAACTCGAACACGAACTGGAACTGCCGTCAGACATCTTGATTCACGGCGAATGCCCGGTCACCCCAGCAGAGCTTAAAAACTTAATGCAAAGCTTGGGCTCGGTAGCCCAGCAAAGGACGGTCGTACTCAATCGCCCCGAGACTTCCCTGCCCACTTGGCAATTGCCGACACTACGCGAGGTGGCGAGCGTTCCCATCTTTAACGGCGATAACCCGTTGGCGTGGCTATTGGCTCTCAATCATCAGGGAACTGCGGCAGCTGATATCAATCAGTTTAGTTCTGTCGAAACGCGACTACTATCTAGCATTGCGACGATGTTGGGTATTCACAGCAGCAATTTGCGGCTTTACAGGGAGCAGGCCGATCTGTTTGCCAGTTCTGTCAAGGCTTTGACGTCAGCGATTGACGCCAAAGATCGTTATACGGCCGGGCATAGTGATCGGGTCGCCCAGGTATCGGTGATGCTTGCTGAAGAGTTAGGCCTGGAAAAAGAGGATTTAGAAACCATCTATCTGGCCGGCCTGCTCCACGATATTGGTAAGATTGGCATCAATGATCACGTGCTGAACAAGCCGGGCGAACTCACCAAGGACGAGCACGAACAAATCAAGCTACATCCTCAGCTTGGTTACGATATCCTGCAAGGCGTTCAACAACTCGACGAGATTCTACCGATCGTCCTCCACCATCACGAAGCCTGGAACGGCCGAGGTTACCCCTACGGCCTCGAGGGGACTGACACACCGCAAATGGCTCGCATTATGGCGGTCGCCGATTCTTTCGACGCGATGTCGAGCGATCGTCCCTACCGCAAAGGGATGTCCGACGAACAGCTCGATGCGATCATTCGCGACGGAGCCGGTTCGCAGTGGGATTCGCAAGTCGTCGAAGCGTTCTTCGAAATTCGCGAAGATATTCGTACGGTTTCGGACAAATCGCGATCGGGACTCTCGCTCACAAAGAGCTCTTCCGTGTAGGATACAGGGACTACTGATCCGGCGGAACCAGCAAAACCTACCGGTTCTTCCCGTCGATTCGTTGGCAAGTCACCAGCTCCCAATGGCACGAAAGACTAGAGGACTGTCGCCTTTCCATACGCGCTGTCCAGTTTGCTACCTGCCGAATTGGATCCGCGCCGTATCATTGCCAGGGCAAGCGGCGCTTCGTCGCGAGGCGACCAACATGCAGACGTCACTGCGCCCACCTCTTGTTCTCCTGACAATAGTTTGGTACCTGCGTTAGGCACATCGCCTTTCGCAAATCGCAACGTACAGAGCCGCTTGTTGACATGTCCCAGGGCGTCGATGCGCGCTACCGTCTCCTGGCCCAGGTAACAACCTTTGTTGAAACTGATGGCCAAGTCATCCCGGGCGATCTCTTGCGGCAGATGCGCGTCGTCAAAATCGGTACCATAGAGCGGAAACGAAGCTTCGATTCGAAGCGCCTTCCAGACAGAATCCTCCCTACATATGCAAACGCCAGGCAACAGCGGCTCAATTTCGCTCCGCGGGGCACGCACCAAATAACTTTCGCAATCTAGAACCTTTGTGCGAAAAGCGGTCAGCTCCGTGTTCAAGATTTGCCCCGACTTATCACCAAAAACTAGCGACCATGCATTCTCATCCGATTTATCTTCGAGCTTTACATCTTCGCGAATGATGTAACGATCGAGATGTGCGATTCCTTGCTCGGCTTGCCCAGGCACACCCAACAGCTCAATGCGATTCTCCAACATTAAGACAACTGAGTGCGCAATTATTTTCCCTTTCACATCGGTGCAAAACGCCTCGCAACATTCGCCAAGCACAAGTCGTTGGATGTCATTCGTACACATGTTGTGTAAGAACTTTACGCGATCTTCGCCTGCCAGCGAGACGACGGACCAACGGACCAGTGGCACACAGCCGCAGCCAGTCGTCGATGCGTCGTAGGTGGCGCGAAATTGTTCGGACGGCGTATCTGACATGGGGTGAGCACCAAAAAAAGACTGCGGGATGGTTTTACAAGTCGGCGGCGACTGGTAACAAGTGCTGCGCCTCTTCCAATAGGATCGTGTGGTCGTGCGACTCCGTGAGCCGCTCCAATTCTTGATCGAGGGCAATTGGAGTCATCCCAAGGCTTTCAACGAATGCGTCCGGCAATCGGCTGCAAAGATAGACACTTCCTTGCTCAAGAGCGCGACACACTTGCCAGGCAGCGAGGCTGTCTGGATTTTTCTCACGCATGATCTCACGCAGAGCGATGTCGTAGTCTTCGTTATCGACCAAGGCTCGAAACGACTTGCCGGGCAGCGCGTCAATTTCTGAACAGATGGCGATCGATCCACTTTCGTTCAGTAGACGCCTTGCACTGCGCAGGGCACGGCCCAAATTATGCCAAGTCTGTTCACTGGCATTGCCAACCAATGTGGCGATCACCAAGTCCGCTTTGTCGGTGCCCGGGCACGACCAAAGGGCCCGGTAGATTTTTTCGCTCTCAGCCGAGACTTTCTTGGCCTCGCCCGCCAAGATTCGAGCCACCGTTGCTCCCGGGCCGGGGATCACTTGCACGACCATCCCTAAGCAAAGCAGCCATCCTGACTCGACGATTTCGTTTCGGCTCTGTTCGCGAAGCGACTGGTCATCCTCCGCTAGCGGGGCTTCCAATCGGTTGATTGTCTTTCGGTCAGAAAAACCAGGGAATAACCCATTGAAGCTTGACCCATTGTCCTCAGAACTGGCGCCGACGGATAGCACCACATCTGCGTCGCAAAGCTGGCGGTTGAGCCGGATAGGTTGTCCGTCTCGGGTGACACCTAGCATCGCCATCGATTTTTCATCGTCTGGGTCGTGCACAGTCAGCAAGCAGCCTTTCGCGTGCAAGCCTTTCGCGTGCAAGATAGTGAGCTTGTCTTGTAGCGCAACTTCTTGAGAAAAACCAGGTGGCACGAGTACCGAAATCAACTCACTTTCGATGCCGGCGTCGTTCAAGGCAAGAAAAGCTCCCTCTACGGCCGCTAAGGGACAGGGAACGCCGTGCGAAAGCGCAATCACGGCGTGATCTCCAGGCACGGTCGCATCGGCCAGCGGCGGATAGTCGAGAGGCTTAGCAAGCACGGTGCGTAACTCGGCAATTATTTCGGGCACTGCGAGCGCGTCCGAGGGGGCTGCACGCAGATGCGTGACGCGACCAGTATCCAATTCGCATGAAATTCCTTTGCCATAAGTAAGTTTGGTCACGCGTTGAATTCCGAGGGTTGAGCTTGGCCGTGTAGGGGGGGGTGTGGTATTTTCGGGTATGCTTTCACCCCTATTGGCGCAGTGCCGGGCCTTTTGGTCAAGTAGCTCTGGTGCGAGACCCTGCTGTTTTTTACTGAAACCGTTTTATGTCGAGCCCTTCCAAACAATTTGCAATACTCTTGGCTGTCCTCGCCCTCCTAACTGGCTGCAGCGGCAAGGCTCCATCCCCTTCACCGGCGGCAATAGAGAGCGACATCGCGGCGAAAGAGGTGCTGGACAAGATGCGGGCCGTCTATCGCCAAGCTAAGTCCTACACGGACAATTCAACCATCGTCGAATACTCCGTAGCTCGTGTCCGGGGCGTAGAAACCGAGTTGCCCTATCACCAACTCTCCGTAGCTTTTGAGCGTCCGAATAAGATCTGTGTCACTTATGCGGACGCCGTGGAAGGGTTTGAGGGAAAAACAGAATACAAAGTCGCTGCTAACGGCACCGTGATACGAAGCTCGGCCAATGAAGTGCCGCTGCAGATTCATGAGGCCATCGCACCCAGGACACTTACGGCAAAGAACTTCATTCCAGAACCTTTGTTACGGGCGGAGCTTTTACAGGTGTCTCTCGAGAATATTTTTCCGCAAATCGCGATGCTGCTCAGCGAAGATGGCCAGCAACCTATTTTTCCAAACGACCATCAGCGCCGCCTACTTACCGATGCAGAGCTTGGGGGTAAGCCCTACCATCGCGTGCAAATGGCGAGTCCCGCAGGGAAACGTGTACTCTGGATCGATCAAAAAGCCTACTTCCTCAGACGCATGGAATTGCCCATCGATGAACGGCGACAATCGATCGATCCAAATAAGGAGCTCTCGAGCCTCTCGATTTGCCTCGATTTCGAGGATGTCACTTTCGACGCCGGCATCCATGAGAATTCGTTTGAGTTAGAGATCCCCACTGGTGGTCGTCGCGTGCGGCGATTCGTTTCCCCACCACCTTCTGCCCCCACTAGTGCAGGGACTGATGCCGAAGACGAAGCACTTGCCGAACACGGAAAGCTCGTGCAAAGATATGAACAGGCGCTCGCATCGGCAACAATCAGAGACTCAATTTTGGAAGTCGAGTTTGCTCGACCCGAGGTTGGGCCGCAAAACCTACCAGAGACCTGGCAGGCCGAGCGAATTTGGCAAACCTTGACTAGCGATGTCTCTCGACCCGGCGACGTCGTGTTGTCAAGAGAATCCGGCCACGCCTTCGTTCTCGATGGAGGACAGGCGATCCTTGAACTGGATGCGACCGGAAGCGTATTAGGCCGGCACCTCTTGCCTGTACACCGAGAATCAACGGGCGGCTTTCTGCGGACCTCAGTCGATAGCCAAGGTAAGTCTTGGCATCTGGCCAGCGGCGTCGGCTGGCAACAAGTTTATTTGTTTGACGATGCCTGGAAAAACGTCCTGTCCTTCCCGGATCGCAAACACTCCGGCATTGGAGACGTCTACCTGGCCGATCTGACGGGCACTGGCAAACCTATCATGCACGTCGGCTACTGGGGTGGCCTAGGTATTCAAGGGGGCGCGCTCGACGGCCGCCGACTATTCGCAAACCGCAGCTTAGATCACGTCTTGCAAATCACGTCTGGGCCAGCGGACAGCGAGGGCAAACCGACGCTTTGGTGTACCAGCACGCGTGGCACGATCCTTGAACTCTCGCCAGCGGGCAAAACCTCGCACGAATTGTACGTCGTTGGCCAGGCACTGATGGCGGTGGCTCGGCACCCCGCAGAAGACATGCATTGTGGTTTGGCAATCAAAGAGCTGGGTTGGTATAGCGCGGTCGGGTTTTCGGCAGACGGCACGAAGCTCTGGGACTATCAACTACCGCCAGGAGAATATGTCGTGCAAGTTCCCCGCATCCAGTTCGTCGAATTTCCTGGCGGCGAGCAAGGCTGGCTAGTCGCCGCCGCCAACGGCTCGCTTCACTGGCTTGACGAAGAGGGCAATCTTGTAGAACGATTTGATTACGGCGAGTTAATCACAGGGGTTGCTATGGGCACCGATAAAAACGGGACGGTGTTGCTCGTTTCCACCAAGAAGAATCTCACCGCTTGGTCGTTGAATCCGTGACGCCGCGCAACCAACACGTCTCTCATAACCGGCAATACCCGCCCCCCTCCACGGTCGATGAGCGTGTGACTTCTTTTTTATCGACAAGAAACTGGCGCAACCGCTACCAACGAAACACGTGGACTCCACGAACTATTCTGGCTCAGCAATTCGGCGAATCTCGTCAAGGTCTCCTCTCTTAGTCGTCGATAGCCACTTTTATCCAATGGAGCGTTCGCCGCACACCAGGGATTTAGGAAGTAGGATTTCGTTCCGGCACTCTAACTAAAAATTGTGCGGGCGACCAGCCTAAACCCTAAGCTGCGGCAAACAGTGTTACCCCCCCCTTTAAAGGAGCCTTCCCAATGAGAAACAAACTTGTACTGTCGACGGCCTTCGCCGTCGTAGTCGCATTGAGCAGTGCCTCGAACGCCAGCGCGTTCTTTGGCGTGTTCGGATGTGGCTGTGAGCCCAGCTGCGGCTGTGCTTCCGACTGTTGTGAGCCCAGCTGTGGCTGTGCCAGCGACGAGCCAAGCTGCGGATGTGCAGACGCTTGTTGCGATCCTTGCGAGTGCTGCAAGGAGAAGCGTCAGGGTTACCTGGCCAAGCTGCGTGCTCGTCTCGCTGCCAAGAAGTGCTGCGAAGCTTCATGCGGTTGTGCTGACAGCTGCGAAGCGAGCTGCGGTTGTGCCGATAGCGGTGGAGACTCCGAGCCTTCCTGCGGTTGCGCCGACAGCTGTTGCGATCCTTGCGGCTGCAAGGAGAAGCGTCAGGGTTGCCT
>Ga0115002_10004625_pt1 | contig 16563 bp, 14 predicted proteins | sample ArcticOcean_MG_C_8_FD_89576 | JGI IMG/M metagenome (GOLD analysis project Ga0115002, IMG submission 89576) | Marine microbial communities from western Arctic Ocean - ArcticOcean_MG_CB11_86 | ecosystem: Environmental > Aquatic > Marine > Oceanic | place: Arctic Ocean: Canada Basin | collected... | reverse complement strand
GCCGTTCCTACAAGTGCGGCCTTTGCCAATGATGGTTTTGGGCACTTTTCGAATGCCACGGATGGCTCCGGTCTCGATGTGCCAATTCACGGGATGGGCATCACGGCAGCAGACTACGATGCCGATGGCGACAAAGATCTCTTTCTGACGACGCTCGGTGCGAATCTGCTGCTGCAGCAACAGTCGCCGTGGCACTATGAGAATGTCGCGGTCATAGCGGGTGTTGAGGGCTCGCTGTGGCAGGACGAAGAGGGGCGCAGCCACCCGGAGTGGTCTACGGCAGCAACGTGGATCGATGTGGATGACGATGGTCTGGTCGATCTGTTTGTCGGCAACTATGTCCAATGGTCACCAGAAAACGATCTCTACTTCTCCTTTGATGGGGAGAGCAAATCCTATGCGACACCGCCGCAGTATCAGGGTTCGACGCCGCGACTGTATCGCAACCTCGGAGACGGCACCTTTGAGGAGGTGACCGAGGCAGCAGGTGTATTCTTGCCGGAGGCGAAATCGATGGGTGTCGCCGTTGCCGACTTCGACGACGATGGCGACGCGGATCTGGTCGTGACGAATGACACGCAGCCAAATTTTTTGCTGCAAAATGACGGCGGTCGCTTCAAGGAGGTGGGTCTCGCTGCCGGGATCGGCTACGACGAGAGTGGTCGAGCCCGTGCGGGAATGGGTGTCGACGTGGCCCTGCTGGCAGATGACGCGGCGCAGACGATTGGTATCGGCAATTTCAGCCGGGAAGCGCTGTCCCTGTATCGGCAAACACAACCACAGTCTCAACTCTTCCTCGACGTAGCGGGTCGATCGCAGCTCGTGGAATCGACGCTATCAACACTGACCTTCGGTTTGCGGTTTGCCGACTTTGATCTTGATGGTCGTCAGGATCTGATCCTGGCCAATGGGCACATCGAACCCGAGATCAACAGTGTGCAAAAAGAGATTTCCTATGCACAGCGACCACAGCTGTTCTGGAATGACGGTGATGGACATCTGCTCGAGGCCAGTGCTGCAGGCGGGGCGGTCTTTGCCGGGGCCATCGTAGGACGTGGACTGGCCGTCGCCGATTTGGAAGGTGATGGGGATGCGGATGTGCTGCTGAGCACGAATGCGGGTCCCGTCCTGCTGCTGCGCAATGAGACCCTGCCCGCCTCCGATTCGATGGGTCCCCATGCGCTGTCTGTGCAACTGCAAGGCGAGTCGCCATCACTGCACGGGCTGGGCGCCATCGTCGAGGTGCGGACGAAAGCCGGGCGCCAGCGTCAGCGTGTGCGCACGGGTTCATCCTACATGAGTCACAGTCAGACACGACTCTTGTTTGGCCTCGGTACGTCGTCGAAGGTCGACCGCATCACCGTCCGCTGGCCCGATCAACGCGTCACGCTGCTGAACAATCTCGATGCCGACTTTCACTATCTCGTCGATCATCGTGGTGTGGTGGCGCGCCAGCCGCTGACCACCCGGTAGCTGATCGCTCGTAGCCTGATCACTCGATAGCCACCTGAGTTCGCCACGGGACGGATCACATCAGGCGCGTCCAGCCCTCAAGCAACCCTCCATCGCTGCCACCATCTGGCAGCCTGCCGCTGCATCTGCTCGTGATCAAAGGTCACCGCCTGCCGGCGTGCAGCCAATAGGGCGGGCAGGCCCGTGAGTTGTGGACAGCCCAGATCCTGAGCGAGGGGTTCGCTGACATCATCGATCACTCGCTGCAGTGTTTCCAATCGCTGCGCGCCAGATAGTCCGATTCGCAGGCCGCCACCCAGCCGAACAAGCAGCGGCGCATAGCCGACCCAACCGCACAGGGCGTCGGCGAAACGCTGCAGAGCCTGGCCCGAGTCAGCCGTCTGCCTCGCCATCGATATCGGCTCGCCATCGTCGGCACAGTGCATTCGACCAAAAGGATCGTGGAAACTGCAGGCACTCACCCGGCGTACGGGCAAATGGCGCACGCGTGCACCGAGCAAAGCATCCTCGCCGCGCGCCACAGGTGGATTGTAGTAGGGGGGAATGCCGCCAGCGCGCATGGCGTGTAAGTCGATCGCCAGATTGCCACCTGTCAGTGGCAGGATCCCACGTCGAGGCAACATCGGTGCATCGAGTCGACACGAGGTTCGCCGGCGCCAGCGACCGGCGTCCTCGACAAAACCGCGTCGATGCAGAAACTCACTACCAAAGCGCAGGGCGTGGCCCAAATCGACGAGATACCGGTGATCTGTCTGTTGGGGCAAGATCTGTGGGACCGGCGAGACCTGACCCAATGTCACACCACAGGTGATGGCAGCCCCGCGGCAAGGCCTGCCAAATGGGGTATGAGGGGATCGCTGGTCCGCCAATAGCCCATTTTGTCATCGGCGAAGGTGGGTCGTACCCAATGCTCGTCATCATCGTAGAAGAACAGATATCGACCGTCGGCTTCCAATGCGGTGGCCAGGGCCTGATTGCGTCTGGCCGCGTAGGAGTTGCTCTCCTGTTCGATGACCGTGAGGGCTTGTAGATCGACCGACGCGGTGAGGCCGGCGAGATTGAGTTGATCGACCTTGGCGTGGACGACGACCAGGTGCAGGTCGTATCGACGCGACACACCTTGGGAGGCAAGTCGACGTAGCAGTTGCGACGTGACAGCGACGTGACAGCGGCGAAGGAGGCGCGGGAGGCGCGGGAGGCGCAGCAGGCAAGGGTGATTTTCGTGCCCGGCGGGGGCAACAACTCGCGTTGACTGATCGATTCGTGACGAGTCAAGTTTCGACTCACAGTGTGTCAGCTTCCGACGGCCCGACCCATTGAGCCTGCTCGAGGAGGGTGTTTAGGAGCTGCCTCTCTTGTCTGGCAATGTCCTCGACAACCTCAGAGTTGATCCCTTTGCGGAGTCTGTCACTGATCCTGCGGGAGACTCGAGGTGACCCTGATTCAAGGCTGTCTTCCCTTCCGGCTATCGGGCTATATGAGCTTTCCGCGCCGGTCACTCCCGCCAGTCTCCCTCGTCGTTCAAGTCGTAGGGCGGTCATGCGCAGTGCACCCGCTCTGCGAGCAAGCACTTCCATCTGTTCCGCCTCGAAGGAAGGTGCCCGGTGCAGGTGGATGGTGAGCCACTTCAATCGACGAGCCATCAATTTTTTGTGCTCCCACCAAAGACGGAAGCAGATCAAGGGGCATTCAGCGCCACGCTGGCGCAGGACGTCGACGAGTCCTGACTGGGCGGCATGTCCCCAGCGAGTATTCGCTGGCAATTGGTCTGCGGGCAACTGAGGTTCCGGCAGATCCACTGGCGGTCGGCTGGTCATATAGTGGGCAAGTGATTGCAGCACCCGATCCGGGTCTGCGGCATCTTCTGCACCGGGTGTCGGCTCATGAAGGATCCATTTTGGGCGCACACTCCAATCAGCTCTGAGCCAGGCTGGCGTGGACTCTCCCTGTTGCTGCATCGCCCGCAGCAACTCGCCCCCGTCGACGTCTAGTGCCGCTGCAAGTCTCGCGGCTTCGACCCATTGGCGGCGTAGCCGTCCACCTGTATTGAAGGCCAGCACTTCGAATCGGCTTGGGTCGCAGCCACACAATAGAATCTCGTGGAGGAATGGGCGTTGTTCACCGGTCAGACCGAGTCGGCCCATGTCCACATCGATCTGTGGATAGACGCCCAGTGACAGCTGCATCCGCAACTCACGGAGCGGATCACCCTGCAGCCGACGCGGGTCGAGGAGGCGCTGAACAATCCCCGGAAAGCCAGCGTCGTATACCTGCGCCATCTGTGTCGATGTGCAGTGCGGATGGGTGTACACCTTCAGACCGCGGGACGGTGCGTGGTAGAGTTGCACGAAGTGTTCATGTAGCCACGACTCGCCTCTGACATGCGTTGCCAGGATTGCCAATGGATACGCTAGAAACAGATAGCTGATAGAGGCAGGCGGATGGATGCCGGCGCGGCAGGCGCAGAGATCGCAATCACGGGTGTTCAGGCGGCGCGTCGGCAAGTGTTCAGAGACTGCAGCAGTTCGAGGTAGCGATCTGCCTGTTGCTGCACGGGGAAGGCTCGCTGTACATGTCGCCGACCGGTGGCCCCCATGCGACGGCGCAGGTGGTCATCGCCAATCAATGTCAGCAGGCATTGGGCGATGTCGGCGGGTTCGCGTGAATCGACGAAGACGCCACCCGCGCCATCTGCGAAAACCTCCGCCATGCCCTCGGTCCGGGTCGCCACGACAGGTGTTCCACAAGCGAGGGATTCGGCCAGGGCCAAGCCGAAACCATCCGTGCGACTGGCCATGACACACACATCAGAGCGACTGTAGAGAGATGGCATATCCGAGGCGGCGATGCTGCCGCGGGCGAAGCGCACGCTGTGACTCAGATCCTTGAGCGCAACGAGTTGGCGCAGGTGTTCGTAATAGGGGTTCGCCAGGCCCAGATCGTGACAGATGGAGCCATTGCCGGTGACCAGTAACGTCGCGTCGGGTCGCAGGGCGTGTAAGATGTCGAAGGCCTCGATGAGCAGCTCCACATCTTTCGCCGGATCGAGTCGTACAGGGGCAGTGATCAATGGTCCGGGCAGATGCTCGGTCGCTTTCAGAGACCGGGGCCGGACGGGTCGAAAGAAGGCGGTGTCGATGCCGTTGTAGACCGTCAGAGAATGCAGGTCGAAGAGACGGCGGGCGCGATCGCGCATACAGCGTGAGACGGTGACGAAGACATCGGCATCGCAGCGACGCACCTCATCAAAGCGTCGATCGCCCACTTCGGGAATGCCCGGTAGCACGGCAATGAGGGGCAAGCCGAGTCGTGCCTTCAGCAGTCCACCGGCGATGGCAGGGGAAGCGCCGAAGGTGACGAGCACATCCACATCGGCTAACTCCTGTGCCCAGGTTGGCACCAGATCACGATAAACCTGGCTAGGGATTTCGGGTTCCGACAAGGGATCGTGTGGGACCGATGGCCGCAGCACGGGTGAGCGCAGCACGTCGATCGCCTGCAGTGCGGCGCGGCGATTGCCGGGTGAGGTGTGCGCGGCACGCACGGGCATCTTCTCTCGCTTCGGCAGGCGCGATCCTTCGCCAACGATGGAGAGCACGCGCACCTGACAGCCACGGCGCACCCAGCCAATGGCACAATCCTGAATCTGTCGTTCGAGGCCTCCCACGAGAGGCCAGAAACCGTGGCCAATGGCGCCGATGATCATGTGCGCTCTCCGGTCTTGGAGCTTCTGGATCGCGGCGAGAATGCCGAATCGATCGCAGGCGTCGAGGACGCGAGCTCCACGTGTCGTTTCCATCAACGACGGGACAACGAACCATCTGGCAAGGCGCGTGCTAGAGACTCTTCAGGAGAGGATGGCTTCAGCGGTGGGCGGTAGTGTCACCCAATCGGGTCGTGGCTGAGAACAAAAAGATGCGGATCGCAAAGAGATGCGGAGCAGGAGCCGTGACGAGAGATCCACTCGTGTGCAGCGACGCTCAACGAATCAGGCGGTTTCCAAACTCAATACTGCATGCCCGGCACGGAATAGAGGGGGGGGCAGCCCGTTGTAGAGGGTCTCCCAGTGATCAGCACCATCTTCGGTAGAAATGTGCCTGCAGCAGCGATCCCCACATAGAAGCGATCGGCATTGGCAGGATCGCAACAGATGGAATGCACCATCATCCCACGTGGCGCAACTGTTGACGCTGTTCGTCACTGAAGGCGAGGAAAACCCCCTTGCGGGTGCCGAGCATCCGCATGATCTGGTTCAGTGAATCGGCTCCTTGTAAGGAAGAAAACTCACGCGCCAGTCACCTGCTTCGACGACGTCGTGCGTTGTAAGAAATAAGCCGTAGTCACGATTGGCTACGACGGGCGCCAACGCAACCTCTGCGTGCACCGTGTCTCCCTCGATGATGTGAATCGCTGTTGCGGCGAGGGGTGTCACCATCTGCAGTGCTTGTGGTTCGTCATCGGTGACTTCATACAACGATGCATAGCCATTGCCACGCTTGTTGAGTGCGATCAAGGCCAGTCCATTTTGCGAAAAGCTGACACGTCGACGTGAGTGTATCACAGCAGCACCTCCTGCAGCGTCGAGGCGGAGTGCCGACGCGGTGGTCGCCGTGATCGATGTGGTTGCTGGATCCTCTGCATAGTAGAGATGCCATTCGTCGGCTTGGTTCAAGCTGCCAAGATCGATCGGTGTGGGCGACGATCTGGACGTGTGTACGACAGTAGATCCAAAGTGCCTAATGGCAGTGAACGCCGCCGTGGGCAGACGCAGGTGGGCATAGGTGTCGCGGTGGTCGGCGGCATCGGTGGTGAAGTTCGAGGCCAGCATCAAGTCATCGAGACGAAAGCTTGCGGTGCCTGGTCGGCCGACGAAGAGCACCCGGTTGATTCCCGTTTCCGGTATGGCCCGCATTCTATCCACGGTGGCACCAGCGGAGTAGAAGCCGATGGCGGAATCCATGATGTAGGGAACGATGACCAGATCACCAGGGCCCGTCTGTTCAGCCACGTAACGACCCGCGTCGCGGTAGCCGGTTTCCATTGGGGCCGACACGTTGCTGTAGAAAGCGGCACCGACCGCGATGAGGGGAAGTGCTGCCGCCCAGCGAAGGGTCCCAAATGTCTTGCGCATGATGAGCAGGCGTAGTGACTCGGCGCCGGCAGCGATGGCAACCAGCGAGAAAGGCACGAGAAATAGATAGAGGCGAGGCTCGGCTTGGGTGCCAAGGGCCAGATTGAGTACGAGGGGCAGGCCGATCAATGCGCCAAGGAAGAGTCCGGCGCCACGGCGGGCGCCCGCCAGCGTGATCAAGCCCCAGGCGGTGAACAGATGCATGAGCCAGGTCAGTCGTGGCGGACCGATGGCGAGCCAGGTCGCGGAAAGGAAGTCGGCAAATCCTGAGATTGTTAGCGCTTGGCCGCCTGGGGCTTGATCACGCAGATCTTCTACGAGGGGCAGATAAACGAGGGCCGTGTGCACGGTGATCGCGAGAGTGGCCAGCACGAGAGGCAACAACAAGGTGAGTCGGGATCTGCCGCTGTCGGCAGATTCACTACCTGAAGATCTGCCACTCACAGAGCGGATCAGCAGCAGGGCGCCGATTGTACCGGCACCGATTAGCAACGCGGCGCTTGGAAGGGTCAAGGTTGCGAGAGAACCAGACAGAGCAACGCCAAACCAGATCCACACGTCGTTGTGTGGATTGCTGTGGATGGGTCCGACGCCAGGTGTGGTGCCGGCGTGGCGAGCCAGGGTGCGCGTGACACCGAGCCACAGAAAGCCTGCATAGAGAATGGCGAAAAAGACCAGCAGTGTGTAGCCGCGGGATTGTTGGGACAGACTAATGTGGAGCGGGTGTGCCGCAAGGAGCAGGGCAGAAAGGAGACCGACACTGGGTGCCCCCGTGAGACGACGTGCAAACCAGAAGGCCGCCGGAATGCCAGCGAGTCCGGCGAGCAGTGCCGGTAATCGCAGAGGCCATTCGCTGTTGCCGAGAAACCCCTGCATTACACGTACGCAGAGGGTGTGGAAGATGTGATTGTTGGGTAGGTCGTAGCTCGTGATGATGTCGATGGCGGAGCGAGTGGCGAAGACGGCGATCGTAAAGAGCTCAACCTGTTCAAAGGAGCGACCGATTCCTGGCAGACGCAGGGTCGCACCGAGCCCGACACAAAGTGCCAGCAAGGGCAGCACATATCGAGATGGGATCGAGGGGGATCGGGTATCGGTCACGGCATCCTGTTTCAGAACAAATCCAGCTGTAGGCGATCAAGACGACGGAAGTGATGGGTGGCCAATTCGTGTGAGAACCCATCCAAGCTATAACGTCTGCGTGCGAGAGTGAAGAACCTGGAGATCAGCTCGGAAAATTCACCCTCACCGTGCATACGCGATTCGAAGCGTGGATCGGACAGATTGCCGTCGCGAACCTTCTTCAATCGATTCTGAACCTTGTTGGCTCGGTCAGGCATATGTCGCTCGGGCCACTCGAGAAACTGTTGCTCACAACAGCATTCATCCGGTCCTCTCTGTGCGCGACCGAAACACCGATCCTCCCGCAGCGATCTTTGCCAGGTCGTCGCCGGTGTCATCGCCTTCGAGAGCTTGTCCGGCGCGCACGGCTTGTTCGCCGGCATTCTGATGACCGGCGGCGGAAGGGAATCCAGCGTAGCCACCGAAGACGCCTTCGAGGGGCCAGACTTGCCTGGCCATCAGGGCCCGCCAGGTGCCTGTCGCTTGCAGGGGACCCTTGAAGAGCAGAGCTGGTTTGATAAGCAGCTCGTAGTACTGCTCGTAGATTTTTGGCTGGACGATGACCTGGATGAAGCCGGTTTCGTCTTCCAGTGTGACGAACATGAAACCTTTCGCAGTCGGTGGTCGTTGGCGCATGATGACAACGCCGGCGAGGGTGACGATGGGGCCTTGCAAGTCATTTGGCGTCGCCTTCGGGCTGGTCCCATCACCTGGTAACACCATCGTGCGATGGCAGCTCTCGATGGTGGGGATGCCCATGTCGTTGAGGTGGCGTCTTGCCAGGGTGATGGGGTGCACGCGACCTGCGCCTGTGGATCTGTAGTCCCAGGACAATCTTTCTGCGGCACTCAGGATCGGCAGGTCGGGGATGTCTTCTTCCCCAAGCAGAGGCATGTCGAAGAGACTTGGTTGATGAGACCGATCACCGGCGGCGTCTCTGCGGTTGGCGACGACGCCGACTTCCCAGAGGGCACGGCGGCTGGAGCCGGTGAGGGTGTCCAGTGCGCCTGATTTGGCCAGGGCATCCAGGTCGCGGCGATCAAGATCGGGGACTCTCGTGGCCAGGTCTTCCACCGATCGAAAAGGACCGGTGAGTCGAGCCCAGAGGATCTGTTCGACTGCTTCTTCGGCGAGACCTTTGATCGACGTGAGCGGTTTGCGGATGCCGAGGCGGCCATCTGGCAGCCGTACCAAGTCGTAACGCGCGGTGGACTCGTCGACCGTCGGCAACAGAGTAGGGATGCTGAAACGTCTCGCCTCTTCTTCGAGGGTCATGAGGTTGTAGAAACCGGGGCGGTGCTGCATGAAGGCGGCCAGATGAGCGGCTGGGTGGTAGTGCTTCATCCAGGCGGAGTGGTAGACGGTCTGGGCAAAGGCGGCAGCGTGAGAACGGCAGAAACCGTACCCGACGAAGTGGGAGACCTTTTCGAAGACGGATTCGGCAATCGGTGGTGGCACCCCTTTGGCGATGGCACCGGCGATGAACTGCACACCCATTTCCTCCATGCGCACAGGGTCGTGGGTCTTCGACATGAGCTGACGGAAATCGTCCGCATCGGCCAGTGACATGCCGGCGAAACGATGGGCTACGTCGAGGATCTGTTCCTGGAAGAGGATGACGCCGTACGTGTCAGCGAGAATCGGTTCGAGACTCGGGTGTTCGTAGACGACGGGTTCCAGACCGCGGCGTCGGCGGATGAAGGGATGGACCATGCCAGACTGCAGCGGGCCAGGCCGAAACAGGGCGATTTCGGCGACGAGGTCGTCAAAGGATTCGGGCTGATTCTGCGCGATCAGATGCATCTGGCCTTGTGATTCGATCTGGAAGAGCGTCACCGTCTGCCCCGAACAGATCAGTTCATACACACCCGGATCATCGAGTGGAAGGGTCTCAAAATTGATCTCGATGCCTTCGTGACGATGGACGAGGTTGGCGCCTTCGCTCAGGCAGGCCATCATGCGCAGTCCGAGGACGTCGAATTTCACCAGGCCCATCGCTTCGACGTCTTCTTTGTCGAAGGTGACCATCTTCACGCCATTGGCCGAGACCTGGATCGGGGTGAAGTGGGAGAGGGGTTTGCGCGACAGGACCATGCCGCCGGAGTGTAGTCCGAGGTGGCGGGGGCACAGGTGCAGATCGGCGACGCGTTCCAGGAGCAGGTCGACGAGAGGCCTGTCGCCGAGGACACTCTGGATGGATTCGCGGTACTCGGTGACTTCGTTGGCCAGGCCTGAGGGCACGGTTTGTGACAGGGCGTCGACTTTGGGCATGGGCCAGCCGAGGGCTTTGGCCACATCGCGCAGGGCGAGTCGCAGTTTGTAGGTGATCAGCGTCGCCGTCATCGCCGTCTGTTCGATGCCGAAGCGACGCTCCATCCAATCGATGACCTCGTCGCGGCGGTCGGAGTCGAAGTCGACGTCGATGTCGGGGGTGCCTTTGCGTCCGCCGTGCAGGAATCGTTCGAAGAGCAGATTGTGGCGAATCGGATCGACGGCGGTGATGCGCAACAAAAAAGCGATGATGCTGTTGGCTGCCGATCCACGTCCGGCACAGCGGATGCCGCGTTGGCGCGCGACGGAGACGACCTCGTGCACGACGAGGAAGAATTCCTCCAGCTCCAGATCGGTGATCACCTTCAACTCGCGGTCGTATTGAGCCTGGGCTGCAACCCGTTTGTCAGGCGGGTAGAGGGTCAGTATGCCGGCGTCGCACAACTGGGTCAGGTATGAGCGTGCCGTCTTGCCTTTGGGGATGATCGCCGCCGGTGGCGTGATGAATTCGGGCACGAGATCGACACGACAGGATTCGGCGATCTCTACGGTGCGGTCGAAGGCTTCCGGGTATGGTAGCAAGTGTCGCAGTTGTGCTTCGGACTTCAGATAGGCTTCCGCATTGCGTGGGCGTTCGGCGTGTGGCTCGCTGACGCGGATATTGAGTCGCGCGCAGGTGAGCAGATCGTAGCGACGCCAATTGGCAGGTGTGGCGAAACGCACGTCGTTGGTGACGACGGCGGGTAGTTGTGCCGTGTTTGCCAAGTGATGCAGATGCGCGGCGACAGTGCCGTCTTCGGGCAATAGTCCATGGATGAGTTCGACGTAGAGTCGGCGGCCGTCCTGGCCGTCGTCAAAGATCTCCCGGAGTGTTCGGAGCCAGGCGCGGGCGGCTGTGTCCTGGCGACGGGAAGTGAGTTGCCAGAGGGTGCCCGTGCGTCCTCCCGTGAGGCAGATCAGATCATTGGCGTGCGTGCCGAGTAGTTCGAGGGTGACGGTGGGAGTCGATCGTTTGGGTGTAGGCAGAATGTTGAGAGGTGTCACGGTGTTGCCGCTGCCGACGAAACGGACCTCGCCAACATTCGGTGCAGCGGTGGGATCGTCGTCGGTGGGATCGTTGATGGCGGATGAAGGATCGAGAGCGGATTGGTTCTCGGAGATAAACGTGCCCACGTCGGCGACAGAACGAGTCCCTGAAATCGTCATGCGTTCACCGAGCAGGGCGAGATCGCTATCCTGCAGACCGGCGCTAGCCAGATGGGCGCGTGTGAGCAACGAACACAGATCGCGGTAGCCAGCTGGTGATCGTGCGAGCAAGACGAGAGGCGAGCCATCGATGAGGACCTCCGCCCCAACGACGGCATGGATCCCCATAGCACGGCACGCCTTTTGGAAGCGTACCATGCCATAGACGCCGTGCAGGTCGGTGAGACAGAGAGCGGGCTGGCTGAGTTCGGCAGCGCGGGTCACAAGTGCCTCGGGAGAGGAACCGCCGGCACCGAAGGAGAACCAGCTGCGTGTGTGCAGGTGAACGAACATGAGGAGGGGCACCCGTTCAACCGGGTAATTCGCGCAGCGAATTACCATTGGAGGCGCATGATCGACCGTGGAAGAGAGGCATGCGGTGGGCGCCTCAGTCAACAACACGAGCGAGTGTCCACTCGGTGCCAGAACCGGCTGCGCCGGTTTTGTAGAGCTCGAGATACTGCACGGCCTCACTGGCGGCAAGACTTGCTTCGACGAGGACGTAGAGACGCCTTTCTTCGCGTGCCCACCAACGAGTCTGCAGTACCCAGCGATCCAGGATGCGGGATACGTGGTAGGTGTTGGAACGCCAGTAGAGGCGCACGGGTCGGCAGCGATCGTCGGTGTCGACGTCGATGGGGCATTGGATCGATTTCAATTCGCGGGTACCTCGGCAGCGAGTTATAGTGGCCTGTCCAAACCGCTTGGACTGGTTGCTGTGAGGTGGGGAGCGCGAGATCTGTGTTGCTTGTTTACTCCGAGATAAATAGCTGTCTCAGGTTATCTATGATCCTTTGTTTTTATGAAAGATGTGTGCAGATCTCGACGAAAGTGGGAATCTCGTGAACATGACGATTGAACAGGCCCGAGAGAATGCCAACAACCTGAAGTCGCTTATGAAGCGATAGCGAAAAGTGCATAGTGAGATCGCTGTTGGGCGACACTGAAAGAACCGCTGTCCTCGAGCAATAACTGCTTTACCTTTCTCACACCGCAATCGGCACCAGCCGATACTCCTCCTCAGGGAAAAACGGATTCGCGTGGGCATGCACGGGGCGCACCAACTTCCCTGGAAATCGCGACTCCACACGCAGCACCACGGGCTTGAGCTCCGGCCGCTGCCGGAACAACTCCGCCTGCACCGACGCCACACGCGTCAGCCCACTCATTGTCACGGATACCCGATCCACGGATCGCCCCGTCGGCGGCCGCTTCACACCAGCGCCATTCGAGAGCAGTGCCTGCATCAGCAGTGTCTCCCCGATTGTGCCAAGCGTATGCAGCGACCGCGTCGGATCTTTCAGAATCCGATGTGCGAAGCGATCCTCATGCCGCCGATGGTGCAAGCGCACTTCCAGGTGCCGGGTGCTCAACTCTCCTAATCCTTCGATCAGATCTTTGAGCAGTTTCTTCAGCACAGGCTGCAGATCGCCGGGTTCAAAGACGGGCCAATCGAATTCGTAGTCCGCTTGCAGTGTGCGTCGGTCGTAGTTGCCGACCGGTGGTTCCATGTCATCGGGATGGAGCAGATCGAAGAGGCGGCGGCCTTCGTCGATGAACTGCGCCATCAGTTGACGCTTGGTCAGGCCGAAGATGTGACCGACTGCCTTGAGGCCGAAAAGGTGCAGGCGTTCTACCAGGTCCGCTGAAAAACACAGACTCTGCAACCGTTCGATCGGTACCTGTCGTAAGAACTGTCCGATCATCGGTTCGGGGACGGTGGTGATCTGGCCGGGTTTGGAATACGCCGTGGCAAGCATGGCCCAACTGCGTCTGTGTCCACGACCGACCTGGGCACCCCATTCCTTCGCCAGAGATTCGATCCCATCTGCATAGGGTCCCTGCAGGATCGCCCAGGCACCATTGTCCCAGAGGCCGGCGGAATCATCTGTTTCGGTCAGCCCGGAATCGCCCATGGTGGCGAACAGGTCGCCGGCGTCGGTGCTGCTTTTCCTTCTGGCCCTTTCTCTTGCTCGTTTGCGGGGCACTGGGTGCAGGGGATCGGGGATGGGCTGGATCTGTGGAGTCAGCTCATATAACCTGCCGAGGATGTTCTCCCACAAGGCTCGTTCCACATCCGGATCTCTGAGCAGGAACTGCGCCCCGGGTGCCAGGCGGCGGGCACGATCGACGGGGTCTCCGATCCGAATCCCCCGGTGGGTGAGGCGTTCATCGATCATCGAAAGGACTCTGCCACCTTCGCAGACGATGATCGGGCGAGGGGGATCAGATCCCTCGGTGGCATTATCCTCGAGGCACCAGCGTTGGGACAGGGCCCAGGCAGGGAATTGGGGGACGTGGAGGCAGGTGAGATCCAATGTTGCACGCACGTTGAGTAGTTAGTAATAGTGAACGTTTGTACAGTATATTGGAGATGTAGAACAGGGTCAAGGGGCCAAGAGAATTTTGGCCGGCCTGGGGTGGAGGGGAGGGGGTCTTGTTGTCGGCGTGTCTTGGCCGATACCGAAGGTGTCTTTGACCCCGGGTTAAGGGTGTGACGAGTTGGTTACTCATCATAGCTCCGACTATTCTACTTGCTGTACGGTTACGGGAGGAGCAGGTAGGCTCAGTTCGTAAGACCCACCGGGCGAGTCTTCTGTCCTCAACGAACTCATGCCAAATTCGGATTGCATTAGGGTGAGATGGAGATGAAACAGCTATGCACAATCATCACCGGCCTCGGCCGGATCGGTTGGCAGTTCGAATGATGAACTCCTCCAGTCACCAGAAGGTCACACCACGTGCCATCGCCCACTGAACTCACCATCCGCGTAATGACGCAGGCAGATATCTTCGCCGTTGTCGCCATCATCACCGATTTCTCCGTGGACGACGGCAGACTGGCAGAGGACTACTACGAGCAATACTTCCGTTCAGATGGCCATGGGGACGAACAGAATTACGTCGCTATCATCGGGGACGAGGTCGTTGGTGTGACCGGTCTGTATCCCGACAAGTATGAGTGGCCCGGTATCCTCTGGCTTAACTGGTTCTATGTCAGTTCCGCACACAGACGCAAGGGCATTGGTGGCTCTTTGTTGGACTTCACGATCAAGACTGCAGAGGGTCTCGGCTGTCGGAAGTTGTATCTCGATACGAGCAGTGACTCCGATTATGCGGCAGCCGTTTCCAAGTATGAGAAGAGTGGCTTTGTGCGTGAAGGAGAGTTGAAGGACTACTATGCTAAGGGTGATCACTACCTGATCTATGGATTGAGCCTTCCTTCAGCAGGCTGATCCGAAGAAACTCGATCGCCGATCACCGGCCGCCGTGACGGAGCGATCCTGCCAATGACCTGGACCACCGAACTGGCTTTGGAAACTGAGCGACTGACTCGTCGTGCTCTTGCAAGAGGGCGAGCGTCTTCGTCTGGGAGGCTGCCACAGGGCCGACCTACTCGGTGATCTGCTGAGTCGCAACGATCTGCGTGGTGTCTTCAGCCACGGCACGCAGCGTATCATCGAGAAAGCGAAGCAGACGGGTATCGCGACGATGGCGACACGCAATCACGGTTCTCCCATGGCTTTCAGTGCCCCGGCAGGGGAGGAGAGTTCGCCGGTCCTCGACTTTGGCGCTAAGATGGATCTGTCGCCAAGGGATCGGCATCGCAAGACGATCGATGCCCTTGCACCAGGATTGGTGCTGCGTTGTATTGGGATGGGCGAAATCTGTCAGTCCTGGGGTGGCTTGCTGTGCGGTTTGCCAATGAATGCAGCAGACGGACCATTTGACTGGCCCGGCGCCAACCAGGGGTCGATGGTCATCACCTTTCGCATCGATCTCTTCATCGATCCTGCCGAATTTCGCGCGCAGATGGATGAATACGTTCGTGCCGTGCGTGAGTTGACGCCTCTCGATGGATTCAAAGCCAGCTACATGGCTGGTGGTGTAGAAGCGGAACTGGAGACGTCCTTACCGAACGGAGGGAATACCTATGGGTGTTGGACATCGTGAATCACTGGAAATCCTTGCAGGAGAAATTGGTATGGAGGTCCCATGGTAGATCAGACACAAGCACCTGTGCTCTCAGCGGCAGATCATACGTTCTGGCAGGAGAATGGCTACCTCGTCATTGACGACGTAGTCCCACAAGAGGTCTGCGAAGCGGCGAAGGAAGATATCATTGCCTATCTGGGACTCGATGCCCACGCGCCTGTTGCCGACCACTATGACAAGGTTTTGCCCGATGATCGCGGCGGATTCGTCAATCTGACACAGTCACAGGGTTTGTGGGATGCCCGGCAGAGTCCGCGCCTGCACCAGGCCTTCGCCGAGATTTACGGCTCGCATAAGCTCTGGGTCACTACGGATCAGGCACATATGAAATTGCCCTACCGACAAGTGATCGAAGAAGACGGCACGTCGCGCAGCTGGGGCGATGGCGGGATCTATTTTGGACCGGGGGATGAGCGCAACGAGATCGGTGGTCTGCACTGGGATGTGGGTGGCGGCGGTGATCAGGATCCCGAAACGGCAGCGCGCAAGAAGAGGGGCGAGTCCACGGGTGGCTTGTGGGCTGGTGCGGGACTGCCCAGCATGTTGGAATTTGGTGACGGCCACCCCTGTGGGCCCCAGGGCGTGCTCTATCTCAACGACCGGGACGAGGATGGTGGCGGCTTTCGCTGTGTGCCTGGCTTCCACAGGCAGATCAACGACTGGCTCGCGACGTTAGCCCCAGATCGCAGCCTGGAATCGAGTGACGAAGGCAATTGGATCGCGACCCACCCGGATCTGCAGGGGATTCTTGCCGAGGCGCGCACGATTCCGGCCAAAGCCGGTAGCATCGTCATCTGGCATCGATTGCTGCCTCATTCCAATGGCCGCAACCTCTCCGACTCGCCGCGTTTCGCCCAGTACATCACGATGGACATCGCGCCCGCCGATCCGGATGAATTTGAAAAGCAAAGCAAGTCACGAGTAGACATGTGGCAGAAGACAGGTGAAGGGTGGCAGGCGCCCATATCAGATAACCCGCGTCAGGCGCGCTGGCAACAATGGGAATCGAGCCGGCCACCGGCACAGCTGACGACCCTGGGCAAGAAACTGATCGGCGCTCTGCCATGGGATTGAGATGGGCCAGTTTGAGAATCCAATGAACGACGCGACGATCTACATCCCGGTTCAGGATTGGGACAATACGTCTGACCTGCCGTCAGGATGGCAACCACCGTTGGGTTGGAAGTACGCCAAGCGACTCGTGTTGATGAACGAGACCGAGCACGATCGCAGCGGCGAACCCATGGAGGTCGACGTAGACATTCACGCCCACCAGATCACCGATCTGCGGCGTGAGATCCGTGTTGGGCGTGTCGACATTGGGC
>Ga0115002_10004621_pt1 | contig 16577 bp, 14 predicted proteins | sample ArcticOcean_MG_C_8_FD_89576 | JGI IMG/M metagenome (GOLD analysis project Ga0115002, IMG submission 89576) | Marine microbial communities from western Arctic Ocean - ArcticOcean_MG_CB11_86 | ecosystem: Environmental > Aquatic > Marine > Oceanic | place: Arctic Ocean: Canada Basin | collected... | reverse complement strand
TCATCCCTGATAGGCGTAAGCATCCGGATCAAAGGTGACATCGAAGGTGACGACAACCTCGTTATTGAGGGGCACGTCGATGGATCTGTTCGACTACCATCAAATGAACTAACAATTAGTACCAGTGGCGAAGTTAATGCCGAAGTGACCGCCAAAACCGTGAAGATTGACGGATCGGTCATTGGTGATGTCCAAGGCTCAGAAATAGTCGTCGTGTCCAAGACCGGTAAAGTACAAGGCAACATCACATCACCACGAGTCACGCTGGAAGATGGTGCCAAGTTCAAGGATAGCATTGATATGGACCCCGGCAGCATCAAAGGCTCACAACCTGTTGCAGAAGAGCCACGCGCAACGTACGCAGTACCTGCTAAAAAGGTAGGCGCACAAGGCTGATATTTTCCCTTCCGCGGAAGGGGCCAGAGGAAAAAAGGACTAGAGCTTTTCGAGCCAGCTATTGCCTAAGGTCTTTTCAGGGTTAGCCACCCGCGAAGGCGTTTGTGTCCTCGACATTGGCGTCGGCGTTCCGAGCACACTCAAATTCCTGAATCAGTTCGGCTGCCGAGTCTTTTTTTGATCTAATGAATCTGGACGACGATTCTTACAAACAAACACTTGGGCAATATTCCGGCTGCTTGTTCGACGTTTGTTTGTTTTGGGACCTCCTGCATTGTCTGGAACCTACGCAACTAGGTGCATTAAACGAGGCGCTCAAGCCCTACCTTTATAGTGCGACCCTAGGGCACAGCATATGCCACATCTGTGGTGGCAAATCTGGGAAGGATGCAGCTTGGGACTATCGAATCGCAGCCATAGACCAACTCGAGCTCATTGAGTCGACACCCAAGCAATATCGCCCCTGGTCACAACATGAATTCGTGAGCCTTTTTGACTCGTTCAGTATCAAAGAAGACGTCCTAAGTCGCGACGGTAGCTTGGAATTACTGCTACAAGCCGATTAATCGCAACTTCCAGGGTGCGGCTTTACGCCAATCGGAATATTAACGTAGCGGATACCGCTCGTCGCAGGGACTTATAATCCGTTGCAAGCCATCACCTACTCAAACTATCGGCCACCTGAGGTCTTAACGCTTAGCGAAGTACAAAAACCCGAACCGAAAGACTATGAAATCCTAATCAGGGTGCGAGCCGCAGAAGCGACAAAGTCCGATTGCGAGATGCGCAACTTCAACTATTCGGTGAGGTGATTCTGGTTGCCACTGCGGCTCGCTTTCGGGGTGACAAAACCCAGGCGACGAATTCTGGGTGGCTATTTCGCGGGCGAAATCGAAGCACTAGGGATACAAATCACCGAGTTTTCCGTTGCCGACGAAGTCTACGGAACCGCTCAACTCAGACTAGGTGCGTATGGCGAGCATGTTGCCCCCCGGCGCGCTACGCCATCGTCGCCAAACCGGGCAATGTGAGTTTTGCCGAAGCGGCCGTGGTGCCCTTGGGTGGGCTGAACGCGTTGCATTTCATGCGACGCGCATCGATTCAAGCAGGTGAATCGATATTGATCAACGGTGCAGGTGGCAGCATCGGCGCACATGCTGTCCAAACTGCTAAGTCCATGGGTGCCGAGGTCACGGCGGTCGACTCCGGCATCAAAGAAGCCTTCGTCCGCGGCTTGGGTGCGGACCACTCCATCGACTTTACAAGCGACGACTTTACTACCCAAGGAGCAGTATGACGTCATCTTCGATATGGTCCCTAGCAGTTCTTCCAGCACCAGCATTAAATTGCTCAACCCTAACAGTCGGCATCTCTCGGGAAACCCGCCATTCTCAGTGATCTTATGGGCACCGTTTACGACCCGATTTACTGACAAAACGGCAATCTTTGCGTTCGCCTAAGAGTCCAAGGAAGAATTGTTGGCACTGAAAGCCTTGGTTGAGGATGGCGGCGTCTCCTCAATTATTGAACGAGTATTTCTATGCAGGATGCTGCCACGGCCAATCCCTAATCGAGACCGAAAAACGCATAGCGGTGATCGCGATGGGAGATTGACCGCTTCCCACCATCAAATTGTTAACGGATTAGCAAGAACGGCTCTTTCATATTACGATAGCGAGCTATATTCGATCTTTTTGAGGAATACGCAAGTGAGCGAACAAGCGAATGACTTAACCTTTGACCCCGACGCGCTGCGGCAACGATATCGAATCGAGCGTGACAAACGCCTGCGCGAGGACGGCAACGAGCAGTATGTTGAGATGAATGGCGAATTCGCTCGCTATTTAGAAGACCCTTACATTTCGGAGAGTATCGCGCGAGACCCGGTTACCGATGAGGTCGACGTCATTATCGTCGGCGGCGGCTTCGGTGGTTTGCAAGCCGGTGCGCGGCTGCGCCAAGCCGGTGTCGCTGATATACGGATCATCGAAAAGGGCGGCGACTTTGGTGGGACGTGGTATTGGAACCGCTACCCTGGCGCACAATGCGATATCGAAGCATATTGTTATCTGCCGCTGCTGGAAGAACTGGATTACGTACCGAAAGAAAAATACGCCTATGCACGAGAAATCCTCGATCATAGCGAAGCCATCGGACATCACTTCGACTTGTATGATGGCGCCCTCTTTCAGACCGAGGTTACCGAGATGCACTGGGACGCGTCGATTGACCGTTGGATCGTGACGACCAACCGCGGTGATGCGATCAAAGCACGCTTCGTCTGCATGGCCAATGGTCCGCTGCATCGGCCCAAATTACCGGGCATTCCGGGCGTTCGCGACTTCAAAGGTCATACTTTCCACACGAGTCGCTGGGACTATGACTACACAGGTGGTGGCCCCGATGGCGGCCTGGATAAACTCAGCGATAAACGCGTTGCGATCATCGGCACTGGCGCGACCGCAATTCAGTGCGTGTCGTTTCTCGGTGAAGCGGCTGAGCAGTTGTATGTGTTCCAACGTACGCCCTCAACGGTAGACGTGCGTGGCAATTCCCCGACTGACCCGGACTGGGCCGCGGAGCTTTCGCCCGGGTGGCAAAAGGAACGCATGGAAAACTTCAACGCGCTCATCTCTGGCGTGCCTCAGGAAGAGGACATGGTCAATGACGGTTGGACAGACCTCATCGGCAAGATGATGCATCAATTCAGTAACGCTAAAGCCGACACCAACATGAGTGTCGAGCAAATGATCGAAATGGCGAATTTCGAAAAGATGGAAGAGATCCGCGCGCGTGTCGATGAATTAGTCGAAGACGCCGACGTCGCCGAAAAACTAAAGCCGTATTACAAAATGTTCTGTAAACGTCCCACGTTCAACGACGAATTCCTTCCCACATTCAATCGCCCTAATGTTCAATTGGTGGACACCGACGGCAAAGGTGTCGAACGAATCACTGAAAAGGGACTCATCGTCGCGGGCGTCGAGTACGAAGTAGACTGCATCATTTACAGCACGGGATTTGAAGTCGGTACGAGCTACACGCGCCGGTCGGGTTACGATGTGATCGGTCGCGATGGTCAAAAGCTAAGTGACTATTGGCGCGAAGGGACACGCTCGTTGCATGGCATGGGGAGCCACGGCTTTCCAAACGTCTTCGTCATGAACACCTCGCAAGGCGGCTTCACCGCCAACTTTCCGCACCTACTCGACGAATCTGCAGTGCATCAAGCACACATCATCGCGTACGCATTGGACAAGGGCCACAAAACTGTGGAGGTCACGAAAGAGGCGGAGGATGCATGGGTCGATACCATTGTTGGCTTTGCCGGTGGACCGCTGGGTGGTTTGGGTGGAGCGGATTGCACCCCGGGATATTACAACAACGAAGGCCAACCCAATCCAAATGCCATGCAGTCGGCGCCCTACGGCGGCGGCTCGATTCGATTCTTCAAGCTATTGAAGGAGTGGCGCGAGGACGGCAATTTCGAGGGCTTGGAGTACGGGTCCTAGCGGCAAGTTCACACGCCAGCCTGAGGCCGCATCTCCTCGGAGCGGTCTCAGCCCGTCCCTAGCTCTTCGACCAGTTTGTCATACGGACGAATTTCGCAAAATTGTCGATTGAACCAATAGCCCCCAAGGAGGTGTCCAAGCCGTCCTCCCGTCCGAGCAGAACCCGCATCTCGAATGGCTTGTCAGCAAGCCATTCGTCGCCTAAATGGTGGTAGGACTCCTTGGGGCACAGAGCCAACCGACAATAGGATAGATAGAGCACCGCCAGTTCACCGTCATCGCGTCTTGGATAGCGACCATGCCACGTCGATCCATCCCAAAACGTGATCGTACCTGGCGCGCCATCCAAAGCAATCGCATCCTGTTCTTGCTCAAGCTCCTCCTGGGATGGCGGACGCCGGTGAACATTTGATCGGGGCACTACCTTCACCGCGCCGGCAGTGAAACTCTGGGCATCACACGCCCAGCAAAACGCAACCATCTGGTTATGCACTGGAAATGGGGCAGGCAATTGATTCTGTACAACATGTAAGTGCCCTTGATCTGAATTCGGTCGAATGACGCGTCCCGCAATATGCGACAACAAGGCACCTTGGCCACACATGACTTCAACAATCGCCAGCAGTTTGGGATGCAGGACCACCTCTTCGAATATAGGGTCACGGTCCAACAACACGCCTTCGCGGCCGCCCGCGGTCTCTTTGGCACATCGTTTTACGGCCTCGCGCAACCGATCGTTGAACTCGGTAGAACCGAGATCATCGATGCGGCCGAACCCATTGTCTCGAACGGATCGCAGCGCATCGTTGAGGCCCAATCGCAGAACCCGTTTTGCCAGCCCAGGTGACAGATCAAATGGTTGGCGGGTCTGGTCTGTTCGAGTCGGGACGCCGGCAACCTCTCTCAGCCGCTGCAGGGTTTTGTTTTTGAACGGCGGCAACACGTGGCTGACTTTATCTACGTTGCGCATCACACCAGCGAACAAACTCAGCCGTGGATGCCGTTGGGCAAACGAAGGTTTCGCATCAAGCATATGTTCAGGGCGTTCAATCTGCATTAGTATCCCACAGCATGTTGCTACCTATGCTAGCAGGGTATTTCAATACAATACATCAGTGGAGATAGTCAATGAGCGAGGCCCAACCCACCAAACTACCGCCTGAGATAGACATCACACCCGAATTAGCCGCGCGTCTTAGCCAACTCGGTCTCACGGACACGGTACAACACGCTCAAGAAAACGGGTTTGGCTACATCTACAAACCAACAAGCGACGAATTCAATGAGCAGCTACGCGAAGTCGTTTTGAAGACATTCGCAGCCAAGCGAGGCACAAACCTCTTGTTGGACAAAGATCCGATCTTCGAAGAGGTGGTCCTGCATCCCAAACTGCTGGCGATTGTTGAAGTCATGTGTGGCAAGGGCGCTTTGCTCTCTCAATATACCTGCAGCGTACGCGGCAAAGGCGCACGAGCCCTGCCGCTACATGCCGACCAAAACTGGACACCTGCCCCATTCCCGAACGCCAACCAATCGGTCACTTTTTGCTGGGCCTGCGACGAATTCACCAAAGCCCGCGGCGCGACGATGGCGGTTCCAAAGTCTCACGTCCACAGACGCCACCCGACAGCAAGCGAAATCAAGCATGCAGACGACGCTATCGCACTCGAATGCCCTGCCGGGACGGTACCCTTCTGGGATGGTTCCGTGTGGCATGGCAACTGGCCACGCACGATAGACGGGCAACGGGTCGTGCTACACATTACCTTCGGTCGCCCATACCTTCGTCAGCTCGAAAACTACCGCTACCTCGACGACGCTTGGTTTGAGCAGAGAGATCCGCTGCTGCAAGCGATGGTTGGACGCTAACCGGCACGGCAAAAACCAGTCCTCGGTGCGACATTCACCCGCCAATTATGTGGCCGTTCGCGATATTGTCATCGCTAAACCTACCGATCTGTCTCTGGTTTTGTGCATCCATTGCACCACTCGATGCGAATCGGGCAAAACACATGATCAAGTGCCGCAAACAGTGTCGATGGAATAAAATCTGTACTGGTTCGTATATGTATCAAGACGAATGAATACGACGAAAATGCACGATCAACTCATCGAATTAGGCGGCGGCGCCTACGCACCAGCATTCCAGATCTTGGGTAATGGTGACGATGCCGCAGATGCCGTGCAGGACTCAATCGTAACCGCCTTGCGCAAACCACGCGCCTACGATCCGGCGAAGGGGCCGCTCAAGCCATGGTTTTTGCGCGTCGTGCGCAATCGCTCCTTGGATTGCTTGCAGCAACGTAAGCGCACCGACGATCAAGTCGAATTGTTGCACGACGATGCATCCGCTCCTGAGCAAGCGGCGGAGCAAGCCGAAAGCGACGCTGCTTTGTGGCAGGCACTCTCGACCATATCCACGGAGCACCGCGAGATTATTGTCCTGCGCGATTATTTGGGCTTGGCGTATGCAGAGCTCGCGGATGTGCTGCAAATTCCACCGGGAACGGTCATGTCGCGCGTTCATAGGGCGCGGCTGCTGCTGCGCGATCAATTGAGCAATGACGGAGGAATCGATTGAACGACGTCGACAATCATGTGGGAGATCTAATCTCCGGGTATTTGGACGGCGAGTTGACGCAACAGGAGCGCCAACTCGTTCAATTGCATGTCGAACGGTGCGACCAGTGTAAGGGTGCGTTGGATGACCTTCGCGCGTTACAAAAAAGAGTGGGCGACGCAAAGCTCAAAACCATAGGCGAAGACAATCGGAGAGAAACGATGGATGATGTTGCGGTGCGGTCAGCCAAAGGTTTAGGGTGGCTACTTTTGATTACCGGCGCCCTATTGGGTGTTGGCTACGGTGTATTTGAATTCATGACCGACCCCGAAGTAGGAATGCTCGAGAAAGTGGCGGCGGGAGTCATCTATCTCGGTTTGGGTGGGTTGTTCTTCTCTGTTCTGCGCCAACGCCTGATTGAACGAAAATCCGACAAGTACACAGACGTGGAGATATAGACTTTGATTGTTGTAACCAGCGAAATCATTCCAGGCAAGAAAATCGTCAAGTCATTAGGCCTTTGTAGAGGCAACACGATTCGCGCGCGGCACATCGGCAAGGACATTATGGCAGGTCTACGATCAATCGTCGGAGGCGAGATCCACGAGTATGCCAAGCTCATTTCCGAAAGTCGGGAACAAGCCATCGATCGGATGTGCGCGGAAGCAGAATCGTTGGGTGCGAATGCAATTGTCGCAACGCGATTTTCGACTTCGGTGATGATGGGCGGCGCCGCAGAGTTATTGGCAATCGGCACAGCGGTAATCGTGGAGGACGAGCCTTAGCCTCATCGTCAAATGGCTTCCAGGCCAAGCAGGGAGTTACACTAGCTCCGGCAAAGTTCACTCTGCCCCATTGATTCTTGAGTGGAGCTGAAAGGGCCTCCGTTTGACCCAGGCTCGATCGTGACGCATGATAGGCACCGGTCCCACGAGGAGTTGAGCATGGTCAAACCTAAACGTATTGGTCACCTTGTCTTTATCGTGCGCGACTCTTAAATGTGCGCGACGTCGCCATTTCCGAAGCGTTCTACACGGAAATTCTTGGCTTCCAGGTCACTACAAAGGGCGATTTCGGAACGTTTCTAACCTGCGGAAAATCCACCACGACCTTGCTCTGATTAAAGCGCGTGAAGACGCCACCCCCGCCACTAGCCTAGGCATGAACCACTTAGCAGTGCAGGTCGAAGACTTCGACGAACTGGACGAACTGGAAGTACATGAGCAACCGCAAGCGAACGGCGCGCAAATCGATCAATTGATCGATCATGGCATGACAAAAATCATCTACTTTCGTGACCCCGAAAACAATAGCGTCGAGTTCTTCTTCAACACGACGCAGCCCGCCGAGGAGGGATTGGCCATGATGCACGCTCCTCGACCCTACGAAGTTCGTGTTCGACGACGCGTCCTAGATATCCTATGCAGATGATGTTTGGCGCGACGCCTAATGCTGAACTACGGGGCTGGCAGCGTGATCTACGCGCCATGAGGTTCTAGATGCTGTCAGGCTACCGAGTGCTTGATCTCAGCGACGAGCGCGGCCTTTTCTGTGGCTATCTGCTCGCCCACGTTGGAGCCGAAGTAATAGCGATAGAACCGCCAGGCGGTTCATCCGCACGGCGTATTGCGCCCTTGGATGACGCTGGCGAAAGTCTCTGGTGGCACGCATATGGTCGCGGCAAAAGTAGCCAAGAAATCGACCTTGCAAGCGCCGCGGGACGGGAGGCGTTCGACGGCCTGGTGCGAGACGCCGATTTCGTAGTCGAATCGTTCACTTCCTCCGAGCGAAACCGATTCGGTGTTAGTTACGAACAGCTCGCGAAGTTGAACCCGCAGATTATTGCGGTCTCAATCACGCCATTTGGCACGACTGGTCCAAAAGCGGATTGGCCAGCCACGGACCTAACCGTCTGGGCGTCGAGCGGGGCGCACGCCTTAGCGGGCGATTCAGACCGAGCCCCAGTTCGCACGAGCGTACCGCAGGCATACCTGCACGCGGGCGCCGATGCGGCAGTGGCTGCATTGATAGCGTTACAAGCGCGACGCAAGTCCGGACTCGGCCAACACGTTGACATTTCGGCCCAACAGTCTTCCGCACAAGCAGCACTTTCAGCAAACCTTGCGGTGCAAAACAACTCCGGGCTCACGATTGAGCGACAGGCTGGTGGCTTGGCCGGAATATTTCCGATCAAACTCACGTGGCCTTGCAAAGACGGTTTTGTCGCCATAACACTTCTGTTTGGACCCGCGTTTACTGAACCAAACCGCCGGCTTCTTCGCTGGGTCAACGAAGAGGGGCATTTAGACAAAGAGACCGCCGAGCTCGATTGGGGCTCCAAGATGATGGAAATGTGGGTTCAAGAACTAGATCCGCAACCGTATCTGGATCTATGCGACAGCATCGAAGCATTCACTCGAGAAAAAACACAGTCGGAGCTGTTCGAAGCAGGGCTCGACCGCGGCATCTATATCGCGCCAACACTGACCATTGAAGGACTGTTAGACGAGCGGCATTTTCGTGACCGTGGATTTTGGCACCAGATTACCGTGGGCGGACAGCAGGTTAGGGTCCCCGGCGCTTTTGCGAAACTGTCACGGAAACCGCTACATGTGCCGGATGCGGCGTCAGCTCTCGGTACTGGCCCGCAGAGCATGAGCACCGCGCGGACTGATGCGCCTACGGCAAGCGTTGCAGCTGACGGGTTGCCGCTAGCTGGACTAAAGGTTTTGGATTTCATGTGGGTCATCGCGGGGCCGGTCTGCACGCGGGTTTTGGCCGACTATGGCGCTACGGTCATCAAAGTTGAGTCAACGAAACGGATGGAGCCGGCGCGTCCCTCGCTGCCATTTAAGGATGGCGAGCAATCGCAGGAACATGGTGTTCCGTTTGCGAATTTTAATGCAGGCAAGATGGGCTTGACGATCGATCCCAACAACCCCGTCGGGCGCGAGGTGCTGCTCGATCTCGTTCGCTGGGCCGATGTAGTGACGGAATCTTTTTCGCCTAAGGCAATGAAGGGATGGGGCTTGGATTACGAGTCGCTACAGAAAGTGAATCCAGACTTGATCATGCTGTCCAGTTGTTTGATGGGACAAACCGGGCCACGGGCCCAGGTTCCTGGCTACGGCAATATGGCAGCCGCGATTACCGGTTTCTACGACCTCACAGGATGGGCGGACCGCTCGCCGGCGGGGCCTTACCTTGCTTATACCGATGGCGTCTCTCCGCGCTTTATGTTGGTGTCTTTGTTGTCGGCAATCGAACATCGCTGGCGCACCGGCGAAGGGCAGCATATTGATATTTCTCAAGCCGAAGCTGCGATTCATATGCTCGTGCCTGCGGTGCTCGATTACGAAGTTAACGGTCACGTCTGGCGGCGCGATGGCAATCGCGACCTCGTGATGAGTCCACATGGTGTTTTTCCGACCAAAGGAGAGGACAGTTGGGTCGCAATCGCGTGCCAGTCCGATGCCGCTTGGCATAGCCTTGCCGCGATGTTGCAACTCGAGGACTCATCGCTTGCAACATCGCCCGCGCGCAAAGCGCGCGAGGATGAATTAGAGAGTGCGATTGTCACATGGACGAGCGCGCGGAGCGGTGCAGACGTTGTTGCGCAATTGATCGCTGCAGGTGTTGCCGCGCACGTCGTGCAAAACTCGGCCGAATGCTGGTCGGATCCACATCTCGAAGCGCGCGGACACTTCGTGACAGTCGATCATGCGAGTGTGGGAGAAGTGATTGTAGAGGCATCCAGGTTTGCGCTATCCCGGACGCCTGCACAAATTACCAAAGCTCATCCGGAGTTAGGACAACACAACGCGGACATCCTGTTGGAGATCCTGCAATACGATGGCGATCGCGTTGCCGACGTATTTTCGTCATTGGCAATGGAGTAGCTCATCCCCACACGCTTCAGCGAACTCAAGCTTGTTCTCGGCGAGTGCGACCAAGGATGGCAAATTACACCTAATTCGTTGGCGTCGAAATCACACCTATGGGAATTCGCGTTGCATGGGTCGCCGGCGAGGGGCCCACAAGCGCCCGTTCTGCAGTCCCATACACTTGGCTTCGATGTTCAAACGATACGCCTGAAGGCTAGCGGTCGCCTCTCGAATTGTCAGTGACGGCAGGCATGGAATTGGCTGCTCCACGACGAAGGACGGGTTGAACCCGCTGTAAATGCCTTCGTCGCAGCACCGGAAAAAGTGGCAAGCATGTGCCCGGTATGATCTGTAAAGCAGGTTCCCGGGCAGCACCACGGGGATTTGGTAGGCGCGGGCGGATTCGAACCGCCGACCTCTGCCATGTCAAGGCAGCACTCTAACCAACTGAGCTACGCGCCTAAGTTCCGTAAATACTCGGTCGCAGCTGATTTCTTCAGGCCAAACCAACCGCGGCGCGCAAGTCTATCAACTACTCACGGAATTCCAATGGTCTTTCATCATCACCCCAGGTCCTGGCCGGATGGAGTGTTACTCCCGCTAGACGGTTTCCCCGGGCCAGTGCAGCCCGGAGTCAATTGGTACGCCGAACCCTACTGCGTGTCAAAAATATGGATTGTCGACAACGATGCAGGTTCTGGGCTGGTTATAGTTTCGGTAGTCGCAAGCTTCGCACATGGCACGTCGTCGCCGTACATCGCGTGACCGAGCACTGCGTAATATACGCATCGTATTATCATTTTCGTTTCCATGAGCACTACCTACTTCGCCCTCGGTTGGTTATGCCCTACCCCGATTTGGGCGCTGCGCTTTATCCACTTTGTGAGTAGTTGTAAGGAATTGCTGCGATCAAATGAGCCCCAACGCGGCGCTCTCACGCCCGAATGCGCGTAAAAGACGAGGCCAAGTGATATGTTTGGACAAACGTAATCAAGACGAAAGATGGCGGGGATGGAATTATCGGACGCGATTGACCACGGGATGTTGCTTGCCTATCACGCGGCGCGTATGCCCGACACAAGCGCAGTGGTTTCCCGCTATGGCGAGCGCACCTTTGGCGAGATCAACCACCACGCCAATCGCCTCGCACGACTACTCGCAGCCAACGCTATTGGACCGGGAGATGCAGTAGCTGTGGTCACACGCAATCGCCCCGAATTCGTCGAAATGCTCGCGGCGACGGCGCGCCCCGGAATTCGCTTGACGCCCATCAACTTTCACCTGACGGGCGACGAGATTGGCTACATCATCGACAATTGCGAAGCCAAGGCGCTCATTGCGGACGCAACCCTCGGCACAGCACCCGTTCAAGCGGCGCGTCACGCGCCGAATCTTCGGCTGAAATTGTCGGCTGGCGGAGAATTAGACGGGTTTGATGACTTTGCAGTAGCGATCCAACCCTACGATGGTAGTGACATTGACAACCCCCAGCTTGGCTCGCGTATGCTCTATACGTCCGGCACCACAGGCCGCCCGAAGGGGGTGTACCGCAAACAACGCGCGCCTGAAGTTCCCCAGTGGGAAGGTACACAGTCAAATTATCAACCGGGTTCAGATCGTGCGCTGGTGACTGGCCCCGCATATCATGCCGCACCTTTGCTTACCGACGTCGTGCATCCGCTAGTTTCGGGCGTCGGCATCGTCATGATGGATAAGTGGGATGCGGAAGAAACGTTGCGCCTTATCGATGAATACGCTGTAACCCACACTCACATGGTCGCTACGATGTTTCATCGCTTGTTACAGCTGTCGGAAGCGACCAAACGCACTTTTGACATCTCGTCTTTGCGTCTTCTGGTTCACGGCGCGGCGCCATGTCCCGTGCATATCAAGAAAGCCATGATCGAGTGGCTTGGCCCCATCATATGGGAGTACTACGCAGCAACTGAAGGCGGCGGCGGGTTTCTTGTTGGCTCCGAGGAGTGGCTTACAAAGCCCGGCACCGTCGGTAAGCCCGGGCCGGATTTCGACAACAAAATCCTCGATGACAACGACGCCGAGGTCGCTCCTGGTGAAATCGGCACCATCTATATGAAAGCGCCAAATGTAGGTCGATTCGAGTACTACAACGATGGCGAGAAAACGGGCAATTCCTATCGCGGCGACCATTTCACCTTGGGTGATATGGGATATTTTGATGAGGACGGCTATTTGTTCCTGACCGGTAGAAGCGCAGAACTGATCATTGCCGGCGGTGTGAACATATACCCGCAAGAAGTCGATACCGAGCTCATGAAACATCCTTCGGTATATGACGTCTGCACCGTGGGTGCACCCAACGAAGAATGGGGTGAGGAAGTTAAATCCGTGGTGCAGCTTCAGCCGGGCGTCAACCAAGATGACGCTTTGACCGAGGAACTGATGACATGGGCCCGGGACCGCCTTGCTAACTTCAAATGCCCACGCAGCATCGATTACGTAAGCGAGATTCCACGTTCAGCGGCCGGCAAGGTGCAGCGGCGTAGCGTACGCGCTGCATACTGGGACGACTGAGTGCAAATCGATTTAGTCAATCCTGCAAGTTTCGCAGGTGGCCATCCCCATGCCCAATACGATTGGCTGCGTGACAATGCACCCGTTTATTGGCATGAAGAACCTGACGGGCCGGGGTTCTGGGCGCTCACTCGATTTGAGGACGTGGCTGCTAGCGGCAGGCAACCGTCAATCTACTCATCGGAACCCACGATCATGATTGCGGACCCGGCGGCGGATGCGTTGTCGATGTTGGGCGACCACAAAATGATGCTTATGACGGACCCGCCGCTGCATACTCAGTTTCGTAAGGTGATTAGCCGAGAGTTCACCCGCGGACCGGCCGCAGAGCTGAAGCCCCGGATCGCGGAATTGAGCGCACAAATAGTCGACAAAGTCATAACCGCTGGCGAGTGCGATTTTGTTGCCGACGTTGCCGGTGAGTTGCCGTCTTACGTCATTGCCGAACTCATGGGGATACCACGCAGCGATGGACGCGAGCTGTACAAATTGACCGAAATCCTGCACTCGTCGCCTGATCACCTTGCCGACAACGAACAGGCTGCGGCGATAATGAAGATGTTTGCCTACGCGAAGGAGATTTATCGCCAGAAGCTTGCTGAACCCACTGACGATCTCGCGAGCCAGATCGTGCACGCCGAGATAGACGGCCGCCGGCTTGATGAAATCGACTTCCAACTATTTTTTATGCTGCTTATCGATGCGGGCGGCGACACGACGCGCAATTTGGTATCGGGGGGCCTATACGAACTGCTGCAAGATCGAGAAGCACTTGCAGAACTACAAGACTTCCCCAGTACAGCGTTGTTGGATTCGTCGCGAGAGGAGTTGTTGCGCGCAGTGAGCCCGGTCATCTACATGCGCCGCACCTTGAAACATGACGTTGTATTACATGACACCTCGATGCAGGCCGGCGATAAAGTCGTGCGTTACTTCGGAGCCGCAAACCACGACCCTCGACAGTTCGATGCGCCCAAGACCCTGGATCTCAATCGTTTCCCGAATGAACAGATCGCTTTTGGCACCGGGACCCATGTGTGCCTTGGTCAGCACATCGCCCGTGTTGAGATCGATTGTATATTTCATGAAGTGCTGACGCGTCTAACCGATATTGAAATCCTAGAGCCGCCGACTTGGCTCGAGTCGAACTTCATTTCAGGCATAAAATTGATGCAAATAAGATATCGCGAACGCAAGTGAGCCTGGTACTGCTCAGTTGTACTAGCTCAGTTGTACTAGCTCAATAGTTGTCGGTCCCGCAACGACGTGAGTTGGTCGCGAACCAACGCCGCTTCTTCGAATTCGAGGTTTTGCGCATGATCCAACATCTTCTTTTCGAGTTGGTCCAACAACTTGCCGAGCGCTTTAGGATTGTCTGGCATTTCAATTTCGTCAGAAGCACCACCTCGTCGACGCTGTGAACGTTTTGGCGAGCCGGGTGATGTCCGCGCACCCTCCATTACATCGGCGACCTGTTTCGATACGGTCTCAGGCGTGATCCCGTGCGCTTCGTTGTGATCGAGTTGTTTTTGCCGGCGCCGATCGGTTTCCCCGATAGCGCGCTCCATCGAGCCGGTCATCTTGTCTGCATAAAGAATCGCACGGCCATTCAGATTCCGCGCGGCTCTTCCCATCGTTTGAATCAATGAGCCTTCCGAACGCAGGAAACCCTCTTTGTCTGCATCTAAGATCGCAACCAAGCTGACCTCCGGCAGATCCAATCCTTCGCGTAACAAGTTAATCCCCACTAGCACGTCAAACTTGCCTAAGCGCAAGTCGCGAATAATCTCCATGCGTTCGACCGTGTCGATATCCGAGTGCAGATAACGTACCCGTACGTCATGTTCATCCAGGTAGTCAGTGAGGTCCTCGGCCATGCGTTTAGTCAACGTCGTCACCAAAACGCGCTCGCCACGCTCAGCCACTTCGCGGATCTCACCAAGCAAGTCATCAACTTGTGTGGATGCTGGCCTAATAACCACGTCCGGATCAACGAGACCTGTCGGTCGTACAACCTGTTCTACTATTTGTCCACCCTTTGTACCTTCATACTTCCCGGGAGTGGCAGAAACAAAAATCATCTGCGGGGCCAAACGTTCCCATTCATCGAAACGCAGCGGCCGATTGTCGAGCGCGGACGGTAGCCTAAATCCATACTCGACCAAGTTTTCTTTGCGCGACCGGTCGCCCTTATACATGCCGCCCAACTGCGGCACCGTCACATGCGATTCGTCGATAATCATCAACGCATCTTTCGGCAAATAGTCGAACAACGTTGGTGGCGGCTCGCCGGATTGACGACCCGATAGGTAGCGCGAATAGTTTTCGATGCCCGAGCAATAGCCAAGCTCTTGAATCATCTCCAGGTCGAATCGAGTGCGTTGCTCCAGACGCTGAGCCTCAACTAGCTTGTTGTTCGTCGTTAGGTAGTTGAGCCTGTCCTGCAACTCTTCCTTGATATCATCTATTACTGACAATATTTGTTCGCGCGGCGTGACGTAGTGGGTTTTCGGGAAAACCGTGTAGCGCGGGACCTTGTTGACGATCTCTCCGGTAAGTGGATCAAATACCGAAAGCTCTTCGATCAAGTCATCAAAGAGCTCTACGCGTACCGCTTCTTTCTCTGATTCCGCGGGAAAGATATCGATGACATCGCCACGGACTCGATAGGTTCCGCGCTGGAACACCATGTCGTTGCGGACGTATTGCAATTCCGCCAATCGCCGCAGGAGTTGACGCTGATCGACCCGGTCGCCACGATCCAGGTGGAGCACCATGCGCAAATACGCTTGTGGGTCACCCAAACCATAAATCGCTGATACAGACGCTACTATTACCGTATCGCGTCGCTCGAGAAGCGCTTTGGTCGCCGACAAACGCATCTGCTCGATGTGAGCATTTATCGATGAATCTTTTTCGATGTACGTATCGGATGCCGCAACATAGGCCTCAGGCTGATAGTAGTCGTAATAGCTAACAAAGTACTCAACGGAATTTTGCGGAAAGAAACCGCGGAACTCGCCGTAGAGCTGGGCGGCTAGTGTTTTGTTCGGTGCCAACACGATCGCCGGACGCTGCACGGCTTCGATCACCTTGGCCACTGCGAACGTTTTACCAGACCCGGTGACGCCGAGCAGTGTTTGGTGGCTTAAGCCCGTCTCAATGCCATCGACAAGTTTTTCGATGGCGTACGGTTGATCCCCAGCGGGCTTGTAGTCGGCGACGACCCGAAGGTCCGCGGTAGTCTGCACTAATAATGCTCCGAAGGACTTGCATCTGAATACCGGTAGTCGATTCTAAGCTTTCGGTTGGCGGGCGCAATGACCTAGGACATTCGCGGTTGAGAAGGGTGTCGTCACACCCTCTACAGCTCTTTTTCTCGCGCTCGCGCGCCTCCGCTGCGCTCCGCCTACAACGCTATCCCGCTTCGACACTATTCTTTGGCTTTGTCGTCCCCATCAGCCGCAGGCGCTTCTTCTGCCGCAGGCGCTTCTGCTGCCGCAGGCGCTTCTGCTGCCGCAGGCGCTTCTGCTGCCGCAGGCGCTTCTGCTGCCGCAGGCGCTTCTTCTGCCGCAGGCGCTTCTTCTGCCGCAGGCGCTTCTTCTGCCGCAGGCGCTTCTTCTGCCGCAGGCGCTTCTTCTGCCGCAGGCGCTTCTTCTGCCGCAGGCGCTT
>Ga0115002_10004619_pt1 | contig 16581 bp, 12 predicted proteins | sample ArcticOcean_MG_C_8_FD_89576 | JGI IMG/M metagenome (GOLD analysis project Ga0115002, IMG submission 89576) | Marine microbial communities from western Arctic Ocean - ArcticOcean_MG_CB11_86 | ecosystem: Environmental > Aquatic > Marine > Oceanic | place: Arctic Ocean: Canada Basin | collected... | reverse complement strand
TAGTGCCTCTTCGTTGTCTCCATCCCCGCTATCCTCCTCGCCAGCGGATTCCTCCACCGCAGCCGTTTGCCAGGAAAATACGTACAACTGCTCCGCCTTATCGAACAACTCAACGGCATTGTCCGTGTCTCCCACGTCCTCACGAGCGGCGGCGTTCATCAACAGGGAGCCTTGGGGAGCGTGTCCGATAAACTCCAGGGCATGATCCAGGGCGCGCGCGAAAAGGCGACTGACGTCGTCGTCGGCGTGTTGGGTGGTGTTAACCCCGGCGAGCAAGACGGCCCTAACCTGGCCCATGAGGTCACCCCCGGCCTTGGGGATGAAAGCCCTGGTCAGCTCCACGCACGAGCTAGCCCGGTCGAACGCGCAGACAATCGAACTTTCCTCAAGCAGGGATGCGCTTGCTTCATCGTCGCCCGGCTGACCGCGGATGTACGATACTTCGGTCGCGTCTAACATTTCGGTGAATGTGTCCATCAGGCTTGAGCGCACGCTCGCGTCGGGAATCGAAAACTCAAAGAGGCCGACCGCCATTGATTGCAGTGTCTTGGCGATCTTGTCGGCGATCTTGAGCTCGTGGAACATGCGCACGCCTCGAGGCTGTGGAAGTGGATTGTGGTTGATACAGTTCCGCGCTTCAGCAACGAGGGGGCCGGGCAGTTCCAACCGCAAACGATGAAACAGCTCGTCCTTGAAACGGCGACCGACGTCGAGTTTCTGGTCGATAGCACCCCTGCGGCCACGCTCGACATGAAGCGTACCGTCGAGTGCAAGTAGCCGCTGCCGGTTCTTGTTGAGTTCGCTTTGCAAACGCACCTGGCGTTCGCGCAGTCGGCGCCAGTGGACGCCACTGAGAAACTTAATAACGGCGTAGCTCACGGCTACAATGACGGCGATCGCTCCCAACCACATGACGAATCTCTCCTCTCTGGCCTAGCGATCCACGGCAACAGCCGATGGCGGCCATGACTCGTGCAGGCGTTCAGGCTCTGTGGCTTGCCCTGTGTAATCCTCCAGCAAGTTCATCCTGTACAACAACGGCATGAAGGCGATCAGATCCTTGAGGTGGGCTGCCATAACGCGATCGCCGTCGACGGCCCAGCGAAACAGTCTATGGCCGGCATCCAGCAACTCGGATTCTGCGGTGCGTTCGAACGTTTCAATCAGTGTTGGCAGCAGGGCAAGAGATCGAGTGCATGGCACGTTGCCGGGGAATTGCTGTTGGTAGAAGAGCCCCTCTGGCGTGCGGCCGTGTCGCGCCAGGAACATCGCACCGTCAGTAGCCATGCGTTGGGCGCGGCCATCGCCAGAGGCTTCATAGTAGTGGGCAAGACCCTCGAGCACAGAGGCCGTAAGCGCCGGCTCGGCGCCTTCCCGATGAAGGCCGATGGGATGCCGCCAGCGCCCCTGATCGTCTTGCCACTGTTCGAGCAGGTCTACGAGGGCTTCCATCGAGCGCAGGAAGCGTTGTTGGGGAAATGCAGCGAAGAACGTGCCCATCACTTTCAGGGCGTTGCCGACCTGAGACAGCGCGCCGAAGCCGCCGATGCCGTCCCCGGCAAGGGCCTCTCGCCATTCGTAAGGAGCGTTACGGCGACAGAAATCGGCAGAGGATTCCGCCACCTCGCGGGCGCGGCTGTAGCCGCTGAGGAAGTAGAAATCAACCAATCCATCCACCCATGCGTGCTCGATGCTGGGTGCCGAGGTGCCTATTTGACCTGGGCGATAGGGACCGCCGATCCAGTCGGGGTGGTCTGAGTGAGAATGGCATGTGCCGGCATCCATCGCGTGGACAAGCAGCGCCTGGGCTCGCCAGAACAAGGTCTGGTCGTTGGTGCGCAGGTATTGCAGCAACAACGAACGCGCCAGGCCAAAGGATAGATCATCAGTGCTCTCCCCGAGCTGTGAGCCAAAACCGAGGAAGCCGATGGCCGTTGGCACCTGGAACCAGGACTGCATTTTCGCCTCAAAAGGCCAGTAATCCGAATCGATGACCTGGAACGATCCCAGAACACCCGTCTGTGCCCAATGCTCAGGGGCCAGTGCCAGCAGTAGCGGATGCTCGAATCCAATGGCGATGCGATCGGCCGCCATGAAGTGTCCACACGGAGGTCCAACATGGAGCACCAGTTCGTGTGTTTTTGCGATCCCTTGCGGCAGCTCCACTCCAGGCAGGGGAGTGGCTTGCATGGCGTTGAGTCCCGGCTGCGTCAGGTCCGGGTAGAGATGGAGATTCACCCATAAGCCGTCAGTGGACAAAGCCACGGGGGAATTCTGCCACGGACGGACCAACTTCATGGTGATCCCAATGCTCGGGTCACTCAGATGGATCCAGCCGAAGCCATTGCCATCGCGGCGCTGGACGTCCTGCTGGCCGGGAGCCAAACCGGCCACCTGATGACTTTCCGGTTGAAGCTGTAGCAAAGCGCCCGGCGACGTCATCTCATGAGCCTTGGAGTCACGCTGCTGACGAGGGCCGCAGCGTGACTCTGTTGGATCGATGGAGCCCAGCAGCAGGTGGGGTGAGGGATGCAGTTGCCATGCAACCGAGAGCCTGAGCGAACTCAGGAGAACGCTGGCGTTCGCGGTGTTGTTGATCAGGGTGTGGAGCAGTTTGACGTAACTGTGATTGGCGAAGAAATGCATTCGGACCGTCCAACTCAATAGCGCCCCACCATCGTTGCTGACGAATCGACCGTCGACGCGGACAACGGCGCGCAGTGGGTTGGATTCCTCAACTACCGCGTTTTCGACCTCACCATAAAAGGGTTGTGCGGACGAAATCGCTGTGGCGATGAGTTGGGGTTCCAGGTTGTCAGCCAACAGTTGTCGACCGCCAATGGAAAACGAAGTAAAAAGGCGTCGACCACGCCTGCCGATCGAAACGCGGGCGACTCCGGTTTCGACGTCGACGGTGTCGTCCGTGCTGACCACATGCAGCGCCGATTGCTGTGCCGGTTGCTGTGATGGAGTAAAGGGTGTGACACCGCCCCCGTAGTGGATCAAGCACTGGGTGCGGGAAGAGGCCTCAACATCCACTTGAGCGTCGAGCAGGGCCCAGCGTACAGAGCCATCTGGCCAACGGGCACGCACATCGCAGTGGCAGGCCGTGGCTTTGCCGGCGGACTCAAAGCGGACCTGGTCGCCAGATCGGACGTGGCCCTGGGAGAACGGGACCCCAGCTGTGATAGGCCAGCGCCGGCGACTCACGCCGGCCGGCTCAGTTATATGGGCTGATAGGGAATACATGGCCATGGGCAGTGGCTGCCGTTGGGTCACGACAGCGCCAGGACTTCTCGGACCGTACTGACCAGGGCCTCGATATGCACCGGCTTCTTTAGGACAGCATGCACGCAGTCAGGCTGGTGGCCGGTGCTTTCATCGTCCACGTAACCGGAGGCAATGATTATTGGAACATCATCGCCGCGATCACGCAGAAGAAACAACAGATCCTCTCCGTCAGCCGCCCCGGGCATGTGGAGGTCCAGCAGGACCAGGTGGATATCGTTCCGCTCAAGCAGCTCAAGCGCCTTGCCAGCGTCGCTTGCGGGGAGCACGAGGTAGCCCTCGCGCTCCAATACTCGCTGCAAAAACTTGCGGACTTGATCATCGTCATCGACGACGAGAACCCTGGTTTCGGATTCAGTCATTGTGTTAACCCCGTCTTTCAACCTAACCTCATCTGGCCTAACCTCGTCATCAGGGAGGGCCGTCGCTGGCACAGCGAAAGCCGATGGTGCTCTCTGTGTCCTGTGGCCGAAACCTTCCGCGCACCGTTGTCGTGAACAAGGCGTCCCCGAGGTTGATCGTTAGCTTCCAGTTGCCCCCTCTGACGACTCGAAAGTCCGCGCTGGCCGGCCCCTGCGGGTCCGGAGGGGTAGGGACGACACTGTAGTAGTCCGCGGCATAGAAGTCTGCTGTCCATTCCTGGACGTTGCCGGCCATGTTGTGCAGACCATAGAAGCTGACGCCATCGTCGAATAGTCCGACTTCAATCGTCGAGCCGAAATTGTTGTTGTAGTTGAGCCATTCGAACTGCGGAGGGGTGTGGCCCCAGGGGAAACGACGTTCATCGTTGCCTCTGGCAGCCTTTTCCCATTCCGCTTCGGTCGGGAGTCTCTTTCCAGCCCAACCGCAAAACGCCGCGGCCTGAGCCCAATCGACGCAGTTGATCGGGTGCTCGCCCAAACCCGGCAGATTGGCGTTGCATCCGGCCTCCAGGCCGGCTTGTTCGCATGGTCCCGAGTCGTGGCAGACCTGGTACTTGGTGGCGGTTACCTCAAACTCATCGATCCAGAAGGTAGAGACAGTCACAACGTGAGCAGGTCGTTCGTCAGCAAGACCACTGTCAGAGCCCATGACGAAGGGACCGCCAGGGATCTCGATCATTTCGCCGCGTTTTTGATATGTCCGAGCCTGAACCTCAACGGTTATTTGATGGCGCAAGCCGGCCGACGGTTTGGTGTCGACGACGGTCAGGGCGACGATATATTCGCCCTCCTCAACCGGCGTGAATGACGGTGTGCGGCTGGTTGAATCGGTCAACGCGACCTGCACACCGGCCGGTGCTGAAATGACCCACTGGTAGGTAAGGCTCTCGTCATCACCATCTGGATCCGTGCTCGCCGAACCGTCGAGCGTCAGCGTCGAGCCAACGGTGATGGCGGTGTCCCGACCGGCTACCGCGATGGGCCGGACGTTATCGGCCGCGGAAAGCTTGATTGTGACCACGTCGGTGGAGGTTGCCAGGGAATCGCTGACCAGCAGGCGAAATACGTAGTCACCGGCGACCGTTGCCGTGAAGCTCGTCTGTGCCGCCGTTGAATCGAGCAGGGTTACGCTGCCCTCTCCCGCTGACACCAATCGCCACACAAAAGACAGAGAATCGCCGTCGTCGTCGTGACTGGCCCCGCCATCGAGAATGATGATGGGATCAAGAGGAAACCCCAAATCAAACCCGGCGTCAGCAACGGGAGCGTTGTTGCTCTGATCGAGTACGGTGATGACGACGGAATCGGTGGTGCTGATTTGGTCAGCCGCGGTCACCGTCAGGAAGAACACGTAGGCTCCGGCTCGTTGTGGAGTGAATCGGACGATGGCCGTCGAAGTTAGCACACCGACCGAACCGGGATTGTCTTGCCCTGGCTCCCATCGATAGCTGAGCGAACGCGTCGATGGATCGGAGCTGGCACCGCCGTCCAGGATAACCCCTTGGCCCAAGGCGACCGTCTGGTCAGGCCCGGCCGCGGCCACCGGCGTCTGCTCGGGCGCCATCGGAGCCGAAGGAGAGCTACAAGAAAATATGCAGCAGCTGGCGATTACCGCGGGTATGTGGGTGAATATTCTCACTTGAAGTAGGGCTGGGTGAAGTCCTCTGTGGACCGATATATAAGGAGGAGGGGACGCCGCAGGCAGCTGGCAGTAGGGTTTGAAATGCCTGCTTGAGCCGGTGAATTCGTTGGAGAACTTGCTGCAACTTCAATAATAACACCAACACTCCAAATTACCACCTTACTGGCAGCCTCGGTGGCTGGCACTATATTCACTGTCGTTACTCACATTCCACCGCTGCCCATCTACTATCCCAGGGCCGATGCAGATAGATTCAGAAGAAAAAACGGACACCAACCTCGGGATCTATGACGGCGATGTGACGCATCGGGAGATCAATGAGGCCATCTCGGTGGCTGACAAGGTGATTCTTTTCGGCGAGCAGACCAGGCTGCCGCATTTTCCAGAGGATGCAAGGCTGCCCAAACTGCACGCTGCCGATGACCTCGTCCTGCTGTTTTGGAAAGTCCTCAACAAGATACCCGATAACCTGCGCACGGCGCTGATCTACGGGCCTGTTAGTCTAACGCTGGTGCGGGATGACGCCTTGCTGAGTTTTCGTGATTGTCGTCACCACCAGGCTGTCCACATCGGCCGGCGGCGGCGTACCATCTACATACCCGAGATCTTGCTCAAGCAAGCAGAGGAGATGGGTTACGACTACTGGGCCATCGCCGAGGGCCTGCTCTATGCGGGGTGGATGCTGCTCGACTACCTGCTGCTGGTTGATGTGTTGATCGCCTACAGTGAGGATGTAAAAGGCACCGGTGGCGGCAGAGCACGCCTCAGCGAACCCTATGTTCGCGCCTATGCCCGTAGGCGCAATTCTCATCGCCGGGCACACCCGGAAAAGCTTCAGTGCGAAATCGAAGAGTTTATCGATGGCTACCGAGCTGCTCTGATCCGCGTCGGCCGCCTGAACGCCTTCTCGCTGGAGCCGTTTGAGATCGCTCGCGATCTATTCGATGCTGAGATGGAGCACAAATGGTCGCAAAGCAAGATGGAGCGCATTGCCGACCTCTTCGAATACCCGCGGATGTTCCTGTTCGACCGAGACATCATTCACGGTGCCGCCCGAGAAGTGGCATTGGCCCGCGGACAGGATATCACAGCGGCCAGCTTCGCCGATATTCTACACGACTATCGCGATGCGCAACGCTTCGATCCCGCGCCCCTGATGACGACATTTTGCAAGGGAATCATCCCCAAACCGCGGGCGATTTTCCTGCAGCAGGTGGTTGAGATGGGGCGCCGAGGGCTAGCCGGTTTCTTCGAGTCCTATCTGCAGGGTGAGCCGGAGTGTCAAGACCTCGTCCACCCGCTGTGGATGTACTTGTGTTCGCTGAGCTCGGACCCGGCCGGCATTTTCTCGCGCTTTGGTCGGTGTCGCGCGCTGGGGCGCAGCGGCATCGAGTATGGTCTGGAGAGAGCACTGGCCGGCATCCTGCTGCGTCTGGACAAATCACCGTTCTACCCGGAATTCGTCGAACAGCTGATTGAAATGGCTGAAGTTGGGCGTGATGAAGCGTTGCAGGTCGTCGGGCTGCATCGACTTAGAAATGACGATGAGTGGTCCACCTTCCGTATGAAAAAGCAGTCGATCGTAACCACGGCACTTGAGATTCTCGACCGCATGGATGTTGGCGCAGGGAGTTCGGCAAGCGCTCTGGCTGAACGTCTCCGAGCGCACGACGACGAGCAGATTATTCAACTGCTCGACAACCACCCTCATCGCTTGACCTCAGATCCCAGCGGGGTCCTCATGTACGTGCGCTCCTACAAGCGAACACTGGCCGAGTTCGGAGCCGCTGACCCTGACGCCAATTTCCAGCTGGCCAGCATTCTCATTCGCCTGGGTCGCAGGGACGATTACGGTCTGCTGACCAAGCGAATACTGCCGCTCGGACCGCCTGGGATTTTGGCACTATACGAGGTGCTGGAGCAGCTGTCGGATCGAGATGAAAAGAAGGCTGTCATCGTTAACCAGGCGCGGCAACTTCTATGGCAGGTACTGCTCGAGCGACAACTGCGTTCCCGGGCTCGCGTGCGTGCAGTGGCCGGTGCGGCGCAACAGCGTGAGGAGGCTAGTCGTGAGGCCACCGAAGCTGAGTCGCCGGAACCAGGCCTGGGGGAGGATACTATGGGAACATTCGACGTGGACTTTGTTCCCCTGAGCCGAGAGCTCGGCGAGACCAATCACTTTCAGGATGACCAGCGGTGCAATAAGTCACAACAGTCCGATCGTCGACCACTGGACGAAGGATTACCCTCACCAGAAGACCTGCACTCCGGGGGACCTGAATGAGCCGCTGGGCCGTTATGAGTATGGCGACATTCTCCGTTGGTCTCATCGGTTGCGGCCTGATCGGGGATCGTTGGCCACTGCGGCCGCAGTCCCATGGCATTGCGCCAACCGTAAGCCGCCTCGTACAGGAACTAGCCGAACCTGTTGATCGTGTGCCGCTCGATGCAGGCGCCGTTCGGTCGATAGCCGTGCTCGGCTTCAGGGACGACCACGGCCTACAGACGGCCGCGACGCGGGCGCTTGACGAGCATCTTCTTGCAGCGATGATGCATAACGGAGCCGCCGTGACTCCTGGAACCGGCGTGATGGCGTCTCAGGAGAACTCTTTCTCGTGGAAAGCCGATCAAGTGCTACCCGCTAACTGGCATGAGGAGCCTTCTTCGCAGCTATTGAGTGGCAAGCTGTATTATGACGCGCCCTGGGCCTACCTGCGGCTTCTGCTCACAGAAAAAGAGAGCGGCGCCATACTGTCTTCGCACGTTGCACGGTTGACGGAGCGCGAACTGGCCCGTGCAGCCGCTGAGTTTACCGAGCGCGGCCCCGTCTCCACCCTCGCGGAGACCAAACCCGAGTTCGTCGTGCACGTCGACCTACACGTGATGCTTTGGCGGGTTAGCGGCTCCTTTACCGATTCCGTGCTTCTGAATGAGGGCACTACAGTGTCTGTGGGTGACCGGATGCAGCTGCGTTACACGACCGATGCCGACTGCGCCGTCTGGGCCTTTCTCTTCCGCTCGGATGGGGTGCGGGAGGAGCTGATCGACATCAATCCGGTTTACGCGGGGCAGGATCAGGTAACGGGGATCTTCAACTTTGACGCAGAAAACATCGTCCATACCCTGTATTTTATTGCGGCCGAAGAGATCGATGCAGATCGGGGTGAACTGTTCGAGGCTATCGGTGAATGGGTTCGGCGCGGTGAAGTCATTCGCTTCCAGGGTATCGACTTGATCGATGGCAAACTCGCGAGCTTCTTGAGTACTGGGGAGGAAGGCGAGTCGCCTGCGGTTGTCCGGAACCAGACGGACATCGAGTTCGGTCGCGAAGAGAGATTCCTCATCGGTGAGACGGGCCTGGCCAGTAAACCCGAGCGTTTGACCGCCTCACCGGTGTTGCTGCGGGCAATCAGTTTCGACGTGCAAACCCAATGAGCTCAAACGACGCGATCGTTTACCTCGATCACAACGCCACAACGCCGCTGCATCCCGAAGTACTCGAGGCGATGCTACCCTATCTGCAAAAGCTGTCGGGCAACCCCTCGAGCATACACAGTGCCGGCATCGAGGCCCGTAATGGGGTCGAGGCGGCGAGAGCATTGCTGGCTCGAGCCCTACACTGCAATGCGGACGAAATCCACTTCACCAGCGGCGGCACGGAGTCTGACAACTGGGCCATCAAGGGATTGTGCGGGAGGTCGCCAGATGCCGGCAAGGTCGTCACGTCAGCAGTCGAACATCCTGCCGTGTTGCGCTCGTGTCAGTACCTTGAAAGGCTCGGTCATGAGGTCGTCTACGTCCCGGTGGATTCCCAGGGTGTCATTGATCTTGGTGCACTCGACGCTAGCCTCGACGAGAACACGGCGCTGTTGTCGATCATGCACGGGAATAATGAGACAGGGTCGCTGCAGCCGGTGTACGAGGCCGGCCTCATGGCCAGGGAGCGAGGAATTCCGTTCCATGTCGACGCCGTGCAGACCTTCGGCAAACTGCCCGTTCACCTGGCCGAGTTGAACGCTGATGCCGTCTCCGTTTCAGCTCATAAGATCAACGGTCCCAAAGGAGTCGGTGCTCTGTTCGTGCGTGCGGGGACAACCATCGAGGCCCTCATGCACGGAGGCGATCACCGAGGGGCCGGGCGAGCGGGCACCGAGAATGTCGCCAGTATTATCGGCTTCGGTCGTGCCGCCGAGCTCTGCCAAGAGCACATGGCCGAAGAGGCACAGCGCTGTCGTCATCTACGGGATCGGCTGGAGACCGGGCTGCTTGCTCAAATCAATGATATCGTCATCAACGGTGGTGCCGGCCAGCGGCTCACCAACACATCCAACATCGCTTTCACCGGGGTGGAGTCCGAAGCCGTCGTCATGGGACTCGATCTGGCCGGCATCGCGGTGTCCAGCGGTTCAGCCTGTGCTTCGGGCTCTGCCGATCCCTCTCATGTTATGCTGGCCATGGGGCGGGAGCCGCGACAGGCGGCTTGTGCGGTACGCTTCTCGGTCGGTCGGTCAAACAACGAAACGGAGATCGATCGCGTAATCGACGTCGTTCCAACGCTTGTTAGCCGTTTGCGAGAGCTGTCCGTTTTTAGCTGAATGGTACAGGCGCCGCGGCTGCGTCTCTCCCGTGCTGTGAGCACGCGTGCTCACAGCACGCGTGCGATAGCCTCACACAGACCGTCAACATTGGCCGGTGTGATGGCAGCAACGTTGATGCGCCCCGAGCCGACGATGTAGATGGCGAAACGGTCGCGCAATTGACCGACCTGGTCCTTGTTCAAACCAGAGAACGAGAACATCCCACGCTGGCGCTCGATGAAGGAAAAATCGAGTCCTACCCCTTTCTCCTTCAGCGTCTGTACATAGAGGGTGCGCATGCCGTTGATGCGTTCGCGCATACTGGCGAGCTCGCCTTCCCAGCGCTGCCGTAGGTCGGGGTCGTGAAGGATGCCGACAACGATGGCGGCACCGTGTGCGGGCGGATTCGAGAAGTTCGTGCGCACGCAAATCTTCAGCTGGCTCAGTAACGGTGCCGTGGTTGCGACCGGGGCAACCAGGGTGAGTGCTCCGACGCGCTCCTTGTACAAGGCGAAGTTTTTCGAGAAGGAGCTGGCGATCAACAGCTCCGGGCAGGATGTCATCAATGCTCTAAACCCCTGGGCATCCGCTTCGAGCCCATCGCCGAAACCCTGATAGGCGAAATCGACAAAGGGGATGGCGCCGCGCGAGGCAAGGGTTTCGCCTATTTGCCGCCATTGTTCAGTTGAAGGATCCGCTCCAGAAGGATTATGACAGCAACCGTGTAGGAGCACGACGTCCCCTGAAGCGAGATCCTGCTCCAACCCGTGCTTCAAGCCGGCGAAATCCAACTCATTACTGGTGGTATCGAAGTAAGGGTAGGTGCGCACCTCGACCCCTGCCGCTTCAAAGATCTTCGGGTGGTTTGCCCAGGTTGGGTCACTGAGCCAGATGCGCGCCCCGGGGTAGTGCCGATGGATGAAGTCGCCGGCCAGCCGCAAGGCGCCCGTCCCGCCAGGGGTTTGAAGGGTAATGGCCTGGTGTCCGGGAATCGGTTCAGCCGCGTTGTCCGCACCGAAGAGGAGGGTTCGCACCGCCGCTCCGTACTCCGGCGAGCCGGCTATGTCCAGATAGGATTTCGAAGTTTCATCCCTGAGTAGCTGGGCCTCGACCTCTTTCACAGTCTGCAGTATCGGCGTTTTGCCCTCTGTGTCGCGGTACTCGCCGACACCGAGGTTGATCTTTGCGGGATTGGGGTCCTCGCGGAACGCTGCACTCAGTCCCAGAATTGGGTCAGCCGGCGCCATCTCCAGTGATTCGAACATGTCTTGATCTCAGCTTGTGTAGGGTTATTGCGAAAGTCCGCCATGATAGTAGGGCATCAGCACCTCAGGATATCACACGCTCGGGTTTGCGCCGGTAGGTGACCACTTCCAACTCGTCGCCATCCAGTGTTTGTCTGTCGACAATATCGAACTGCTGCTCGTCCCAATCGGGGAAATAGGTATCGCCCTCTACCCGGACTGGAATATGGGTGAGGATCATCTCGTCGACATGCGGCAGGGCTTCCTGGTAGATCCGCGCACCCCCCAGTACGAACAGTTTGAGGGCACCTGATGCCGCCGCAAAATTGAGTGCAGCCTCCATGCCATCCATGACAACGACGCCGGCAGCGACGTCATACTCGACGCTACGGGTCAACACAATATTGGTGCGGTTGCGCAAGGGGCGCCGAGGAAATGATTCGTAGGTTCGCCGTCCCATCACGCACGTATGTCCCGTCGTCGTCCGTTCAAAATGGCGCATGTCGGCAGGGTAGTGCCATGGCATGTGTCCATCGTTGCCGATAACGCGGTCAACGGTCACTGCAGCGATGATGATCGTCTGCATCAGCCCGGATTGAAAAACTGCCGTAGTTGCGGCAGCGTCGAGTTTCGGGCATCAGCCGTCGGTCCGGAGAAGACCATCTGACCGCCGTCCAGCATCAACAGTTGCCCGTTAAGCCGGTTAATGCTGAGCAGTTCATGGGTGACGATGACGATGGTCGTGTTCAGCGCCTCGTTAATGGTCAACAACAGGTTGTCGACCTCTGCAGCCGTCACCGGATCAAGGCCGGCGCCCGGTTCGTCGCAGAATAGGATCTCCGGGTCAAGGGCCATGGCGCGGGCCAGGGCGGCGCGTTTGCGCATGCCTCCGGAAAGCTCCGTCGGCATCAGATCGACCGCCTGCACGAGGCCAACTTGATTCAGCCGTGTCATGACGAGGTCGCGAATCATAGAACCAGACATCTGGGTATGCATCTGCAACGGCAAGGCGACATTCTCACCAACCGTGATCGAGTTCAACAGGGCACCGTGCTGAAACAACACGCCCAAGCGCTGCTGGAAGATTCGCTGCTCAAGTTCGGAATGCTCAAGCGCGTTCTGTCCCAGCACCCGGACCCTTCCCGATGCCGGTTGGGCCAGTCCGATAATCGCTTTCAGCAGGGTTGTCTTACCACAACCACTGCCACCGACGATGACGGCGATGTCGCCAGCCGCGACCTGCAGATTGACGTCACGCAGAACGAAATGGCCATCGTAGGCGACCGCTAGTTCGTCGACTTCAATGGCCAATCCAGCTGCTGGTGTCGTTGTGGCAGTCATCGAAGGTAGAAGATAAGATTCCAGGCAAGATCGAGGACAATAATGCCGAATATCGAGGCCACGACCGAGGCGGTTGTGGCCTGGCCGACTCCGGAAGCGCCCCCCGCATGTTGCAATCCACGGTTTACCGCGATAACGGTGATGATCCAGGCGAACGAGACGCTCTTGAGCAGGCCGGTCAGCACGTCCTTCAGCATTAAGGCCTCGGATATGCGAGCCGTCCACGCCGTCAGCGAGATCTCCATCGACAGCACCCCCGTGAGGGTGCCGCCGAGGATGCCCATGAAATCGGCCATGACCGTCAACAGCGGCACCGTGAGGATCATCGCCCACATCTTGGGAACGGCGACCAGGCGCAGGGGATCGAGGGCCATGGTACGCAGCGCATCGATCTCTTCGGTGAACTTCATCGTCGAGATTTCAGCAGCAATGGCGGAGCCACTGCGCCCGGCGACGATGATGGCGGTCATTAGCGGTCCCAGTTCGCGCGTTATGCCGATGGCGAGAATGTCAGCGACCAGGACATTGGCGCCGAACTGGCGCAACTGGGCGATCGTCTGCAACGTCGACACGGCACCGATCAGGAACAGGATCACGGCGACGATGGGCAGGCCCTGAGACCCCACGAACACGGCTTGATCCACAAACGATCCGTGCCGAATGCCGGCGCGTTTGGGCAGTGCAACGATAGCGTCCCAGGTAAGGTCGCAGAGCAAGTAGAGAAAGGTGAGCAAGCTGTCCCAGGCGTCGATGAGCCGATCCCCCAGACGCTCAAGCGGGGTGGATGGTGCTTCTTGTTCGATCACGGCAGTCGGTACCTCGCCGACGTAATCGAAGAAAGCCTGCAAGTGTTGGGGTAAGCTTCCCAGGGTCACGGCGACGCCACTTGTGCGGGCGAGGGTTGGAACTCGTCGTACGAAAACGACGCCAGCCGTGTCGAGGCGCGTCAGTCCGCTCAAGTCAACGGAGAGCGGGCCACCCTGTGCGGCCAGCAATTCCTCCAGCTCCAGCTCTAGCTGTGGCACGCTGTGGAGGGTGAGCTCACCCTCTAGGCGGATGCCACCGTTGCCGTCACGACTGAGGCCAGTCACAGTGGACCCGTCATAGCGTCAGTGTGAGGTCAGAAGAACCGGGAGAAGCGCAGCAGAATCTGTTCGCGGCCCTGGAGCCGGTTCAAGGTCTCCTCGCGCTCCAGGTCGGCGACGATGTCGAGGTTGACGAAGCTGGTGAGGAAGATCCGCAGGCGGTTCTCCCAGGTAAACACCCACTCCTTAGGATCCGTTGAAGGAATGAGAATGTCGAACTCCGAGTCGAAGTTGATCGCCTTGGCCAGCCTGGCATCCGTTATCAAGAGCGCCTCGATTCCAGTGCTGGAGACGTTCGCCAACTCGATGGCACTGCTGTCGTTGCCGGCCAACTCGAACGAGTCTGAAACAAAGGTCTGGCGCGCTCCAAGTCCGATGCGGACATCCATATTGAGAGGAAAGGTGTTGAACAACTCGGAGTTGATACCGACTCCCTGGCGCAGGCGCAGCGGAAAGAAAGAGGGCGAAAGGGTGACCTCCGAAGCGTTTGGCTCGGTGCTCAGAATGTCGCCTGCAGGGTTGCGTTTGATGAACTCCCGCGGGGTATCGAAGAACACGTCATCGGTGAACAACTTCGTGTTCATGACTCCGCGCAGATAAGGTCCGAATTTGTTCGACACCTTGTAGATGTAGGTGCCGCGCACTTCCAGCTTGTCGATCGACTTGCGAAAAGAGCTTCCCTCCTCCTTGGTAGCGCCCTCCTCGAAGACGAAGCGCAGACTGGCGAAGTTTTTGTTGGATTTGTACTGGGTGCGATTGAACATCTGCACCGACAGCGACAGGGAGGTGCGGTCCTGGGCCGTGCGTTGGGTGGTGTTTCCTAAGACGGAGCCACTCAACTCGGTCTGGGAGTTCAGGGCTCGTCGCTGCTGGGCCGCGCCGTACTGGCTGACGGGGCGCTGATAGAAACCGATGAAGCGGTTCTCCGCGGGATCGAATACCAGGTTGCGCTGTACCAGCTTGCCGGGTTCCAGGTTGACGCTGAGCTTGCGAATGGTAGAGAACGACTCGCCGACATTGACGACGTGGTAGACACCAGGTTTCAGGATCCAGGTGCCGACCCCCTCACCGCGCTCTTCTTCGACTCCGAAGCCCAGTCCAAAGTTTTCCTGCGTGCCCTCCTGGTAGAGTTCGTATGACTCCTTGATGGAGGTGCGGCTCTCGTCGATGACGTCGACGACGAGGGCGGACCAATCGGGTGTCAGTAAGCTGGTCTGCCCCTCGAAAACTTCCACCGTCTTCGACATCATCTGCGATATCGCCCCGGATCCGATCAGCACCTTGTAGGTGCCCGGTTTGAGCAGCACTCCCCGGCCCGGGTTCTCGGCCGCAACCTTTTTGCCTTCGTGGAAAACCTGGTAACTCGGCTCGTTTCCGCGCGGTACACTCATGGCGGGCACGAAGAGAAAGCCCTTGCCTTCACGCAGAAGCTGAGGGTCCTCCCCCAGCTGCAACAAGTTCGGTTTTGCGGTCCAGGTACTCTCGTCAGCCTGTAAGCCCGCCGTCGTGACACAAATTACCGTCAGTACCGTGCGGAGGGTGATGTGGTAGCGGCCTGAGGTGATGAATTCAATCATGGCGTCGGTTTTCCGGGGATCACTCTGTAGTCATTGCTCGGCACTAGCCGGCGAATGCCGAGAGAATCTCCGTTGACGATAGTTGTCCCTCGGTATTCGTACTCATGTATGAGTTGGTTAATGAGCTCGATCGGTTTTTGATCGTGTTTATACTTGCGCAACAGAATCTTGTGGTCGATTCCCCAAACCGCCTTCACCATGTAGCCATGCAGCATCTGGTTCAGCTTGGCGACCGTATGAACAAAGTCCCCGTCGTAGACCTGAACCGGCTCGTCGAAACCGAATTCATCATGCCAGACCACCACTCCATTGCTATCGGTCAGCTGCATTGTCAGCGCCATCTTGGCGAACCACTCGTCGCCACTGTCAATGCGCTCGAGGGCCTTGACGGTGCCACTCAGGGTGTAGTCAGGCTGCTCGAGAAATTCCTGGCGCACATCCTTGAAAAGCAGGGATTGCCTGAGGTAGCCCTCGACGGCATCCGTGATCATGTCGCTGGGGCGGTTAGCCCACTGCAGGTAGCTGTTATCGTATATCTCCTCGGGAGAAAGCCGATAGATGACTTGATTGCGCTCGTACAGACGGGAGACCGTAAAACGCTCGACGGCGACCTTGTAAGGGTAAGGTCTCTGCGAACTCGTCGGCAGGGCGACGTGGAGAGGGATGGCATCGGCGACGACAAATTTTCTCTTCTGCTGGATCACGGCCTTGCCGCCCAGTAGTTGAGAGCATGCCGGCAACAGCCCCAGAAAGAGGCTACAGGTAGCGACGGTTCCTAGCCGCAGTCTCGAACGCTGGGTCATTCTTCCGTTTCCCTGCCGCGAATTAGAATGGAGGGGTTTTCGCGAATAAGCTCCGTTGCCTGACGAATGTTTTCCAGCGTTTCGTCCAGGTTGGCCATGGCGGCAAGAAAATCCTTGCGTCCCTTCATGACTACTCGATCGACATGAGTGATCGTGGTGTCGAGGTTTCCCGTCGCTCGAGTCATGTGGGCAAGCAGTTCAGGCACAGGTCCCTCCAACTGCAAACGTGCCGCCTTGGTCGCCAGGTGGAGGTTCTCGATCGTTCCACGCAGATGTCCGTCCGCGACAATCTGGTGGACGGAGTCCATGGTCACTTCCAGATGGGCGGCGGTGTTGGCCAGGGCTCGGGTCGCGGCTGCCATGTTGGCGAATGTTGCGTCGATGGACTCCCGGTTATCGGCAAGCAGATGATTGCCACCTGCCATCAACTCTTCGCTCCGCTCGAGCATGGCGCCAAACCGCTCGCTGTTCTCGCGTCGAGTGAGGTGGGTGGCGTTTTCTACAAGTCGCTGGAGTTTTTCCGCCAACTCCTGGGCCTGTTCGCCCAGATCGCCAAAACTGGTAGAGGACGAGGGGATCTTCGATCCCGGGGGCAGGACTGC
>Ga0115002_10004618_pt1 | contig 16581 bp, 17 predicted proteins | sample ArcticOcean_MG_C_8_FD_89576 | JGI IMG/M metagenome (GOLD analysis project Ga0115002, IMG submission 89576) | Marine microbial communities from western Arctic Ocean - ArcticOcean_MG_CB11_86 | ecosystem: Environmental > Aquatic > Marine > Oceanic | place: Arctic Ocean: Canada Basin | collected... | reverse complement strand
TGTCCGCTCAAGGACATGGAGTTCGTTCAGTACCACCCGACGGGCTTGCCCGGGACCGGCATTTTGATGACCGAGGCTTCCCGTGGCGAAGGGGGCTACCTGATCAATAGCGAGGGCGATCGCTACTTGAGCGAATACGTCCCGGGAAAAATGGAACTGGGTCCCCGCGATATTCTCTCACGGTCTTTTGTCCACGAGATGCAGGCCGGCCGGGTTTTTGAGGGCAAATACGGACACTATGTCCATTTGGACTTGAGGCACTTGGGCGAGAAAGTAATCGACGAGAAACTACCTTTTGTACGCGAGTTGACGCGCAACTATGTCGGCATCGACCCGGTGCACGAACCGATACCGGTGCGTCCGGTCGTCCACTATATGATGGGTGGAGTGGACACGGACATCACAGGCAAGACCCCTCTAGACGGACTGTATGCGGCCGGCGAAACAGCTTGCGTAAGCCTCAACGGCGCCAACCGTCTCGGTTCAAACTCCCTCACAGAATGCCTCGTTTTCGGCGCTCGCGCCGGTCGCAACGCCGCCCTCGAAGCGCTGCAACGAGAGCGCCCGTTGATCAGTCCACTCGAGCAAATGGCCCGTGAGGAGGAGAAGCGCATCAACACCCGTTTTGCTCGCTCAGAGGCTGATGGCCAGGGCAAGGGTGAGCGCATGGCCGATATCCGCCGAGATCTTCATGCGGCAATGGAAGAGGGGGCGGGCATCTATCGAACGGCAGAAAAGCTGACCCAAGCCTGCCAGCAGATAGCCGCTTTGCGCGAACGCTACGATGGTGTTCGCGTCGACGACCGTTCACAGGTTTTCAACACCGAACTTACCGCAGCCATGGAGATGGGATTCATGCTGGATGTGGCCGAGACCGTCGCCAACGCGGCCCTCAAGCGGCAGGAGTCAAGGGGATCACACTCACGTTCGGATTTCGAGTCCAGAGACGATGAACGGTTCCTGAAACACAGTCTGGCGCATTTTGAAAACGGCGCTCCTCCCCGCATTGAATACAAGCCTGTTACCATTACCCGTTGGCAACCCGAGGAGAGGAAATACTAGCCCGTGAGTGATCCCACCATCACATTATCAGTCACCCGGTACCGGCCCGAACAAGAAGACGAACCGGTCTTTCAGGAATACGAAATTCCCTACCAAGACGACTGGGTGGTTCTCGACGCACTCAACTACGTGAAGGACTACGTGGACGGAAGTGTTTCTTACCGCTGGTCTTGCCGCATGGGCGTCTGTGGCAGCTGTGGCGTAATGGTCAACGGCGTACCGAAGTTGACCTGTTCAACATTCCTGCGCGACTACTATCCCGGTGCAATCCGCATTGAGCCCATGGCCAATTTTCCCATCGTCCGCGACCTGGTAGTCGACTTGGATGACTTCATGGAGAAACTCACAGCCGTCAAGCCCTGGATAATCCGTGACGAAGAAAAGCCGCTTTCGGAAGGGGAGTACCTGCAGTCGCCCGACGAGCTCAAAGAGTACAAGCAGTTCAGCATGTGTATCAACTGCACACTATGTTACGCGGCCTGTCCGGTGTACGGTCTCGAAGATGGTTTCATAGGGCCGGCCGCCTTGGCGCTGGCCCACCGCTACAATCTGGACTCGCGCGACAAGGGCCAGGATGAGCGCGCCCATGTTATCGCTTCCAGCGAGGGCATTTGGGAATGTACTTTCATAGGAGAGTGTTCGGTTGTGTGTCCCAAGGGGGTAGATCCGGCGGCGGCCATTCAGCGCACCAAGGTGGCCACTACCAAGGACTGGTTCAAGTCGCTAGTCATGCCAAAGGGAAAAAGCGCATGAACCATCGCAGCGTAGCGCCGGAACGCAAGCTCTATCGCCCGGTGATGAAGTGGACCTGGTGGCTGAAGAAAAAGAGCTATCTCTTCTTTATGGTCCGAGAGTTGACCAGTGTTTTTGTGGCGGCCTTTATTCTGCTATACGCCTACGAACTTTTCCTACTTTCCAAAGGGCCTCAGGTCTATGACCTGTTTCAGGAATCACTGCGAAGTCCGGTATTTCTGTTGTTTTACGTCGTCGCTTTTTTGTTTGCCCTTTTTCATACGTTTACGTGGTTCGGCGTCTTATCCAAAGTACAAGTCGTACGCCTTGGCAAATGGACAGCGCCTCCCGCACTAGTGACCGGCTCGGTATTGGCAGGGTGGGTGGTAGTCTCGATCGGCGTCGGCTGGTTTTTCCTGACACGGCACTAAAGAAGGATCGAACGCGATGTACAAGAAAGACAGAACAGAGCCTTTTTGGTGGGGCATGTTCTCGGCCGGCGGCATGGTGGCAGCCCTCCTGGTGCCGGTTCATATCTTAATAGATGGACTTGCCGTTCCTCTCGGTCTCGTTGATTCCGAAATTCTCGGTTACGAGCGCATGCGAGAGCTGCTGACGCATCCCCTCTTCAAGCTCTATCTGTTCGTGCTGCTTGTTCCTCCATTGTACCACGCCGCCCATCGTGTTCGCTTCTCGTTGTACGAACTGGGTATGCGTGAATTTCGTATCTCCATGGATGTACTCTGCTACGGCGCTGCGGTCGCGGGCACCATCGGCGTGGCCTACCTCCTTCTGAAGGTTTTCTAAAGGGGGCCGAATTCGTGGACGGACTCGAACTGAAGAAACTCTCGCCGGAGTCGATTCCGCGCTCCCTGGAACGCGTGAACCGCTATCGGCTGATGAACCAACCATCCGTCGCGGAGAGTATCTGCCGCGACATTCTGGCCATAGATTCAGCAAACCAAGACGCCGTAACCGGCCTGATCCTGGCGCTCACCGATCAGTTTAGCCGGCACCACGGTCCAGGGTTGCAGGATGTTCTCGATCTGATCGGGGAGTTGGCTGAGGAATACGATAGCGCATACTTCACGGGCCTCGCCTGTGAGCGCCAGGCCAAAGCACGACTAGCCAGGGAGTATCCCGGCGCCAAGTTTGACGCCTACGACCTGCTACATGATGCCATGGAGTGGTACGAAAAAGCAGACGCGTTGCGCGCAACCGGCAACGAGGATGCGCGGCTACACTGGAATACATGCGTGAGAGTAATTCAGTCGGAGCGCCTTCATCCCAGGCCCATGGACGACACGGAGCCCGCCCACGACTGACGATCGTGCCGAAGTAACCCCCAAGAGAAGACAATTCCTGTGTTAGACCTATTCTTGAGTGACTAGCGGACTGAGCCCGGTGTTGGTAATCATACACCGGATAAATTCGCGGTTCAGGAAAGAGATATTGGAAACTGATATCTCTTTTGGACACACGGCTTCACATTCGTACTCGTTGGTACAATTACCGAAGCCCTCACTCTGCATCGCACGCACCATGCTTGAGGTACGCTCACGACGCTCCGGTTGACCCTGCGGCAAGATATTGAGGTGCTTGACCTTCGCCGCGACGAATAACATGGCCGAGGCATTCTTGCACGATGCGACGCACGCGCCGCAGCCGATGCAGGCGGCGGCGTCCATGGCCTCTTCAGCTTTTTCCTGTGATATAAGAATAGAGTTGCCGTCAGGCGCAGACCCGGTGTTGACGGATGTGTACCCACCTACCTGGACGATGCGATCGAATGCCGAACGATCGACGCACAAGTCCTTGATGACGGGAAATGCCTGCGCCCTCCAAGGCTCTACGTAGATTTTGTCACCATCCTTGAAATCACGCATGTACAACTGACAGGTCGTCGTCCCTTTGCCCGGGCCGTGCGCCACCCCATTAATGACCAGGCCGCACATGCCACAAATCCCCTCGCGACAGTCGCTGTCGAAGGCAATCGGCTCGTCCCCCTTGAGCATCAACTCCTCATTGAGGACGTCGAGCATCTCCAAAAAGGACATCTGGGGAAACACGTTGGAGAATTCGTAGGTGGCAAACGCACCCTTTTCAGAGGTATTTTTCTGGCGCCACACCTTGAGGGTGACACTCATCATGCCTTCTGCGTTCACTTGTAGCTCCTCTGAGCCAGACTCACGTTGTCGAATTCGAGAGGCTCCTTGTGCTGCACAGGTGGGCTTTCCCCGGTGTACTCCCAGGCTGACACGTGGGCAAAGTTTACGTCGTCGCGCAGGGCCTCACCCTCTTCGGTCTGGTGCTCTTCACGAAAATGTCCTCCGCACGACTCGTCTCGGGCCAAGGCGTCCATGATCATGGTCTCGGCGAACTCCATGTAGTCGGATACGCGTCCGGCCTTTTCCAGAACCTGGTTGAACTCACCGTCGGAACCGGTGACGGTCAGGTTCTGCCAGAATTCTTCCCGAATCTGGGCGACACGCTCCTTGGCATGTAACAGACCCGTCTTATTGCGGGACATACCGCAGTGGTCCCACATCAATAGACCTAACTCACGATGAAAGTCGTCAACGGTGCGTTTACCACGCACGGCGAGTAGTCGGTTGATGCGAGCCGAAGCGGCACCTTGGGCTTCCTTGAAGGCGTCCGCATCGGTGGTCACAGGTTTGAGTCTGGCATTGGCCAGGTAACCCCCCAAGGTGTATGGGATCACAAAATATCCATCGGCCAGACCTTGCATCAGTGCTGAGGCGCCCAAACGGTTGGCACCATGGTCGGAAAAGTTCGCTTCGCCCAGAACGAACAGGCCCGGCAAGTTGCTCATAAGATTGTAGTCCACCCACAATCCACCCATCGTGTAGTGGACGGCGGGGTAAATCCGCATCGGTTCCGCATAGGGGTTCTCTGCCGTGATCTCCTTGTACATGTCGAAGAGATTTCCGTACTTGTGTCGGATCACTTCGGCGCCATCGCGCTCGATGGCGGAGGCAAAGTCCAGGAAAACCGCGCGTCCGCTGGAACCGACGCCGAGACCTTCGTCGCAGGCCGCCTTGGCCGCCCTGGAGGCGACGTCACGAGGGACGAGGTTGCCGAAACTTGGATAGCGGCGCTCAAGGTAGTAGTCCCTGTCGGTCTCCGGAATATCCTCGGGACGTCGGTGGTCGCCTCCCTGCTTCGGAACCCAAACGCGGCCGTCGTTGCGCAGACTTTCACTCATCAAGGTCAACTTGGCCTGGTAGCCGCCGGACACCGGAATGCAGGTGGGGTGAATCTGGGTGTAGCAGGGATTGGCGAAGAAAGCTCCTCGCTTGTGAGCTCGCCAAGTGGCAGTAACGTTCGATGCCTTGGCATTCGTCGACAGGTAGAAGACGTTGCCATACCCTCCGGAGGCCATTACGACAGCATCGGCAGCCCAGGATTTGAGTTCGCCCGTCACCAGGTTGCGGGTGATGATTCCACGAGCGTGTCCGTCGACGACAACCAGGTCTAGCATTTCGTGACGTGGGAAAAGCTGGACCTTACCCGTTTGAACCTGCCGCATGAGCGCACCATAGGCGCCCAACAACAGCTGCTGGCCGGTTTGGCCGCGTGCATAAAAAGTGCGAGAAACCTGCGCCCCGCCGAATGAACGATTGGAGAGTACACCGCCGTATTCCCGGGCAAAGGGCACGCCCTGGGCGACGCACTGGTCAATGATGTGAGTGGAGATCTGGGCCAGTCGATAGACATTGGCTTCACGCGCTCTGTAGTCGCCACCCTTTATGGTGTCGTAGAACAGGCGGAAGGCGCTGTCGCCATCATTCTGGTAGTTCTTCGCCGCATTGATACCGCCCTGCGCCGCGATACTATGAGCACGCCGCGGGCTGTCCTGCATACAGAAGGACAACACGTTGTATCCCAGTTCCCCCAACGTCGCCGCCGCGGATGCCCCGGCGAGGCCGGTTCCCACCACGATAATGTCGTGACGGCGCTTGTTGGCCGGGTTAACGAGTTTGAGCTCGAACTGGTGCCGCTCCCACTTCTCGGTGAGCGGACCGCCGGGAATATGCGAATCCAATGGCATGGCTAGGTCAGCTCACAAAGTTACTGGGATAGGAAGATCCATACGGGTATCACCGTAAAACCACCGGAGATAATGATGCACAGTATGATGCTCACGGCTCTCAACTTGGGTCGGGCATACAGTCCAAGGGTCTGAAAGGCGCTGCCGAAGGCGTGCCACAAATGAACTCCAAGTAACAGCATGGCGGCCACGTACCAGGCGGCATACAGGCGGTCGCGAAAAGTTTCCACGACAAGGTCGTACAACGTCCCATCGCCCATTTCGCCGTACTTGAATGTTTTGAGATGCAGCACAACGAAAACGAGAATGAGCGACCCCGTCCAAATCATACTCCGTGACGCCCAGCTACGACCACCGACGGCTTTGGATACTCCGTAGCCGATCGGACGCGCGCGACGATTGTCGCGCGAAACGCTGACGGCGAAGTAAATATGCAAGACGAAAATGGCCACCAATCCCAACTCTACTGGCAGCAGCAGCGGATGATTGACCAAAAAATCTGAATAGGCGTTGAAGGCGGCGCCCCCATCTTCGAGGAGCAGGAGCATATTGCCCGTCAGATGACCCAGCAAAAAGCCATACAACGCCAGGCCGGTTAGGGCCATCGCCAGTTTCTTGCCAATGGAAGATGATATATAGGAGTCAGCCATCTGCACGGATCAGCCCGACAAGTTGGGAAAGGATCTCTTGCTTAAGACCCACCAATATAGCTCACCGTTTCAGGCTGGTGCCAATCGCCCATGCGTCACGTCCCTCGCCAGGTTCCGCTTTCTTGCTCGCAGACGGCCCTTTGTTTACCGTTTCCATCCCATTCATCTCCCCTACGCTCGCTTGTCGCACGCGCCTAATAGCCAGCCGGACTCAGGAATACGGCCGGCCAACAATCAGCTTGAACGGAGAATGTCATCGGATCATGAAGATACACGAGTTTCAAGCGAAAGAGCTGCTTCGGCGCTTTGGAGTCTCTGTGCCCAGGGGGGAAGTCGCCACAACACCCGAGCAAGCGGCCCAGATCGCCGGCGATCTGGCTGGACGGGTCATCGTCAAAGCCCAGATTCATGCAGGCGGTCGTGGCAAGGGAGGCGGGGTCAAGCTGGCAGAAACGCCGGGTGATGCCCGTGAAGCGGCAGCGCAAATTTTGGGAATGCAGTTGGTAACCCCTCAAACGGGACCTCAAGGACAACGCGTCAAGCAGGTGCTCGTAGAAGCGGCCAGCAACATCGAACGCGAACTCTACTTGGGCATAACCTTGGACCGCGCCAGCAGCAAGTTTGTTGTCATGGGCAGCTCGGAAGGGGGAGTTGAAATCGAGGAGGTGGCGGCGCGCTCGCCTGAGAAGATACTTAAAGAGCAGGTTGATCCTGCCACCGGTCTTCTCTCTTTCCAGGCCACGCGAATGGCACTGGGGTTGGGGCTGAGTGGCTCCACTGCCCGCCAGGGAGCGAAGTTTATTCTCGCACTCTACGAAGCGTATCATCACTCCGACTGCTCACTGGCGGAGATCAATCCGCTGGCCGTGACCGATGACGGCGAGGTAGTGGCGCTTGACGCCAAGATAAACTTCGATGACAACGCCCTCTTTAAACACCCTGATATAGCTCAGTGGCGCGACCTTGATGAAGAGGAGGCTCTCGAAGTAGAGGCGTCCAAGCATGACCTCAACTACATAAAACTCGATGGCAACATCGGTTGCATGGTGAACGGCGCCGGGCTCGCGATGGCGACGATGGACATCATCAAGCTGACCGGTGCTGAACCGGCAAATTTTCTCGATGTCGGTGGTGGGGCGAGTGCCGAGACGGTCGAGAGTGGCTTCAAGATCTTGCTCTCCGATCCGAATGTAAAAGCTATTCTAATCAATATTTTCGGTGGCATTGTGCGCTGTGACCGCGTCGCCGAAGGTGTGATTCAAGCGCGCAACAACATTGACGTGAATGTGCCGATCGTCGTCCGCCTTGCCGGAACAAACGCTGATGTGGCGGCGAAGATTCTCGAGGAGTCTAACCTCGACTTCGCGGTGGGGCATGGCCTCGAGGAAGCGGCGAATCTTGTTGTTGAAGCATTGAAGGCCTGAAGGTGGCAAAAAACTTGACCGTACGTCAGAAAAGAGTGCGAACTATATGACTATTCTGGTTGATGACAGTACGCGGGTTCTGGTGCAGGGGATTACCGGAGGTGAAGGGTCGTTTCATACACGGCAGATGGTTGAGTACGGGACCAATGTCGTGGCTGGTGTGACCCCGGGAAAAGGAGGGCAGGAGTTCGAGGGAATACCCGTGTACGACACGGTCTCCGCGGCAGTCGAGCAGACCGGCGCAGACGTGTCGGTGATTTTTGTGCCGCCTCCGTTCGCCGGTGACGCCATCATGGAATCGGCGGAGGCTGGAATCGATCTCGTCGTCTGCATTACCGAGGGAATTCCGGTCACCGACATGGTGAGAGCGTACCAGTACATTCCGCAACGCTCGACGCGTTTGATCGGGCCGAACTGCCCCGGAATCATCTCCCCGGGAAAGTGCAAGATTGGCATCATGCCCGGTTTCATTCACAAACCCGGAAGAGTCGGGGTGATTTCGCGCAGCGGTACCCTGACCTATGAAGCGGTGGGGCAACTCACCGAACGCGGTCTGGGTCAGTCAACCTGCATTGGTATTGGTGGCGACCCGGTTATCGGCACCCGCTTCCTCGACGCCTTCAAGTTGTTCGCAGAAGATGACGATACCGACGCAGTCGTCATGATCGGTGAGATCGGCGGCACCGCGGAGGAAGAGGCGGCCGATTACGTTTCCACCACCTTCGACAAACCTGTCGTGGGTTTCATCGCCGGCCGCACAGCACCTGCTGGCCGGCGCATGGGTCATGCTGGGGCCATCGTCGCTGGCGGCAAAGGCACCGCCGAAGAGAAAATGAAATCGATGAAGGCAGCGGGCATTCACGTCTGCGAATCCCCCGCCGATATCGGCGCCGCGGTGGAGCAGCTTCTTACTTAAGAAACCCTTCCGCGTCCGCAACTGGATGTACGAGTACTCGCTCCGTGGCCGGTGTCCTTACTAGAGGCATCACAGGTCGCTGCCGGTGCGCTATCCGCCATCCCGTCCACAGCAATACAAAAGCGCCCAACAGCATCACCAAGGGCAGGTGTTCCGCCGCCGCCAAGACGTCCTGACCGGTTTGGGCCCGTAGGTTTACGCCAACCACGGACAGGCCGTTGGTCACCATGTGTGCGACGATGGCCGGGTAAATGCTGTGGGTCATATAAACGAGAACCCCAAGGAATACGCCCAACAGAAAAAGGGCGGGAAACTGCCAGGGGTTGAAGTGTACGGCGGCGAACAGGAAAGCAGAGCCTACAATGGCCGCCGCGGCTCCATAGCGGACAGCAAGGGCCGTGAACACGAAGCCGCGAAAAAAAATCTCCTCACAAACGGCCGGGACCAGGATCACGGTGGCGAACACCGCCAGCGCTTCACCCAGGTTCGAGACCAATTGAATGCCTATTACGTAGCGTTGATTGCCTGGGGGAACAGTGGAGTGCAGCTGCGAAAAGAGCTCGCTGAAATGCAGGTCGAGTTCAGCAGCCAGCAACGCGGCGCCAATCGCGGCGAGCAGACTTGCCAGGAAGGCTCTGAGCCCGGTGGCGTTGAACAACAGCACATCTTCTGCCGGGAATCTTGACCACCCGAGAAACACAGCCAGCAGGACGATCAGCACAAGTTCGGTGCCAACTAAGACGAAGCGTTCGGAGTAAGCAGGTCCGAAGCTGGCCAGGGCTACCTGTGCGACGACGAACAGGAACGTCAGCAGCAGGGCGTGGCGGGGCGAGGGGTAGGGCATCGCAGCAAACGCCGGGAGGGTACTTGCGTACCCCTGCTCAGTTGGCCCGGGTCAGGAAGTGCAGCACTTTGTTGTGGCAGGTCATACAGCTGACCAGTTCGCCCTTTTTGGGCAGCGGCAGGACAGTCTCGAAGGTCTTGGGTTGACCCTCGGTGCCGACCGCAGCCACAGTAGCTGATAGATAGATTCCAGGCTTTTCTCCGCCAGCTTTGTACTCGGCAATGATATTCGTTTTGTGGCCCTCATCGTCGATCTCCAGCGAGACTTTCTGTTTCGCTACCAGGCTATCCACGAAGCTGGTTTTCATCAAGCGTGCGAGGCGCTTGTGCTGTGTGTCGGCGGGGAATTTCGGTTTGCCACCCTCTTTGATATGGCAGTAAAAGCATTTTCCCTGGTCACCGACTCCTATCGATTTAACCATCAGAGCCATCGCTTTGAGCGTTTCCTTCTTGCTGTCACCGAATATGGTCTTTCCGTTTTGAGCTGCGCCGACAGACGCGAACAGGACCACTGAGAGTGTCGCCGAAGCGACCAAATTCGAGATCTTGGGTATTGGCAAACTGAACTCCTTTTCGATCTTCAAAAGTGCAACCGATTCACCTGAACATACCGCTGTCGGCGGACGCTTGCAAAGTGCATTGGGATGGGAAATCCGACACCTGATTAGTCGCGAGATCCGACCGGCTTGGCGAGTTGCTCAAGCTAGCCTGGTTGTGATTTCCTACTGTCGAGAAAACCCGTCGTGCGGTTGTACCACCACAGATAGTCGATACAGATGGCCGGCAGCCGCTTTGATTGGCGCCAGTGGGCCCAAGTGGCAATCGGGGCATAGACCATCGGTTGCAGTGCCAACTGCAGCATCAACCGCCCTGGAGAAAACCGCCCTGGTACATGCAAAAAATCTAAGCGCAGAAGCCCGGCTAACTCAGGATGCTTTTCGAGAAGCAGCGGTAGCGAGCGGCGGCCATAGGTGTACATCAGTTCGCTCGTCTGCATTAGAGGACGCGCGCGATGGTGTAACGATCCCGCCGCAACCGACAAGCGGAAAGACGCCCCGGCGCCATGCAATCGATACCCCAGCTCCAGATCCTCCCCGCCGTATGCATCGAAGCGCTCGTCGAAAAGACCGACCTCCAACAGGCGTTCGAGCCGTACAGAAGAATTCCCGGTAACGAAACATTTGAATGGCAAAGGCTCGCCATCGGCGAAACCCTGAGCGCCGCGAGTCTCGATGTACCGAGTAAGGGCTGAAGGAACAATACCTGGACCAAAACGGATGTCGCCGATGGCCACCTCACCAGGGTGCGCTCGATGAAACTGTGCGTGGGCGGACAAAAAATCACCGTTGACCGTCATGTCGTCGTCGAGGAAGACGATCACCTCGCCCAATGCAGCGCGGATGCCGGCGTTGCGCGCTCGAGCCCGGCCCACATGCGATTCGAGGTAAATGGGTCTCAGCGTCAGAGGCCCATGGTAGCTCTGTAACGCCGTTTCGGAGCTGTTTGGCGAGCCATCGTCGACGACGATGATCTCGGCTGCATCGTGCGGAAAAGATTGCGTTGCCAGGCTCGCCAACAATGCAGAGAGTAACTGCGGCGCGTCGTACGTCGGGACGATGACACTGATGAGGGGTTTGGGCACGGTCAAATCAGAGCGCCGCGTAGAGTTCAGTTAGTTTCGTCGACTCCTTTTCCCAGCAGAAGCGGCGAGCCGCGGCCAGGGCCGCCTCAGCGTATTTTCGCCGTCTATCGGGTTCAGCTACCAGTCGCTTAAGGCGGCTGCGCAAGCTGGAGATGTCCGTGGGATCGACCACCTCTCCGGCCCCGGTTTCGGCAAGGACTCGTTGAATTTCTGGAGCCTCGCTGCCTAAAACCGGCAGTCCCGCCATCATGTACTCGAAGAGCTTGTTCGGCAAAGACCAATGAAAGCTTTTTCCTGTCGACTTGATCAAACACAAACCGACATCAGCCGAACAGGTAAGCGCATGGAGCTGCGAAAACGGTACCGCCGGTAGGAAAAAGACCCGGTCGCCCAGTCCACAGCGGATCACCTGCTGTTGCAGCAGCTCCCTCGTAGGTCCTTGACCCAGCAACACGAGGGCAGCGCCCTCGACCCCGGCCATTGCTTCAATCTGCTCCGCAAGCCCGTTGTCCGTGAGCATTCCTCCCTGGTACAACAGGATGATCCTGTCAGCATTCAGTCCAAGGCGCTGGCGGATGGTGTCGCCGGGAACCGGGTTGCGAAAGGGCGGCAGGTTGCCAATTACCACGACATCCCGAAACCCGTAGCGTGCCTGCAGTTCGTCAGCAATAGGCGGGCTCACGGTGATGGTACGGCTGACGTGTCCGCTCAAGCGTTTCTCCATCGCCGCCCAAAACCCCCTGACAAGCGGCCGCGAAGCCACCGCAGATTGCTCTGTCCACAATTCATGTGAATCGAAGATCAGGGGGACCTGGCGCCTCCGAGCGGCTCTCGATGCCGGCCACAGAGAGTCGAGGTCGTGTGCATGGTAGACGTCAGCGGGAATCCCTCGCAAGGTGCGGAATGAGTCACGCCACCACGAAGGATACGACAGCCGCAGTGACCGAGCGCGGTCGACGGGCAACACGTGAACGTCGAAGTCATCCCACACCTCATCGAGCTGCGAATTCCAGGTGCCGGCCACAATGGAAACGTGATGACCGGCCTCCTTGAGGCTCGCTGCTTCGCGATAGATCCGAAAATCGAAGTTGAGGTCGGTGAAAGCGACCATGCAGACGTGCATTCAGTAGCCGGCGAAAAGACCAACGAAGAGGACAGAGAAAGGCCACAACTAAAAAAGCAGCCCGTCAGCGATTTGACAGTGGCTGCTCTTCTTAAGAAAAACGAGTGTGGCGATCCTGGGGTGCGCTCAACATCCAGAAACGAGATCTTCGAACGAGGCGGCGTGGGGAGGTAAAAGATCTCCTCGGCCCGGAAAAGGGCATCCGGGCTTGTCCGGAATCAGAACGTTCAGTCACGCTCAACAGACCGCCACACTCAACGTCAAAACTATTGTTAATGATAGACTTATGAAACTTAACCCGATTGTCTAAGAAACACCGGGTAAGTGGCTGTCTCACTGTGATTTGAATGTAACGAACGGTCTCGCCAATGTCAAGAAAATACCGGTGTTCTCAGAGAGCAGCCGGCTGGCAAAACCATCAGGCCGAAAGCTCCGGGGGCTAAAGCGGGAGTCTCAAACAGGGACCGGGGTGTGGTCAGGGTGTGATCAGAGCAGAGGTGGCCGCTCCAGGTTGGGATCCGGAGTTTCCCCGCTCGCGGTTGTTGATCACGGTGATAACTTCGGCTCGCACAAACGGGTGGGGGTCTTTGAGGGCGTTGATCAGGTACCTGTTCGCGTAGCGGGCTTCCATTTCACCCAATTTTTGTACAATTTGCACCCGCAAACCGGGATCACGGTCTTTCATGGCCATACCGAGGATCTGCGCAACCTTCTTCTTCGTGCTATTGTCACCACTCTGACCGAGAACACCCAATAAATCAACAGCTTCAGCCCGAACGGCCCGATCTCGATCCTTAAGGGCCCGCATCAACAAATCAGTGGTGTCGATGGTCTTTTCCGCGCCCAAGAGGGGCACAAAACGAATGGGTGGCACCGTACGCAGGGAACAACCAGCGGTTAGCCAGATCACTCCCCCTACCAGGGTGGCGAATGCCCAGCTGCTAAAGGCGTGTTTGGTGGGCATATTCACAAAAGCTCGTAGTGAGGCGAGTCGCGGCACGGACTGTCCAAGTACTTAATATATCGGAAGAATTTCGCATCCCTCCAACAACTGTGTCTGCAAGGAATCCCGTTTCACCGAGATTTGCCGGTTTCACTGAGATCTGCATGGCGAGGGGGCGGTTTTCGCCCGATCAGGGCCGGGCAGGTCTCTGGGTCAATTAATAGGCGGGAAGGGTAAACGTACCTTCATCGATGGCTCTTTCCAGCTCCGCGTGGAAGGTACTGTCCAGGTACGAGGTAATCTTCCAGCCATCTGCATCGTGGATGAAGTAGAAGAACGGGGTGACCCGCGACGACGCAAGTGTTGTGACATCGAAGCGCACGAAAGCGATCCGGTCGTTGATCGGACCCTCTTCGGCGATCTGGCGGCGCTTGGCCGCCAGAGTCAGCTCATTGGCCTGAATCGGCCATTGTGCTTGCCATTTGGCGTAGTCGGAGTCGTACTCGCTTTTGCGAAAGCTGAGGCTGAAGCACTCCCACACCGCCAGCGTATCTTGCGAAAGTACACCTTGGAGGTAGGTCGCGTAGGTGGCCAGCGGGGACGCGTAACGTGGATCATCGTTCCCAGCACAACCAAAACCGCATACCAGCAGGACGACCAGCAGCCTCCGTTGGCATAGTGAAAGAGTGAGACCCTTAGGCCGCTGCACTGTCAATCTGGGAAGTGGTTGATGGTCGGTCGAAGCGCGGGCGTACAATCAGGTCCTGGTTTCGTCAGTGAGGCGATCGATCTGGTCACGCAGCAAAGCGGCCTCCTCATATTGTTCGCGCATCACGGCCTGTTGCAGGCGCTCCTGCAGCTTTATCAGGGTCGCCTCGTGAGTGCTCTTGACTGGTTCGTCAATCTGTGACGCCGTGGTTTCCGGCAGTGGCAGTGCCTCTACTATGACGTTTTCCTCACCGGAATCACTGCCAGCCCCCGCAAGCTCATCGGGTGTTTGCGGCTCCATCTCACTGAACCGAGCAATGGCATCGTCCACATCACCATGGTCTTCATCTGTGGACAAGCCCGATTCCTCCAAGAGCTCTTCCGTCACGAAGACGGGAATACCTAGCCGCAACGCCATGGCGATGCCATCAGAAGGGCGAGTGTCAATATCACGAAGATCCCCGTCTCTTTCGATAAGGACGGAGCCGAGAAACACCTGTCGACGTACTGTATGAATAACTACCCGGCGGACGGTCACTCCCAGTTGTCGGACCATCGAGGCGAGCAGGTCGTAGGAAATAGGGCGCAATGATTTGTCTTCACCCAGGGGCATCTGGATCGCTGCGGCTTCGAATTCACCTACGGCGATGGGCAGTAATCTCGGGTTGCCTTCCGTCTCCTTCTCGCACAACCAGACCAGCGGCTGTTCAGGCCTCAAGAAGGGAGCCACTCTGGCGACACTCACCTCCAACAGACGTCGTTTGCGATTGGAGTCTCGTTGTTTGTTCATCCCGTCGGCGACCTAGTGCTGCTCATGTTCCGTCAGCTCGATGATGCGGTCACGGAGTCGAGCGGCCTCCTCAAAGGCTTCCTCTGAGACGGCCTTGCCTAGCTGTCCCTTGAGTTGGTCTACCTCACTGAGTGGGCTATCCGTTGAGGTGATAGCCCTTTGCATGAGGTCAGCGATAGCAGCGTGGATTCCGTCTGCGGTGGACTCTTCTTCGCCTTCCGTTTCCAGTGCGAGCTCTTCCTCTTCGCGGGCGGCGTTTTCACAAGCCTCTGCCTCCTCTTGCAACACGGCTTCTGCAGCGAAGATCGGGGCATTGGCACGCAAGGCCAGAGCGATGGCATCGCTGGGCCGGGAATCGAGAGCCGTAGTTGAATTGTCGGCATTGCTCAGCTGCACTTCAGCGTAGTAAATGCCGTCCTGCAGGTCCGTGATGGAGACGCTGTGAATTCGAGAACCCGACTCTTGCAAAAGTGAGCAGACGAGATCGTAACTCAGAGGGCGGGCAGGTTTCTGACCATTATGTGCAAGAGAAATCGCGCGGGCCTCAGTGGGTCCAATGACGATATGCAAAGAGGCCTCGCCATCCTTTTCCTTCAAAATGACCCGATGGTAGGAGCGCGAGCTCACCTGCACCCGGCTTACTTCCATCTCAATCATCGTCTTCTTACCTGCGGAAAGGGACATTCATTTCCTCGACGGGTCTGGCCATCAAACACGGCCGCAAAGGCCGCCACGAAAGCCGAAAACTTCTACCTGAGCTGAATATAACACGCTCTGAAAATCGCTGTCAACAGTGTTTATCTGTGAAGAATACTTTATGTAAATCGTTTGTCTATACCAGCTTACATCATGCGTCTCGATGCGAATCGACAAGTCGCTGAACAACTTCTGACAACTCCTGCTGCCGTCGTCGCAGGCGCACGAGGTAACCGAAGAGGACGGCCCAGATTAGACTGTAGGCAGCGAACAGATAGGTCAGATTCGGATCCTGTTGCAAAACCAGTACTCCCCTCAATGATTAATCGGCGCCAATGGTCAGCGACTTCACGGCTGACGCCGGACTTACATACCTCGTGTCAATGGAGCGGAAGGTCTGCGTCCAACCGTTCGACATTCCGCGCCAGTTTTTCCAACTCGTAGCGGCGCTTCAACAGGTAGAAGAACAACGCAATGATGGCCGCAAAAGCCAAGTAACGCGTCTGTACCATGGCGGGTGCCAGCTCCACCTCTCTAGGATGCAGCTGCTGGACCGTGGACCACAGATTCACCGAGTAGTACACCAGTGGCACGTTGACGAAAGCGACAACGCCTATAACGGCCGCGAACCGACGGGTGCGGTCGGGAGAGCCCGTTGTGTAAGAGCGCACAATCAGGTACGCGACGTAGATGGTAAAGGCGATCAACATCGATGTGAGGCGCGGCTCCCAACGCCAGAACACGCCCCATATCGGTTTCGCCCATATCGGTCCGGAAATAAGGACAATCAGCGAGAACACGACGCCCAGTTCCGCCGCGGCCAATGCCAGGCAGTCCCAGTTTTCCCGACGGGTTCGCAAGTATTGAATGCTGGCGACGAAGACCATGGCAAAACCGACAAAGGCAGCGATCGCAGAGGAGACGTGGAAATAAAATATTCGCTGCACCACCCCCATCTCCCGCTCAGAGGGCACGTACAC
>Ga0115002_10004616_pt1 | contig 16586 bp, 11 predicted proteins | sample ArcticOcean_MG_C_8_FD_89576 | JGI IMG/M metagenome (GOLD analysis project Ga0115002, IMG submission 89576) | Marine microbial communities from western Arctic Ocean - ArcticOcean_MG_CB11_86 | ecosystem: Environmental > Aquatic > Marine > Oceanic | place: Arctic Ocean: Canada Basin | collected... | reverse complement strand
CGCACATTCGGCCCTGGAATCGAAAAAAAAGCAAGATTGATCTGAGGATCTTTTCCCAATGCGGCGTCCAGAGTCGGTAGGGGAAAATTCGTGAATACTCCCGTTCCTCCGTCGGATCGAGGTGTGCTCAGGTCCGCTTCCATGGAAGCCAGCTGGTCTTCGGCCACCTGTATGCTGTCCGCCTCTACAGCCAGGACAAGATCGTTCGGCCCAGCATGTTCCGCCTGACCGGCAAGCAGACCCGCTTGAGAAAGCTGTTCGCGGTTCATCGGGGTGCCCAAAACGGCTACCGCCTGGCGGATACCCGGTTCCTCCCAGGCGGCCGTGCTGACACGCATCAGCTTCACCGAATCGTGGTACGCACCGGACAATACGCGAACGGCTATCGCCATTTTATTTTCTCCCCTTAATCCGAAATCTAATTCTCTATCATCGCCACCGCGCGAATGGGGGAACCCGAAATGCCGCGGAACTTGATAGGGAGCACCGAAATTTTAAAACCATGAGGCTTGGGAATCAGGTGTAAATTCACCAAATTTTCGATATGGCAGTATTCCTTTTCGAGCATGACTCGGTGGGCTTCCCAGTATCGCCGTGTTTCGTGCATTTTCCATATCGGGACATCCCACCCACTCCCGTCGATTCCCATCACACGGATACCGTTGTCGATCAAATAGTGGGTTGCCTCGGCGCTCATGCCGGCCTGGTTGCTCGTGTAATCAGGGTTCGTCTGCCAGTCGATGCTCGCATCAGTGCGAATCAATACGATGTCCAGAGGTTTGAGCGTATAATCGATTTTCTTCAGGGCAGTTTCTATATCCGCCGACATGATCTCGTAGCCGTGTTCCTTGTCGGTTAAATCCAGAACGACACCGTCCGAAATGCACCATTCGATCGGGATCCGCTCTGTTGTAAAACCATCGGGATTATTGTGCCAGGGGGAGTCGATGTGCGTCCCAGTATGATCACTCATGAAGATTACGCAATGGTTCGTCACGATGTCGGCGCCGTAGTTAATAGCCCCGGTCCGCCGAGCCACGGTATCCCAGTCCTCATCGACGGTGAGGGATGGGCCGGGGAGATCCGGATAAATCGGCATATCCCGGTATATTTCCATGCTCAAATCGATCAATTTCATTTCAGAATCCTCCTTTTATCTAGAAACAATTCCCTGAATAAGCGCCCGATTATCCAACCTTATCAACTGGACGGCCGCACCGAAGAATAATTCTTCCCGCGATTGAAGAAGGCGGGAGCCCCGCGCCGGGACCGAACCGAATCGCGAAGCAACTCGGTCGCGTTCTCGTCAACATCGAGAGATTCTTCATCCCGAAATACGACCCCGTAATCGTGGCCCGCGCCTTCGACGCTCACCTTACCCCAGAGAACGTCCCGGCTAACCAGATCCACCTCGCGCTCGAGCGGATCGCCCCATCCCCCGCCACCGGTGGTGACCACGCGAACCAAATCCCCCTTGGCGATCGCAACGCGATTACTGAGGGCGGGAACCTCGCGCTCACCGGGCTGGCCGGGATTGACCATAACTTGGTAAAGCCCACCCGCACCACCACCGTTCGTACCCCAGGGGGCGAGAAACGAACGGTCGGCGTTGCTCAAGGCCTCGCAGTCACATAACACCCTGACCTCCTTGAAGTAGCCCAACCCTCCGCGCCGTTTTCCCGGGCCGCCGGAATCACATGCAAGTCCGAGTCGCTCCACCCGGACGGGGAACCGCCCCTCGCTAAACTCGACAGGAAGATTCCGGCTGTTGGGAACAACATGGATCACGTCTTCGCCGTCCCCCCAGGGGCGGCCACCCGATCCGCCTCCCAAGATTTCCCGGAAAAGGAAAAACTTCTTTTGATCGTCGTGGCCATGAATTCCCCAGTATCGAATGGTTTCCTGATCGGCTGGCATGGCTCCTTTGGTCGCGAGGCCTAACACACCACAGAACAAACTCAACAGACGCAGTATGGTGAAGGTCCGCATATTCGTGGGGGCCGGAAACACGGGTGTGAGCAGAGTTCCGGCCTCCGGAAACCGGATATCGATCAACCGGCAGATTCCCTCGTTGATATCAATTTCGAACATTCGCTCGTAGCTGTCGGCCAAGTTCCGGAGTATGGGCCCAATCCATTTTTTCAGAAACCGACCTTCGGAATAATTACCCGGCCAGTTAATTGGCCCCTTCGCCTGGGGAGAGGTACCGCGAAAATCGAGAAGAAGGCGATCATCTTTCTTCGTCATCTTCAATTTAAGGGTGTGGATCTTATCCGCCTCCACGCCGTCGGATTCGATATAATCTTCCCATTCGTATTCGCCGTCGGGAATTTTCGACAAGAGTTCTTCGCGAATTGAGTGCTCGCATTTGTCCAGAAATCCTTCGAAACATTGAATCACGATGTCCCTGCCTAATCGCTCAAAAAGCTCCTTCACACGGGCGGCGCCAGCCCGGCAAGCCGCAACTTCGGCATCGATGTCTGCTTGGAGATGTTCGGAGAGTCGGCTGTTACGGAAAATCACGGTGTGGAGGTCTTCATTTCGGACCCCTTTGTCGTAGAGCTTGACCGGAGGGACCAGAAGGCCTTCCTGGAATATTTCCGTCGCGTTCGTCGGAAGGCTGCCCGGAATCATCCCTCCGATATCGTCATGATGCCCGAATACCAGCGCAAACGCGACGATTTCATCTTCATGAAAAATCGGGATGCACGAACACAGATCGGGCAAGTGGCCGATACCGCCCTCCGCGAGATATACGTCGTTCCAGATGAACACATCCCCAGGATCGATTTCATCGAGTTTCCATTTTTTGAAAATAGGGTCCACCACTGCGGAATAGGACCGCCCGGTAAGTTTTCGGCCTTCCCGGTCGAACAGCCCCACCCGGTAATCGTGCATGTCCCGAATGAGGGGAGAGCGCGCCGTCCGCTCGACCAGATCCTCCATCTCGCGCTCCGCCGCGTAAAGAGCTCCTTCGACGATCTCCTGAACAACGGGGCTCGGTTCGTTTTCCGATAGCCCGCCGTTGGCTACGGACTCCGCGTTCCCCTCCTCCCCGGCCGGCAGCGATATTCGCAAATTTCCCCATTCGTCGACTCCACACCGGCTTCCGGGAAAAATCACCGTCGTAGCTCCAAAATCCTCAACGATAGCAGGCCCTTCTATTCGATCTCCCTTGCCGAGCAGCTCACGGTCGTATACAGGGGTCTCGACAAAACCCGACGAAGCGAAATACACCTGCCGCCCGTCCACCCGCGCCGCTTCCGCTCTTTTTCCTTCGGCGATTCGCTTTCTCGGAGCTTTTTTCATCTCGCCAATTGCGGTGAGTCTGAGGTTGACTACTTCCACCGGCGTCTTGCTCTCATAGTTGAAACCGAATTGTGATTTATATTCCTTGTGAAAACGATCAATCGCCAGACAGGTTGCCTCAGAAAACTTCTTGGCCGGGGGAATATTCACGCGCATCTCCTGCCCCTCGCCAAAATAGCGTAAATCCACGGACCGGACGAAAACACGGGAAGCGGAGTCCACCTGCTCCGACTTTAAATCGGCACTACCTTCTACCTCCATTTCCTGAAACTCGTTTTCAATCCTGTCCAGGGAAATTTCGTCCAGCCGTGCGATGAAAGTCCTGACGTAATCGTTTCGAAGGTCCACTTCGACGAGACCCATCGCACTTCCGCATCCGGGCTGGGGAGGTACAACGATTTCCCGCACGTCCAGCACTTCGGCAATATCGGAAGCCATCAATGGACCAGCCCCACCGAATGCCACCAGGACGAATTCACGGGGGTCCTTGCCCTGGTTTACCGTCATTTTCCGAATGGCGAGGGCCTGGTTCCATGCCGCTACCTCGATGATCCCCCGCGCCGCCTCCTCGGGGCTGACCCCCTGTTTTTTCGCGATAGCGTGAATCCCCGTTTCGGCGCAGGCTTTGTCAAGGGGCAGACTTCCGCCCGCCAGGGCTTGCGGCAACCGGCCCAGGAACAGCTGCGCGTCGGTAACGGTGGGCTCCTCGCCGCCCTTGCCGTAGCACATGGGTCCCGGGTCCGCGCCCGCGCTTTGCGGGCCCACTCGAAGCCGCCCTTCGGGATTTACCCGGGCGATGGACCCTCCACCCGTTCCCACGGTAACAATATCGATCATCGGAACCTTGACAGTGTATTCACCGATTTTCGAGTTGGTGGTGAAGCGTGGATTTCCGTTCTCAATCACAGAAACGTCGGTCGAAGTTCCGCCGGCGTCGAACGTAATGATTTTGGGGAGGACTGCCTCGCGAGAGAGCGCAGAACACGCCAGCACCCCCGCCGCCGGCCCGGATAAAGCCGTAGTCAGGGGATGGCCCGCAATCTTGCCCGCGCCCATCACACCACCATTGGACTTCATCACGAGAAACGGTGTTTTCGGGGTGAGGATTTCGCGAATTCGAGTCTCAGCCCGGTCGAAATAGCCTTTGATCACCGGTTTACAGGCAGCATCCATCAAGGTGGTCAGCGCCCGCTCGTATTCTTGATATTCTGGCAATACATCGGATGAAAGCGATACATGGCACTCGGGGAATTCTTTTGAAAATATTTGCCGGAGCCGGAGTTCATGCGCAGGATTTACATAGGAATGGAGCAAACATACACCGACCGTCTCAACCCCCATTTTCCGTAACTGGCGAACCGCCACCCGCGCGGCGGATTCATCGAATCCCTTGAGCTCCTTTCCCAAATAATCGAAACGCCCGCCGACCTCCATGACCCGCGAAACGGGGACCAGGCGTGGCGGCTTCACCCAAAAAAAAGAATTCCCGTATCCGTCCGGGACGCTCTGCCTCGCAATTTCCAGAAGAAACCGGAACCCCTCACTCACCACCAAGCCCATGTTGTGGTCTTCCCGCTCCAGCAGGGAATTCGTGGCAATCGTCGTTCCATGAATGAAAGCCGATACGGCCGAGGGCGCCGCGCCTCCTTTTTTGAGAATCACCTGGATTGCGGAAAGCAGGGATTTCGCAGGATCCGAAGGAGTGGAAGGGACCTTATCCGAAAAAACCGCTCCGTCCTCTTCCCGAACGGCCACCACATCGGTAAATGTGCCACCCGTATCCACGCCAATTCGGAATTTTGGATTCACTTATTTCTCCATTCGCGAATAAATTTTTTCTGGTGTACTTTCAAAAGCAACCATCAATTCTATCCAAGATGGCTTTGTCTTCGTAGACTCGGCAAGCCAGAAGATCAGACCTAGTTTTTTTCATTCAAAACCCATGTAACACACCAGACTCGATAACCAAAATCAGAATAATTTACTGGAAATATCCACGTAACATGCTGGAAACATAAAACCTATAGATTCGGAATTCTGGATTCAAGAAATACGTGATGCATATCCATAAAAAAAGCTATAAGATAATTCCCATGTCTTGAAAAACCATGGATTAACGCAAAGGTTTTTCGAACCTGAAAGCTCAGAATCCGGGGGGTCCATATCCTTGTCTATTTTTTTTGATATATCTCTTCTTCATCTCACCATGCTTATGATGGCGCCGCTCATCATCGCATGCCTGGGCGAGACGATTATCGAACGATCTGGGATCCTAAACGTAGGCATCGAGGGAATCGTGACGCTGGGCGCGGTGACCGGGTTCCTTCTTACCTACTACACAGGCAGTGCCGTGGTCGGCTGCTTGTTCGCGGCGTTATCCGGCAGTCTACTAACGCTTCTTCTGGCTTATTTTTCTATTACTCTTCGCGCAAACCAGATTGTTATCGGGTTGGGAATTTTCGTTCTGGGCCTAGGTATATCGCCCACCATTTACCGGTTGGCCGTAGGCGTTGTGAAATCCATTCCCCAGGTGCCGACGCTCTCGGAGATAAAAGTTCCGGTTCTTAGTATCATTCCTTTCGTTGGTGAGATTTTTTTCAATCAAAACGGACTCGTCTATCTATCCTATTTCCTGGTCGCAGCAGTTAGTTTTTTCCTGTTTAAAACGCCAATGGGTCTTCGACTCCGCGCCTGCGGGGAAAATCCCCGCGCAGCGGACACGGTTGGAATCAACGTCGCCAGGATGCGGTACGGCGCCTGTGCCGCCGGCGGGCTTTTTCTCGGGGTTGCGGGCGCATACCTTCCGCTCGTGATTTCGGGTTCGTACACTGACAATATCGTGAACGGAAGAGGATGGCTCGCCTTGATGCTGGTAATATTCGGCCGCTGGGTTCCACTTTGGTCGTTTGTCGGCGCATTGCTGTTCGCTTATGTGGACGCCTTTCAATTTAAAATCAGCGTGCTCCCGCAATTCGCCAAAATCATTCCCCCACAATTTTTATTGATGCTTCCCTACATATTCGCAATGATTGTTCTAGTCCAGGTCGCCAAAGGTTCCGAAGGCCCCCGTGCTCTTGCACGGCCCTACGACCGCGAAATCCGGGATTGAACCCATCTGTGGGTTAATCCGATTAACCATCAAGGAGAAGTAAAATGAAAAACAAATGGACACGCCGATTACTCTTTGCCACTGCTATGTTCGTGACTTTGTGGCTGGCCGTTCCCGGAATCCCCGGGCGAGCGGTTGCCGCGAAAGCTCACAAATTCGCGATTGTTCTGCCAGGGCCCATCGAGGACGCTGATTACAACTTCCGCGGATATCAAGTTTCCCAGGACATCAAAAAAAGGTTTGCCATCGCGACCTCCTATTCCGAGCGGATCTCTCCGGCGGACGCAGAGAGAGTGGCGCGCGAGTATATCGCCTCCGGCTATACCATCATCGGGTTTCACGGCGGGCAATACATTCGAATTGTGAAAAAACTGGCTCCGAAATTTCCAAAAGTCAATTTCATCATGGAAAGTTCGGGCAAGGGAAAAGTTCCGGAAAACGTCTGGAATATTCACCGCCACTTTTCCGAGGGTTTTTATCCCTTCGGCGTACTCGCCGGTCTCGCCACAAAGACAAATAAAGTAGGAGTCATCGCAGGCATCCAGCTTCCAGATTTCAAAGCTTCCATCAACACCATTTCAGACGCCTTGAAAGTGACCAATCCTAAGGCCGAACTCCTTTTCGCGTTCACAGGGAACCAGAACGATCCAGTCAAAGCGCGCCAGACTGCTGATGCCATGATTGCCAATGGCGTCGATTTCATCATCAACATGGTGAATTTGGGTGTATACGGGGTTGTCGAAGCCGCCAAGAAAGCAAAGCATAAGGTCCTGGTCACCACTTTCTATACCGACAAAACTGACAAAGCGCCCAAGCATTTCGCCGGCACTTTAATTGTTGATTTTCGGCCTCCCTTCGCAAAAGCCGTAGGAGAAATCCTAAAAGGAAACCGAACGGGATATGTACCCATGCGTCCCGGGAACGGATTTGAGCTCAAGTCCCTGGGCAACGTATCGGCCGAGGCCATCGCAAAAACAAAAGCGGCATATGAAAAAGTCCGTACCGGTTCAATTAAACTCCGGCTTGAAATGAAAAAAGTCCGGTTAGCGAAGTAGTAAATATTTCTGTCTCGCTCCCGTTCCTCTGTAAAGGGGAGCGGGGGCGGGCACATTCGAATGGTTTAAGCCATGGTAGATGATATCGTCCCTCGCGTCGAAATGTACGGAATCAGAAAATCCTTTGGAGAAGTCATCGCCCTTGACGGGGTGGACTTCAAGGCTGGGAAGGGGGAAATCCATGCCCTCTTGGGGGAAAACGGCGCGGGCAAGACCACGCTCATGAATATCCTGAGTGGCCTTTACCGCTTGGACGAGGGGCAGATTTCAATCAACCGGCGGGAGGTGTCGATCCATTCTCCCCTAGACGCAATCGAGGCGGGCATCGGCATGGTCCATCAACATGTCGAACTCATCTCAAACTTCACCGCGCTTGAAAATATTTTACTCGGACGGGAAGGCTCCCGCTGGAAAATCAATTTGGATGCCCACCGGGATTCTGCTGAGAAACTTGCAGCCAATTACGGACTGTCCATCCCTCTCAACGAACCAGTCAAATCGCTGTCGGCCGGGATTCAACAGAAGGTCGAAATTCTCAAGGCCCTTTATCATGGTGCGGACATCCTTATCCTGGATGAGCCGACTACCATGTTGACCCCTCAGGAAGTGGACGGTTTGTTTTCCACTCTCAAGGCCCTCGCCGAGGGCGGACTGACGGTTATTTTCATCACTCACAAAATCAAGGAAGTCCTGGACAATTGTGATCAAATCACCGTTTTTCGGGGGGGCCGGAAAATCGATACGACCTCCCGCGAGGCCGCCAGCCGAAAAATGCTAGTTCAGATGATGGTTGGAGAGCGCGGCACGCCTCCGGAAAACAAACGACCCGCAGGGCCTGCGGCAGCACTGGATGGATTGCCCGTCCTTTCGGTTCGGGGCATCAACACCTCGGCGAAATGGGGAGTCCCCCTCCAAGACATCACATTCGACATTCCCCGGGGGCTCATTGTCGGCCTTGCTGGTGTGTCCGGAAATGGCCAGAAAGAACTCGCCGAGGCGCTGGCCGGCCTCATCGATATCGACAAGGGGGATATCCACCTCAATGGGACCGAAGTATCGAAGCTTTCGGTTTCCGCCCGCATCGCCCGGGGGATAAGCCTCGTTCCCCAGGATCGTATTGAAGAGGGAATCCTCCCAAGCCTAAGCCTTTCGGAGAATTTCGTCCTCGGGCTGCATCCTCATATTTTCAAACGGCGAGGATTTTTTGAACAAGACACCGCCAACGAACTATGCAGGAACGCCATACAGGAATTCAATATCCTGGCTAAAAATGAGCACGTCCCATCAGCGCACTTATCGGGCGGAAACATTCAGAAGATGATCGTAGCCCGCTCGATGATGATTTCCAATAAAACAGGTAAAAATTTAATGATCGCCAATAACCCCACGCGTGGCCTTGACATCATGGCGGCATCGTTCGTTCATGGCCGCCTGAATGAACTTCGCTCCCACGGGGCCGGGGTATTGCTGATATCGGAAGATCTTGATGAGCTTTGTTTGATGTGTGACCGGATAATCGCGATCCATTCGGGAGAGCTTTTTGGCTCTTTCGACGGCCCGGATTACGACATTTACCAAATTGGTTTTCTCATGGCTGGACAGAAATTGGAGACGGGTTCCTAAAATGGCGAGTTCCGGCGCGGCAGAACTAAACGAATGGCGAAAAACGGTCGCCGAATTCATGATCACCTATTCCACGGCGGCGGCTTTGTCCTTGATATGCGGGGCGGCCTTTATTGCCTCCTTCGGGGGAGATGTCTTTGTTGCGTTCGGAACTGTTCTTCATACATCGCTCGGCACTTGGGGCGGATTCGCGCAAACCCTGAATAAGTTCTGCCCCCTTCTCCTCGGTTCACTTGCGGTCGCCTTTGGGATGCGCGGGGGCCATTTTAATATCGGTGTGGACGGCCAGATTTACGCCGGCGCCATCGGGATGACCGGAACGGCGTTCGCGCTGGAAGGGCTGAATCTCCCCTGGCCAGTTTTCGTTCCGCTCGGAATGCTGGGTGGCATCATGGCTGGATGGTTCTGGGGTTTCATCCCGGGAATTCTTCGGGTTCGATACCGGGTAAGTGAAATATTCGTAACGGTGATGCTCAACTTCATCGCTCTATATTTGGTCGATTACCTAACAAACGGCCCGTGGAACGACCCCATGGCGGGAGAGGCCATCTCGCTTCCGATTCCGAGTGCCTCAGAATTGCCACAGGTCATGCCGAAGTCTGGCGCCCATTTCGGATTCATCATCGCGCTGGCGGTCGCGGTCGGTATGTATTTTCTCATGACCCGAACCATCATCGGATACGAGGTACGTGCGGTGGGAGACAACCCCAGGGCCGCCCGCTTCGGCGGAATCAACGTCAACCGGGTTACCCTGGTCATCATGCCGACCTGCGGCGCCCTGGCAGGTCTCGCCGGCGCCATCGAAGTCTCGGGATTCCACCAGAGCCTCCTTCTCGGGATCACCGGCTCCGAAGGTGCTCCCAACTACGGGGCAATGGCCATCCTCATCGCGGTCATCGGCCGCAACAACCCACTGGGGGTCACGGCGGCCGCCGCCGTGTTCGCAGTTCTGCTGGCGGGTTCCGATTCTCTACAACGCAGCATCGGTCTCCCCGGCGCGGCGGTTTTCGTCTTTCAGGCGATCATCGTTCTGGCCGTTCTATACGTCGAAGCCCGCCGGAAGATATCGGTCAGGTAAACTCCGCAGATCCCCTCTATCTAAACGCCAACGACCATTCCGTTATTCGGCCCGAACAACAGCCGCGATGGGTCCTCCACCAGGAGGGCCTTGATGCTCCGCCCCGCCGGACACATACACCATCGGATCGCCGACTACGGAGGAGACTACAGCGTTCACGACCGACCGGGCGTGCCTTGTATTGTTGATGTCCGAATCGTCAAGCATTGTGTGCCGGCGATCGCGAACCATGCCATCGGGGGAAGCCTCACATTTTGCGAAGACATTGACGATTTTATCACGTTGACTGGGGGACAGCGCCCAATCGAACGAAATCCCGGCATTCACAATGGCATCGCGAACCGCGTCTCGATCAATCGCATCCTTCATGACGCTGTGACCAACAACCAGCTCCCCGCCCCAGGCCGGGCTGTTTCCTATTATCATGACCTCGTTACACATCAGTTCAATTCCGGCCGAAGTGGAGGCGACACTCGACTGGAGCGACCAGTTATGACAAATGACATCGTCGCTCAATTGGCCCTCATCCACCTCACCAGCCCCGAGAGCCACTCCTAGCGCCGAGGCGCCGCGCGAATACCCCATAGATTTGTAAGTGTCCTCGATACAAAGCGTTTTCCCTCGCTTGAAAGCGTCCGAGATGCGATCTCCGGTAAGCAGCGGGCACTTAACTTGGACGAAATGCAGATCCTCCACACTTTCGATTTGCGCCTCCTTCATCAATTGTCGGACGAGATCGGCCGTTACATGGACCTGAGGCATCCTGCCCATTTCCTCGGGAAGAAAGTCCCTCGTTTGGCCCGAGGCAATGGCCAGACGCTTGGAGTTCCCGTCTCCTTGGCCGCCTAAAGATCTCGTGAAAACAGAAAAATGGGGGGTCATCACCCCTTCGGTTCCACCTGACATAATCAGCGCGATTTGCTCTTCGACGTGTTCTCGGCTTACACCCATCGTTCTCGAAAAATAATCGGCCAACACGAAGTTACTGAACCCCCGGGTAAAATCATTTACGCAGCCGTTTCCTTCGGTTTTTCCCATAATGCAGATTATATCTTCCGGCCGGCATTTGCCGTCCTCAATTAGAGCGACCACTCCAGAGATGTCATCAGGAGAATCCATCGACACGCGGAACAAATCAGCTTGCATATTCAAACCCCCTTTCGTTTCAAAATGCACCCAATCGGGAACATGGAAAAATCAATAAATGCCTGTCCTGGTCAAGCAGATTTCAACCTAGAAATCCGGCGGAGATACTTACTCGAAAATCGAGGCTCTTTCCCGTTCCGATAAAATCAGATCGACTTGATTAGAAAATATTGAAGTAGCCAGGTGAAAAAATCAATGGGAATACCTAGAATACGCACTCGCACTGAGCGCATTGTGAAAGTTTCCAATCCATTTACAATGCCGCCCTGTGCTCCACAATTAATGCCCCCCCTGACATCTCAATGTATTGAAATTTGATATAAAATGCCATCAGAACAGGAGTTTAAAGTCCGAATATGTATTAAGTAGGAATGGATCGCCTTCTCGACGCCTGGTAAAGCCTTGAGAGTTGGAGTGAAGCGCAGTTTCCTCAAGTGTCTACTCTTTCCCGAAAGGGATACAGGAACTTTTATTTTAATAATCGAAATACGTGTATATTACGTGCATGAAATTCATGGCAAATGAGTTAATATAATTTTTAGGACTATTTTTTAGATATATTGGCATTCGATAAAAATTAATCGGTACTATTAAGGGAGCGCTGAAATATGGCGTTTGAACTATTTGTGAACGGGACATTAATGAAAGGGTTGAAGTTACATCAGAATCTCGACGGCGCGGAATTTCTGGGTGAATTCACGACCGAGCCTTGTTACCGTCTTTATTCAATCGATGATATTCACCCGGGTATGTTTAAGGTTGCCGAAGGTGGCGTCGCGGTTACAGGGGAAATATACCGCATGAGCAATGAAATTTGGCAACGTGTCGAAGACGGTGAGCCCCCGCTTCTTTATTGTGGGCCCGTAAATTTAGACAACAGCCAAATCGTCAACGGCATTTTATTCCCGCAGGACGTAGCCGAAGATAAACACAAAGACATTTCTGAGTTCGGCGACTGGCGAAAATATACCTCGTCGCAAAAAACCTAATGCGCCCTCAGTCCCCTCTATGAAATTTTTTTGAGCCGGTCGGAGCGGGAGATATACCAAACTATTGGAATAAGTATGACCCATATGGCCTCGCTATACGTCGGATTCAAAATACCGCAAACAACCTTCGAAAGAGTGGCCAAAGACCTGCTTTACGAAAGCCATTTTATCGTTGTCGGAAACACGAATCGTATAGCCCACCCACTTGAGAATTCGGCTAATGACTAAAGAAACAAAAAAAGCCGTCATTGCAGTTGGAGGCAATTCTCTCGTTGTGGATGAATTTCACCAGGCAATCCCCGACCAATATGAGGCGGCAGTCAATACAGTCAAACGGATCGTGGATATGATAGAGGCTGGCTGGAACATTATCGTCACCCACGGTAGTGGGCCACAAGTTGGGTATATAATGCGAAGATCAGAATTGGCAATAGAGGAAGTCGCTCCCGTTCCGATGGATTATGCTGATGCCGATATACAAGGGGCTGTCGGTTATATGTTTCAACGGGCCTTCTATAATGAGTTCATGAAGCGCGGCTTAAACCGAAATGCTGTTACCGTGGTTACTCAAGTTTTGGTTGCCCATGATGACCCCACCTTCAGAAATCCAGCTAAGCCGATTGGGTCACAATTGGATGAAACCACCGCCAAAAAGCGCGCGGACACGCTCGGCTGGACAGTAAAGGAAGATGCCGGACGTGGCTGGAGGCGAGTCGTCGCTTCCCCGGCTCCGCGGAAAATCCTAGAACTTGAACAGATTAAACTTTTAGCCGACCACGGATTTGTCGTCATTGCTTGCGGTGGTGGGGGCATCCCGGTTATCGAAAATGAGAAAAATTACCTGGTTGGTATAGAGGCGGTTATTGATAAAGATTTAACTTCTAGCCTTCTTGCCGTTACTCTTAAAGCGGACGTTTTTATCATAACCACCAGCGTGGATCGTGTGGCAATTAACTTCAACACACCAGAAGAAGAATGGTTGGATTCGATAAGTTTAGATCGTGCACGCGAGTTACACGAAACCAATCGATTCGACCCAGGGAGCATGGGTCCGAAAATATTGGCTATGATCAAGTATCTCGAGAGCGGCGGAGCGAAAGGCATTATCACCAATCCCGACAACCTTGCTAGGGCGCTTGAAAATCAATCGGGCACTCATTTTTTTACCAGATAAAGGCTGTGCTCCGCAAAAGTGGATCCCACCTAGATTGGGATTACTGGATAAAAAGGAAATGAAAGAATTGTGTGTTATGATTGATCTAATAAGGGAAGACCTGAAGGCGATAGAATGTGAAAATTAAGTGACCATTTCCTAAGCCCTATATTCTCCAGTATTCTTCTTCTATCTCCTGTATCGCAAAAAGCTCATCTATCGTCGGGGTTGGGCGCCGGACTTTCTCGAAGTCTTCTGGTATGCGCCCCATAAGGCTCAGAGTGTCCACCTGTTCGTCGTTGGGGCCAGCCGGAAATGTCATTAACTCAGATACAAGTGCCGGGGTATAAGGGGCATTCTGGGGGAACAGCACCATCCCTTGTTGTATGCGGCCCCGAATAGATTCCGCTTACGGAAAATCACCTGAAGATTATCCTTGATGAGTGGGTGTCTTACTACAATCAGGGCAAGCCACATTTATCATTGGGTCCTGGACTACCTGAGCCAACTAGTTGTGTACCCAGACCCTTGCAAGAGAAACAGCACCATTTGGGCGAGAATGGAAAGGCGGTTTCCAGGCCGATCCTGAGTGGCCTTCATCACGATTGTCGGGTTTTTCCCAATGCGGCCTGACGGGGATGGAATTTTTGCGGAGCACGGGTTTCGAAAGGAGAAATTGCCTCTCATGTGTCTTCTGTTAAACTCAATGGGTCCCTGTGAGAAATACGGCCAGAATGGTAGGCCAATGACGCGGAATCCAGGGAGAAGCCTCGGTTACCGCATAATTTTGGTTAAGAGAAACACGGCAAAGTCGTGAGGCAAAGATTCGAAATTTAAGAATGGCCTGTAATTGGTGCATCATTTCAAACATATTTAAAGGAAACGAAAAAAATTGAGGAGAATTTGCGATGGTTCAAGTTGTTCCAGAGGTTGAAGCGCGCACCGAAGATCGAGACGGCATGCGCATCACCTGGCACCAACCGATTCCAATGGATGACGGCAGCGTTCTTCGAGCTGATGTCTTTCGGCCCATCGAAGATGGCGACTATCCGGTAATTCTAACGTATGGGGTCTACGCGAAGGGACTGTCTTACCAAGAAGGCTACTCGCATCAGTGGAACAAAATGGTCGAGGACTACCCGGAGATTCTGGAGGGATCGACTAACAAATACCAAAACTGGGAGGTAACCGACCCCGAGCGTTGGGTTCCGCACGGATATGTGTGCGTTCGAGTGGACTCCCGAGGCGCTGGCTGGTCCCCAGGATTCATGGAGGTGTTTTCTCCGAGAGAGTATGAGGATATTTACCAGTCTATCGAGTGGACCGGCACACAAGACTGGAGTAACGGCAAGGTGGGAATGCTCGGGATCTCCTACTACGCCATCAATCAGTGGAAAGTGGCGAGCATGCGGCCACCGCATCTTGCCGCCATCATCCCTTGGGAAGGCTCAAACGATCACTACCGGGATGCTGCCTATCATGGTGGTATTTTGAATCAATTTACGCAGCTTTGGTCAAAGGTTCAGGTAGCCGATGTGCAATACGGTCGGGGAGAAAATGCGAAGAAAAACCCGAACACCGGAGAATCAGTGGCTGGTCCCATCACTCTTTCTGACGAAGAATTGGCGCAGAATCGCATCAACTATTTCGATCAGTTGAAAAGTCACCCCCTTGATGATGAGTGGCACCAATCGCAAACGGCCGATCTCTCCAAGGTCACGGTTCCATTGCTGACCTGTGCCAACTGGGGGGGGCAAGGGATCCACCCACGAGGCAATCATAATGGGTATATCGAATCGGCGTCGAAGCAGAAGTGGCTCGAGGCCCACGGCGATGCGCATTGGTCACTCTTCTCCAGTGGATACGGCCTGAATCTCCAGAAGAAGTTCTTCGACCATTTCCTCAAGGATATCGACAACGGCTGGGACAAGACCCCACCTGTGACGCTCAATATCCGCCACCCGGGGCCGAAATTTGTGCCGCGGCACGAGAACGAGTGGCCAATCGCGCGAACCCAGTGGAGTAAATTCTACCTTGACCCAGATAGCAAGGCTCTGAGTACTGAGCCAATAACAAAAGAAGGTAAGGTGGAATACGACGCCCTCGGCGACGGCGTTACCTTTTGGATGCCCACACTCGAAGAAGAAATGGAGATCACAGGTCCGATGGCCGCGAAGCTCTTTGTGTCGTCTTCGACCGAGGACGCCGACCTTTTTCTGATCGTCCGGGTGTTTGATCCGAACGGCGATGAACTGACTTTCATGGGCTCGACCGATCCGAACACACCCATTGCCAATGGTTGGCTGCGCGCTTCGCACCGGGCGCTTGACCCAAAGAAGAGCTTGCCCTATCGGCCCTACCATCCTCACAACAAGGAAGAGAAGCTAACGCCGGGCGAGGTATACGAGTGTGACGTGGAGATCGTCTCCTCGTGCATCGTCGTCCCCGCCGGATGGAGGGTGGCGCTCACGGTGCGCGGGAAGGACTATGAGTACAAGGGAGAGCTAAGCGAATTCGCCAAAAAGTTCCACTACGGCACACGAGGAACTGGCGGCATGACGCACAACGATCCCGACAACCGACCAAAGAAAATATTCAGCGGCAAGGTGACGCTGCACACCGGAGGGGGACGGGACGCCTATTTGCTTCTGCCCATCATTCCGCCGAAGTAAAGTGTTGGAACAGAAGTCGACGGCATTAATTAAGAAAAAGCCAATACGCTTTGTCCAGCCGCCGAAAAAGGCCTGAGCATGAGGAATTACTAATTCGCCATGCACACCTGTTCTGGTCCAGCGAATTTAAACTTCTAAATTGATTGAGTATCTTCGCTCGAAAATTGAGGGCCTTTCCCTTTTTCGGCAAAATGGATCGACTTGAACAGAACATTCTAGAGTAAGCGCGACGAGAGTAAATAATGCCAGCGTCGTTGACATCAGGCATTTCAGAGGGGCTGTCCTTTCTGGAATAGAAATTATGGGTGCTATAGATTTAGCCGCTCAGACAGTAAATGGTGAGAGAAGATATGAAGCGTATCGAGAAGACTAATAAGTTCGATAAGCTCATCCGAGAATGTCACTCATGGGATGATTTTGTCGGAAAGGCTGAGGCACTGCCCAATACAGTG